>Ga0209427_10002884_pt1 | contig 20177 bp, 19 predicted proteins | sample DeeMarSWOR136_30_FD_187465 | JGI IMG/M metagenome (GOLD analysis project Ga0209427, IMG submission 187465) | Marine sediment microbial communities from White Oak River estuary, North Carolina - WOR-1-36_30 (SPAdes) (version 2) | ecosystem: Environmental > Aquatic > Marine > Intertidal zone >...
TGACGGCCCTGGGATTGTGAAAATCATCGAGGTGAATGGTCTGTACCTGGTAATTCAGAGAAAGCAGGTATTTTTCCAGCACCGCGGCGAAGCTGGTTTTTCCGGCACCGTCGATGCCAGTTATGCCTACGACGAAAAGTTTGTTCTTTTCTTTTCGCTTCTGGATTGCTGAAAGTATTTTATCGAATACCGGCAGTTTTCTATCGAATATATCCAATAGTTCGTCGAACTGACTGATGGTGATGTCCGCCTGTTCCGGTTCCTTACCGCCATAGCCGAAAAGCACCCCGATAGCCAGCGAGTCAGTCCCCCGGGCGGCATCTATATCATGAAATCTGTCGCCGACTATCGCAGCGGTTTTACTTTCCAATTTTTCCTTTATCTTCTTCACTAGTTCGGGCTTGGTCAGGTCATTTTCATGAACGCATTCGGCGTAATCGAAATAGTCTATGATTTGAAGCGATGTCAGAACGATATTGAAATACTGCGGTGAGGCATTACTGTAGAGAGCCAGCTGAAAGCCCCTTTTCCGGAGCGTTTCGAGAGTTACTTTTACATTGGGAAAGGTAACCGCCGATTTCTGGAAGAGGGCTCCGTATTCGGCTCTGGTTTTGTCTCTTAATTCTTCCCAGCGGTGCGTATGCTCAGAGGGAATGATATGTTTATAAAGCTCACCGGAAGCTGTCCCGATGAACTGGTTGATGTCCTCTGCACTATATTCGAGTTCCCAGCCGAAATGCTTAAAAGCTGTTTGCAGAGCCCTGTAGACGATTTCTAGAGACGGGGCAATCGTGCCGTCCATATCAAAAATGATAAGGTCTACATCATTAGCTGCTATCATTAAACCCTAATAGCCTACAGTGACGGCTGGAGGACGATAATCCGAGGACTCGACGGAAGTTCGGCGCGAGTGAAAGCTACCTCGCTGGTATCCATTCGCGTTACGTTTTCCTTGTCTTTAAGAAATTCTTCGACGCCGGCAATGGGTAGCTTCATTTTGCCCGTCTTGTAGTGCATCGGGATAATCACCCGGGCTCTTACCTGTTCCGCCACCATGCCCGCGGTTTTCGCGTCGATGGTAAAGAATCCCCCCACTGGTATGAGAAGCACGTGTACTTTCCCCAACTCCACGACCTGATTATCGGTAAGGACGTGCCCGAGGTCGCCCATATGACAGACCCTGATGCCATCGACCTCGAAGCAGTAGATGTTGTTCTTGCCTCTTTCGCTGCCGCCCTTTTCGTCGTGGGCGGTGTTGATGGCTTTGATACTAATGCCTTTCACATCGGTTGTGCCCTTAACGACCTCGGGATTACCCCCGACGGCGGCCGCGTTGTTATGGTCGCCGTGCTCGTGGCTGACCGTGACAATATCAGCCGATTCATTAATCTCGCCGTGCTGGAAACCTTCGCCGGTCGTATAGGGGTCGGTGATAATACGGGTACCGTTATCGGCGGTAATGAGAAAAGAAGCGTGTGCCAGCCATTTCAGCTTCATTATTTGACCTCCCTGTAGATATTCTCTATTTAGCCATATTTAAAATGAGGTTAACAAAAGTCCTGACCGGTATGCCGGTGGCTCCTTTTACCAGGTAGCCTTTTTCCTTGTCGTTGTCAGCGGTACCGGCGATATCCAGGTGTACCCAGGGTGTATCCTTGATGAAATCAGCCAGAAACTTGGCGGCGGTGATGGCTCCCCCATATCGATTACCGACATTCTTGATGTCGGCGATATCGCTTTTCAGTTGCTCCCGGTACTCATCGAACATCGGTAATTGCCAGGACAGTTCTCCGGACTCCTTTCCCGCGGCCAATACCTTATCGGCAAGCTCCTGGTTGTTGCTGAAAACGCCGGTGCATATCTTTCCTAGGGCCACAATGCAGGCCCCGGTTAGTGTGGCCGCATCAACAATGGCCTTGGCTTTTAACCTTACGGCGTAGCAGAGAGCGTCGGCCAGAATGAGCCGACCCTCGGCGTCCGTGTTGAGGACTTCAATTGTCTTGCCGTTCATTGCTTTGATGATGTCGCCCGGTTTGAGAGCGGTACCGCTGGGGAGGTTTTCCGTAGCGGGGACCAGGGCGGTAACGTTAATCTTGGGTTTCAAACGAGCAATCGCCATCAGAGTCGCCATTACCGCGGCGCCCCCGGCCATGTCATCCTTCATATCGGCCATGCCTTCGGAGGGCTTGATGGAAATGCCCCCGGAATCGAACGTTATCCCCTTTCCCGCCAGGACAAGGTCGATACTTGTCGTGGGTTTGCCCTTGTACCCGAGGATGATGAATTTCGGTGGTTGTTGGCTGCCCTGGGCGACGCCCAGTAGTCCGCCCATACCCAGCTTGGTCATTCTTCCTTTATCCAGAACTTCTATACTTAATCCGTATGTCTCGGCCAGTTTCCTGGCGGCATTAGCCATATGTGTCGGCGTCATATTATTGGCGGGTTCATTGACGATATCACGCGCCCAGTTAACCGCTTCGGCGATAACCGTTCCTTTATTTACGGCTTTCTCCAGGACCGGCTTGTCCTTCTCGCTGCCGACTATCAGCAGGCTTTTTATCTCCCCGGTATCATCTTCTTTCTTGGTGATATAGCGGCGGAAGTTATAGAGCCCCAGCGGGGCTCCTTCGGCTATTGACTGAGCAGCGATTTCTCGGGATATCTTGTTAACTCCGGCACCCTGTAGGATAGTGGCAATGCTGGCCACGCCGTTTTTCCTCAGGTAGCGGCAGGCCTCGGCGACGGCACCGCGTACCTTTTCCGCCGTTAGTTCCTGTTTTTTACCCAGTCCCACAATTACCACGCGACCAGCCGGGAGTTTACCCAGGCTGTGCAGGAGGTTAATCTCGTTGAGATTACCTTTAATAACTCCCTGTTTTATCAACTGAGAAATGGCTCCATCCAGAGCTTTATCCACGGCAGCGATATCGCCGCTGAGGGTTTTAGTGCCCTTAAAGGAATTCAATATTAAGGCGTCAGTCTTGATGGCGGTAATATCTCCGGTAACGACCTTTATCTCCATTTAAAATCTCCCTCTGATTACGAAATGTTTGAAGTAATATATGGGTATCATCTGTCGGTGTCCCGGTGAGAGGAAACGAAGATGACCTGCATATCCTACATTATAGGGAGTTTTTACTGATTTGGCTAGTCACTGCCATCGGTTTCAGTCGGTCGTCTCCTGGCTGTAGAAAGCCACCCCGAGGAGTCCCGGTCCGGTATGAACTCCCATTACCGGCGTGAACTCGGTGATGTAAAGCTCTTCACAACTGAACTTTTCTTTAATGCGGTCCTGCAGTTCCTTGGCGTTTTCGAGGGCGTCGGCATGCATAACAGCGGCATGGATCGATTTCTCTCCGACTTCCCTTTCCATTATCTTTATGATGCGGTTTATCGCGTTTTTAGTCGACCTGGGAAGGGCGACAGTGCGAGGTTCGGCATGATTTAAGGTGAAGACCGGCTTGATATTAAGGAAGGAATTGAGCATGGCAGCAGCCTGTGGAACACGTCCGCTTCTCGCCAGATACCGGAGCGTATCCAGAGTAGCGTACAGGCTTATCCGCGGCATGATATCTTGAACGATGGTGATTACTTCCTCCATCGTTTTATTCTGGTCGGCAGCTTTGGCGGCGGATAAGGCCACCAGGCCCTGCCCGGCAGCGGCGGTGGTACACTCCATCACCTCGATAGGTATACCGGGGAGAACGTTTCTGGCTATCTCGCGGGCAACATTGGCGGCGTTGAACATGGCGGTGAACTTAGCCGGTTCGGTAAAGCAGAGGATACTCTTGGCTTTCTGACTGGCATTGCGGTAGGCTTCGAGGTAGGGAGCCGGAGATGAGCTGGAAGTGGTGGGCATGTTTTTAGCTTCCCGTAACATGGCGTAGAATTCGTTGGGCGTGATATCTATCCCGTCACGGTATGACCTGTCCTCGAAATTTAGCTGCACCGGTATTATTTCGATATTGTACCTACTTACCTGCTCCGGGGGGATGCAGGCGGTGGTGTCCGTAACGATAGCAACTTTTTTCATTAGCCGGTATTTATCCGTTCTTTTTTGTCTGCCAGGGATTATAATCCCTATCGATAAACAGGTTCCTCCTGGTATCGGCGTTAGCCAGTTCGCGCTTGAGGCCGATTAAAGTGTAAAGGCCGATGAATAGGAGTAGCGCCAGAGGGTAATAAATATATATCATATCGAGGTCTCTTTCAAGCAGCCAGGCGAAGAGCGGCGTAAAGACCATCGCGCAGAGAGCCAGCCGGACATTGCTGGTAATGGCGATAAAGATGATTACCAGGGCACCGGCGATAAGCAGAGGAATGGGCATGAAAGCCAACAGCACTCCCAGAACCGTCGCCGCCCCTTTACCTCCCCTGAATTTCAGAAAGACGGGCCAGTTGTGGCCAAGGATAGCGGCGAAGCCGGCCACGCAAATCCAGGGAAGAGTCAGATCCAGCCAGCTGGCAATCACAACAGCCATGGCTCCCTTACCGATATCGGCCGCCAGAACTGCCAGCCCGTATACCGGGCCGACATTACGGTAGACATTCAGGGCGCCGATATTACCGCCGCCCGTTTCCCGGATATCCACGCCCTTTATCAAATGGCCGACGATATAGGCAAAGGGGATGGAACCCAGAATATAGCCGATGATTATTGCCGCGGCTATTCTAAATTCTTCCAACTGTTTCTCCTTCTAGTCATCGATATAAAAAGCTACGCCCACCGTACCCGTGCCGCAGGCGTATCCCATCACCGGGCTGAACTCGCCGAGCCATAACTCCACGCAGTTAAATTCGGCAGCGACCCTCTCTTTCAATTTCTCGGCTTCATCCAGGGCATAGGCATGCATCACGGCGGCACGTACCGGTTTGTTATCCGTTTTCTCTTTCATCATCTTGAGAATACGGTCTATACCCTGCTTCCTGTTCCTGACTATTGAATTAAAATGGACCACTTCGGATAACGAAAGAATCGGTCTGATGTTTAGTGCCGAACCTATCTGCGAGGCTATCTTGGGAATGCGACCGGAGCGGTACACGTGACGCATCGTATCCAGGAGTACATAGGCGTTCACTTTACCCCTTACGTCCTCGGCAGCGCTGATGACCTCTGCGAGCTCTTTGTTTTCAGCTGCCGCCCGGGCAGCGGCCAGGGCTATCATGCCTTCCGAAGGAGTGGCTGACTTAGAGTCCATTATCTCGATGTTCAGATTGGGTTGCTCGGATTCCACCAGCCTTTTTGCGTCCAGAGCGGCGTTATACACGGCGCTGAGCCCGAGTGAAACGGTAATACATAGAATATTATCCGCCTTCTGGCTTACCCTGCGAAAGACTTGGAGGCATTCTTCGGGGGCAGGTGCCGAGGTCTTGAAAGAATCGGGGTCTCTTAGAAACAGCTCGTAGGTTTCCGTAGGAGTGATATCCACCCAATCACGGTAACTCCTGCCGTTGACGTAGAAATTAATGGGGATTATCTCGATATCGTATTGTTCCGTAAATTCTCTGGTGAGACAGGCAATACTATCGGTAACGACCGCGACTTTCGGCATTAAATACCTCCGTGATTATTCCGCATGTGTGTCTTATGCGGTTTTAGCGTTATCTATCCTGGTATTTTTCGCGAGCGATTTGCTTCTGTTTCTAAAGTATCGTTCCAGAACGAGCGGCACCAGGAAAACCCCCGACATCACCAGCATCAGTCCTACGAACATGGGCGTGTTTATCTGTCCGTAAGCATAATGGACCACCAGTGACAGGGTTATTATCCCGGAAAGGACCAGTAAACCGATTCTCAACCAGCGTTGTCTGATGCGAATGAAAGCAGCTATGGTCAGTCCCAGCGCCAGGAAACTCAGTCCTATCCAGGGAGCCATGATGTTGGCACGCTCCAGGCTGGTGGTGGTAATTTTCCAGTCCGGCGATACTGCCAGAAACCAGCCGATTATTATCGGCATCGGCAGCAGCATTACCGAGCTGAACAGCCAGTCTTTCTTCAACGTTTGAGTAACAATATGTATTAACCACCACGCGGCCAAGGCTATGTACACCGGTATCGCCAGAAGCGATAGTCCTTTGGGCAGATAGACGAGGAGGATGCCAACGGCCAGTACCGGCAGCAACGAATAGCTGAGCCAGGAAAAAATCCAGGTAGGTTTGCCGTGACGCCAGCCGTAGACGGCGATACCCGCTATCAGGCTCAAAACCACCACCAACCAGCCGGCATGTTGCCACCAGTTAAGGGTGAAGAGGCCACCGAAAAGGATATGTGGCAGCGAGGCCATAAACACTTGCTTCCAGCTGCCCTGACTGTAGGCTTCGTAGATTTGCCGGGCTACCAGCGACGGCGACCCCAGTTGGCGCAGGCAGGTTTTAACCGCTTCTTCTTCCGAGAGTCCCGAATCCGTCAGTTCCTGCAATTTATCTTCGATGTGGGTCTCGAGCTCACCGAGAACCTCGGCTTCATTGGATGGTTGAAGCTTTGATGTATACCTGATACTCTCTATATATTCAGCCAGTTCCGATGTCACTATATACCTCTTAGCTTACCGAGTGACCGGGTTGCAGTATCAGACTGACCGCATTGAGGAAGTCATGCCACTGCGTTTTTTCCTGGGCCAGCTTGGCAAGCCCCTTTGCCGTGATATGATAATAACGCCTCTGACGTCCGTTAGGCAGCGTTTGCCACGACCCCGTAATCAGCCCCGACTTTTCCAGTCGGTGCAGGGCCGGATAGAGAGTGCCCTCCTTAAATTTAAAATATCCCTCGCTCCTCGCTTCCAGCTCTTTGATAACCTGATAACCGTACATCGGTTGCTGCTCCAGCAGGCATAGAAGTAACGAGTGCGAACTGCTTTTTAGCAAGTCACCTCTTTTTGCCATACTAATCACCTCGTATTCCGGTGTTTACTTAGATGTTCTATGTAGGTAAATACTATCACTGTTTATTAGCATTTGCAAGAAATTTCCGCAAATATTACCATGGTTATAAAAAAATACCAACTTGAGGCGAGGCTGGTAAAGTGTTATATTACGGAGTAACAGCAGGGGAGTGGCGGTGGCCGGGGCGCTTAACATAATAGTATTAGAAATAATATCTCTTACGGGGGAGTGCCGGAACTGGCAGACGGGCCAGACTTAGGATCTGGTGCAGCGATGCGTGGGGGTTCGAGTCCCCCCTTCCCCACTTGGGGTGTCAATAGGCAGAACTCCCAATATTTCGGTCCTTTTTCCATGTGGGGGAACCGGTAGATTATAGTACAGCTTCACCCTTTCCTTTTCAACCACTATCTTCTTCACGAACGATCTCAGGAAGGCCTTTCTTTGAGCAACCTCGCTTTCATCAAGGATATTCCAAAGATCCGCAACATAAGAGCGAACAGCCTCAATGTCAAGTTGCTGATAACCTTGGAGTGTCATCTCTGCCTCGGCGACGACTCTGGCCTTGCTGAGTTCATCCTGCTTCACCCTCAACTCCTTAATTCTGGGAGCAAGGTCATTAAGGTCGAGCCGTCCGGTCTCGAGGGCATCATACAGCCGAGTCAGCCTGTTACCCACCTCCTGAATCTCGAAGTCGATATTAGCAATCTTTTCTTTGACTACGGCATACCCGGCACCGAGCTCTTCGTTCACGATTCTCACTAATTCCTCAAGGTATTTCCCGTCCAGGATTTTACTCTTAATTTGTTCAATCACAAGGTGCTCAATCTTCTTCTTCGGTAATATCCTGCTATCACAGGCTTCTCTACCCTGTTTGCAGCCACGATTACACGCGTAATAATAATACCGATGAGACTTAGCGCTCCGACCCACCATGGCACTGCCGCAGGTGCAAAAAAGTATGCCGCTGAGAAGATAGAAGCTAGGGACAATCCGGGGATGAACCGTTTTCGGGGCATTCTTGGACATTACTTTCTGCACCTGATTGAAGGTATATTTATCAATAATAGGTTGCCAGGCATCCTCGACACGTACCGGGGGTTCGCTGCTATGGATAGCCGGGTGACCAGGCCTGCCGCCGAATACCAGTGTACCGCAGTATACCTCGTTATTGAGAATCTTGTGCACGGTAGTCTTTCCCCAGCGTTGGCCGGTACTGGTGAAAACCTCTTCCCTATTAAGCGTCTTCGCGATCTCCTTACAGCCTATCCGCTTCAGCGCCATCTCGAATATCCGGCGAATAACTTTTACGGATATTGAATCTTCCGGATCCGGCTCAAGCTTATAACGTGTCTTAGCCCCGTCCTTGACCGGTATTTTACGGAAGCCATAGGGCGCTCTACCGATGCTGTAGAATCCCCTCGCGGCGTTTTCTCTAAGACCCCGCTTTATATCCTGTCCGAGATTAGCGCTATAGAACTCATCGACTGACTCGATGATTCCTTCGAGAAGCTGGCCCGATGGACTTTCATCCAGGTGCTCATTTATCGAAATGACTCTAATTCCTTTGTTTTTCAGAAGTGTCTTGTAGGTAACGGAATCGACACGACGAACCTTATCCCGTCACTGTGATTTGCTCCATTCCACAAAACTCCGGTGCGTGCTCACCATCTGACCAAGACGCTTAAAACAACCGAGTTTATAGTCGAGGTCATTTGTTCCTTGCTCCAGGCGTATCCCGAGTCACTTTATGACGAAATGTGCAGACGGGGAGACTGAGTAGGCTTTATCTACATCAAACCCACTAATTTCAAACCTGTTGGGACAAAGGCGAGCATATGCCATCAGCTTTAGTAATAAAATGTTAATCCGATAACATAGCTTTTAACCAAAATATTTTTAACGAAATTCCTACAAAATAAAAAAGATATAGAATCGAACTTACCAAAAAAATAAATCGATATTGCACCTCATCAGGTAAATTCACTTCCCTGAAACGGGATTTTTATAGTGGAAGGGACAGATGAATCCTGACGGGTATAACGTTTCCTCAGGAGGCGCATCAGGTGAAAAGCCAGTTGAAGACCGATACGGAGGTTCCGGTCTTTTATCGACTCGTCTTGATGGCTCAACCCAGCCCTCATGATACGGAACATTGAAAGTCATACACCATCGGACTTTCTTGAATTTCCATATACCATTTTCTTTTATATATTCATTTTCATATACCCCGTTCATCCATCCCGGGACAATGCCTCCATCCGCAGGCAAAGCATTTGCCCCGAAACCATACCACCTGCCCTTTGCTGTTTTATTACCCGGATCTACATTGACAATACCGGATAGCTGCATAACCTGATGCAGAAATTCCGGTTTTTCATGCTTCATCATTTCATCACTTTGCTTTCCGCGGTTGCAGAATAGTATAATTTTTTCCTTTCCACGGAACTCCCCAGCCGCTATTGACAAGGTGGTATCGGGACCATCGGCAAACAGGTCTATTATATCTTCGGCCATCCAGTGCTCGAGATAAAAGCCAAATGCCCTCTGTAACTTTTTTATATCCTCAATATCCTGCAAAGTCCTGATTTGATTTTCCAGGGTCTTAATTCTCTCTTCCATTTCTTCTAGTGTCATCATGAACTCCTTTTTTAAACTATACTTGAATGAAGATGCTAATCTAGCTATTTCCCCATATTATTCACAGAAGAGCACTAGCCCTCCCAACGTTTCTCAATATACTCTGGTGCGTTCGCCACATTCATGAAAATGATAGGTTTCTTAACTATCTTAATATCAATCGGTGCGTGGACCAGTCCCCCCGGAATATAAACAATCATGGGTTCGGTAATAGGATATTTCTCGAGCTCCTCTCCTATCGTGAAATCAACTACTGCATGAAAATCCGATATATCTGAAGGGTCGGCACTAAAAAAGTGAAATATTTCATCGAATTCATGGGTATGAGGCTCACCCATCGATACAGGCTTGGTGATGCAATTCCACCGGAGCCAGTAATTCTGAAAAAGACCTCCGAAATGGTGCTTACTACCCTGCATGACTATCCTGTACTTAACATCGGTGCCCTCTATCAAAGGTCTGTGAAAAAAATGATTCCTATATTTCTTGTTTATCATCTTGATATTCTCTCCTCTTTTGGGTTGTTTTAAGGTTGATTATTTTTGGTGATTCCATTCAATCTTTCACGATCCTAATAGGGAAGGAATTCTCTACCGAGCATCTCGCGGGCAATAATTAACTTCATAATTTCCGCTGTACCGTCACCTATCTCCCCACCGATAACATCTTTTAACCGTTGCTCAAAGGGGAGGTCTTTGCTGTAGCCGTAATGCCCGTGAATAAGCAGACAATCATGAATGATATTAAAAGCCTTTCTGGTACACCACCACTTAACCATTGCCGATTCCTTACTGTGCCTCACACCGTTATCCTTCATCCATAAAGTCCGATAGCACAGCCATCTACCCAGTTCCACATTCGTAGCCGCCTCAGCAAGCTTGAAAGAAATCCCCTCAAATTTGGCCAAAGGTTTCCCGAATTGAACTCGCTGCTTGGTATAAGCACAAGTCTCCTCCAGTGAGGCTTCAGCCTTAGCCATCGCCATCAGGGCTAAGAAGACACGATTAATATCAAAAGCACGCATCGTTTCAACAAAGCCTTTACCCTCTTCATCGCCCAGAAGATACTTTTCAGGTATTTTTACATCTTCGAATGATATAATCCCGGCTGACGTGGACTCAACACCCATGTCATCGATATGCGCTATGGTAATACCAGGAAGGTCCATGGGTACGAGGAAAGGGGTAATCCGTCGTGAAGTAAGGTCGGTTTTAGCTAACACAACGGCTGCATGTCCCTGATAAGCAAAGGACGTTCGGTTTTTCTCGCCATTCAGGATATAGTAGTCGCCAGCTTTTCTTGCCGTCATTCTCAAGCTACCTAGATCTGAACCGGCCTCGGCTTCGGTGGCGGCTATAATCACCATCTTCTCACCCCGCGCCATAGCAGGTAGCCATTCTTCTTTCACTTCATCAGAGGCTAGTATAACAAAACTGGCTTGACCGTAATTGTAAAACACCAGAAGAGCGGCATCCTCCGCGTATCTGGCTAGATCCTCGATAATGAGACCAACCGTAATCGCGTCTTTAGGCTGCCCCCCGTATTTCTCCGGTATATTCAGCCCCAAAAGACCGATATCAGCAATTTTCTTTATGAGTTCTTGAGGAATTGACTCTGCCTTAATCCGGTCCTTGTAACCGGGAGCAATCTCTTTCTGTGCAAAATCACGTACCATATTCCGGATCATGCTTTGTTCCTCGGTGAAAGTAAAGTCCAACATAGCAGTTTCCTCCTTTGATGGAGTTGCCGGCCGGCTATTATTAACGGGAAGAATGATTATGTGCTTAAAAGCACCGGGACATATATTTTATATAACTCCCTCCGCCATCAAGCGAGCCCATTCCTCGTCCGAGAGTCCGAGCAATTCTGTAAATACATATTCGTTATGTTCTCCAATCATGGTAGCACGACCTATCTCATATGGCGTCTCGGACAACCGGAAGCAGGGGCCATGATAAAACGGGATTTTACCGATAACGGGGTGTTCTCTCTCTTCAAAAAAGTTATAATGCATAAGTTGAGGGTCTTCTGCCTGGTCTCTGGCATCGGCAACTACACCCGCGGCAACTCTAGCCGCCTGCATCAGGTCCATCACCTCCCGGGGCGAATGCTTTACCGTCCATTCCTCCACAATTCTGTCGAGTTCGTCCTCATTCTGCTTTCTTTGCGACAGAGTGGCAAATTTCGAGTCCTTGGCCAGGGCCGGTTGCCCGATTATTCTACAGAAGCTTTTCCATTCATCATCCGTGAATACAGCAATAGCACACCATATGTCATCGCCACGACAGCGATAGATGCCATGAGGAGCCGCGTTGTCAAGCCGGTTACACCTTGGGGTGAGGTCTCTCTGATTAGCTGTGTAATCAAGGATAAGTGGCGTGATTAATTGCATTGCCGCTTCATGCTGGGATTGGTCAATATACTGCCCCTTGCCCGTTCTGCGACGGTAGTCAAGGGCAGCAATGAGACAGACGGAATTAAACTGGGGAGCAATAAAATCGGTTAAAGCCCCGAAAGCACCAGCCGGAGGCCGATCGGGCCAGCCGAGGATGGAATCGACTCCCGATAGAGCGGTAAGGATAAATCCCTGACCGTGATGCCCGGCCAGTGGCCCTGTATGCCCGTGCATACATGTACGCAGCATGATAATATCGGGCTTTATTTTCTTCAGATTATCGTAGTCAAGACCCCATTTTTCCATTGTTCCGGTAGCATAGCTGTCAGCCACTATATCAGCCCAGACTACAAGTCTCTTAACCAGCTCTTTTGCTTCAGGATGAGACATGTTCAGGGTAATATTATATCTTTTACCCGTCTGGCAATAGGCAAAGTAATAGCTTTGTTCCGGGGCGGCTACGCCGTCCTTGAATGGCCCCAGGCTTCTCAGGGCATCCGGGCGCTCTCTCGACTCTACCTTTATTATGGTCGCTCCATAAAAAGCAAGGGGATTAAGACTGAATGGACCTGTTCCCGTCCAGGTGAAATCCAGGATATTGATCCCTTCAAAGGGGGGCGTCTGCATTTGCGTATCGTCCATTTCCATTAGATGATCCTATCTTGTTTTAAAAGTACAAGTTCCTCTTTCGACAATCCCAGTTCCCCGAAATAGATTTCCTCATTATGCTCACCTATAAGCGGTGCCCGACGACGTATTTTACATGAGCCGTCGGAAAGTTTAGTAAAAGCACCGGGATATACAATATTATCTCCTAGCTCGGGATGTTCAACCTCTTCCCAGTACTGGCGGACAGTAAGTTGTGGAAATTCCAGCATATCAGTAGGAGTAAAAACGGGGTATAGCTGGATACCTCTTTCCTGGGCGCCATTCCAGAGCTCACTCTTGGTATGATTCATGAAAAACCTGCTGAAACTTTCAACGATTTCATCTACCGCGTCCTGGGTAACCGTTTGCCAGTTCCACGTGCTCCAGTCGACGTACTGGAGGGTCTCGCTGGCCATGCCATCTTCAACGACCCACTGAGTCAGCCCGTTTGTACTCGGAAGCATCCCCGGTTCGACAAAGGGGAAGAATTTTACGCTACCATCTTTACAGGGATATATCAGGGGGACGTCAATATAACTTACTTCCCCGCTGGCTCTTACCTGGGGTCGTGGCCAGATTCTACCGGTGCGTTTGACGATTTGTTTGTTCGTAGGCCACAATCCCTGTACTTCCGGTCCGGTAGCCCAAGCAAGTCCGAGTAGCGTCACCGCATCGATATATTGACCCCTGCCGGTAATACCCCGGCTATAGAGGGCAATGAGAGAGCCGATCACGGCCTGTATGGCACTGAAAAAATACGAGATGGGATAACCGGGACTAATTGGAGGTCGGTCGGGGTCACCGGTAACGAATCCTAGACCGGAGAGAGCCCATAGGACTATATCGGGCGCTTTGTAGTCTTTATACGGGCCGTCCTGTCCGAAGCCGGTGATAGAAGCCATGATGATGCCCGGGTTTATTTCACTGAGTGTAGAATATCCCAGACCGAGTTTGTCCATGTAGCCCGGATTGAATGACTCAATAATAAAATCTGCTGTCCTGCACAATTGCTTGAATATTTCTTGTCCTTTTTTTCTCTTAATATTGAGGGTTATCCCCCTTTTATTAGTATTAAACCCCATCCAGTACAGGCTTTTTTCAGGATCAGGTATATCATGATAAAAGGGACCAAGGCTTCTTCCTGGATCACCCTCTGGCGTTTCCATCTTTATAACATCCGCACCCAGATCACCGAATAATTTGCCGGATAAGTATCCGCGCTGGTCAGTTAAATCCAGGACGCGATAAGGAGAGAGCATGCCTTCATTATTGGATACCGTAGATTTCTTACTTAATTTCCCCATCTTTTACTAGCTTTTTCCTTCAGGGTAGGTGTAGAATCCTTTTCCCGTCTTGCGTCCGAGCCAGCCCATGGTCACCATCTTTTTCATCAACTGTGGAGGTAGATACTGCGGGTCTTTTAATTCATCGTAAATAGCGCTCGCAGCATTGTATATGATATCGATACCGACAAGATCCGCCGTTTCCAGAGGACCCATAGGATGCCCCGCCCCAAGTCGAAATATGGTATCAATGTCCTCAGGTTTGGCAATATCCGCTTCCACAAGACGGATAGCATTCAGCACAAAAGGTGTAAATATGCGGCCAGAGATAAAACCCGGCAGGTCTTTGGTAATTACCACGGTTTTGCCCAGAGATTCGCAAAACTGCTTACTGATTTCTACCGTAGATTCACTGGTGACAATCGTCTTTATCATTTCCACTATCTTCATAACGGGGACAGGATTTGAAAAGTGTATTCCAATCACTTTTTCAGGCCTACCGGTTACCGCCGCCATATCAGAAACGGATAATACCGAGGTATTGGTTGCGAGAATAGTATGCCTGGGACAAACCTTATCAAGCGTGGAAAAGATTCCCTTCTTAATATCCAAGTCCTCTGTTGCCGCTTCTATTACAAGTTCGCAATCGGAGAAGTCTTCCATATTCGTAGTACCTTTTATAAGAGCCAAGACGGATTCCCTGTCTTGCCGGGATATCCTGCCCTTATCTACACTCCTGGTAAGTATGGTTTCAATAGATTTCAGTCCTTTGTTCAAGACTTCATCACTTATTTCCGATATAGTTATGTTATATCCCGATTGAGCACAGACCTGAGCAATGCCTGAGCCCATGATACCGCAGCCGACTACTCCAACGTTCTTAATTTCCATGATATATTTGATCTCCCCCTACTCCGGATTTGCCAGTGGTCCAGATTACCCGAACCACCTTACTTCTTCAGTATTGTTACCGCACAAGCTGCATTGTCGTCGATTACCCATCCCCCAGCGTTTTCAGTAAGCCCCACCTTAGGATCGTTGACCTGCCTCTCACCGGCCTCTCCTCTTAGTTGCCAGACAATTTCTGCTATTTGCGCCAGCCCGGTGGCCCCGACCGGATGGCCCTTCGCCGCCAATCCCCCACTCGGATTTACCGGGATCTTCCCTGTAATTTCTGTTAATCCTTCGTCAATCATTCTGCCCCCTTCACCTTCCCTGCACAGGCCAAGCTCTTCATACAACATCAGTTCGGCTGGCGCCATACCGTCATGCACCTCGGCCACATCCACATCCTCAGGGCCGACCCCAGCCTTTTGATAGGCAAGTCTTGCGGCCCGGGCTTCAAGAGGTTCATGGGGCTGATTCGGAATCGTTACCGTACCCGATACCAGTTCGCAGGCTGCCACCTCAACCAGAGGTTTAGTAGTATATTTACGCGCTTTATCCCTGGTGCATACTATAGCCGCGGCGGCGCCGTCACCCATGGTTGAGCACATATAAAGGGTGAGTGGATAGGCAATTACACGTGAATTCAGGACGTCATCTATGGATAACGGCTTCCTGAACTGAGCGTTAGGATTCAGAGCCCCGTTTTTTGAATTCTTAACCGCTACCTTGGCGAATTGTCTCTGTGTGATTCCGTATTTCTCCATCCATTTTTTCAGATTCATGGAGTAGAGAGCAGGAAACATAAAGCCGAATTTAGCGTAAGGTGTACCTGAAGCCATAGCTTCAGACGACCTTGCGGTGTTATCACAGAATAGCTTTTCAACGCCAAGTGCGAGAGCAACATCAAAATTACCCGAGGCCACTTCAAGGCAGGCACTCCTCAGAGCCGTCGAGCCGCTGCTACAGGCATTCTCTACGTTGATAATCGGTATCCCGAAAAAGCCCGCCGCTGCTAGCACGTGCTGCCCAATCGTTCCTTTTAGCTCTGTAAGCTGATAGCCGATAGAATTGGCAACATAAGCAATCTGTATGTCCTTTGGTGGGATATTGGCGTCACCAACAGCCTTCCAGATGGCCTCTCTTCCCAAGTCCGGTAGACTCCTTTCCAGGAATTTCCCAAAGCGGGTCATACCCACACCAACAATAACTACGTCTCTCATGCTATTTATCCTTTCCGGTCAGTCTTTACTGGCTTGAACTGATAGCTTATGATTTCATTACCTTCGGCATCCTCTCTCAACTTACCTATTACCAACTCAACGTCCATGCCAATCTTCAATGATTCATCGGATGGCTCAACACCGGTTATCAGTGACCAAATTCTGGCTCCCTCCTCTAGGTTAATATAACCTTGAATGGAGGGTGCCTGAAAACCCGGTAAAGCCGCGTAACATACACTAAACGTATCTATTTTGCCCTTCCCGGTAATATGCATTTCCTCCATAGTGTTTATTTGGACACAGCAAGGGCAAACCATGAGTTTGGGGAAACTGACATACCCGCATAAACTACATCTGGAACCGATTAAATATGGTTTCTCTTTAGGAGATTGAGGCTGGTAAAACAGGCCTTCCTGCACCAGGATTTGTAGCTTATCAGGCGCTGGGTCACTGTTTGACGGCTTTGTCATGTGCATTTCTCCTTTTCCAGACCGTGTGAAACTAATCCAAATATTGATAAAGATATAGATACGGTCGTTTGAGCTTAAAGGAGCCCGTTATCTTTATGATTTAATTAACTTCTTATCCATTTATTGTTAGCCGACAATATTTTCCGTTATTAGTTGCTGAATTTCCTTATTGCCGTAACCAAGTTCAGACAAAATTTCGCTGGTGTCTTCACCCGGCTTCGAACCCAAGTTCTTAATTCTCCCCGGTGTGTCAGATAGCTTGATAGATATACCGACCTGTTTTATCTTACCTTTTCCGGGATGGTCCATTTCCAGAATCATCTGACGATGTCTCAGCTGGGAATCTTTAGAGAGTTCATCAAGAGTGCACACTTTACTCACCGGGACATCAGCTCTGGATAATATATCAAACCATTCATCTCTGGTACGGGTGAGGAACCTTTTTGTAAAAAATACTTTTATCTCATCAGCTTTCTCTTCATCTGTCTGGTGGTGAATAAAGTCTTCACAGTCCAAAGCCCGGCACAAATTAGCAAAGAACCAAGGCTCAGAGCAGGCAATAGTGATGAATTTACCATCTCCAGTCTGATAATGATTATAGTGGTGCGATGCCCCGCAACTTACCCGTTCTTCAGGCTCCGGTATAGTGCCATTCTGGAAGTACTGACTGAGATACAGACAAAGCATACTAACAGCGCCATCGGTCATGGCAATATCCACAAACTGCCCCTTTCCCGTTTTCTCCCGGGCAGCAAGTGCCACCAGTATCCCGATCGCAGCTTGCATTCCGCCAGCGGCCATGTCACCGATGAGATTCCCCGGTACGAGAAGATTTCCAGGAAGACTTATAGCACTTACAACACCAGCACTGGCAATATAGTTTATATCGTGTCCGGGTAAATCCCGATACGGACCATCCTGGCCGTATCCGGTTAAAGCGCAGTATATCAACTTTTGATTTATTTTATTAAGGGTCGGGTAATCTATGCCTAAACGCTTGGTTACACCGGGACGGAAGCCTTCTATAACGACGTCGCTTACTTTAGCGAGCTGGTAAAATATTTGCTGCCCTGCCGGCGCTTTAAGGTTAAGTCGAATACTTCTCTTGTTACGATTCAGCGGGTAATAGGGAGTATCAGGGGAGGCAAATTCGGCTGGAGGTGGAATTTCATTCATCCCCTTCATCTGGTCGGCGCGACGACCGGCGGGTGAGCCGACCTCTTCAACCCTGATGATATCAGCCCCAAGGTCACCCAGAATCATGGTACCGTAAGGTCCCGGGGCATACCGTGTGAGGTCTAAAACCTTTAAGCCTTCTAACGCTTGTATCAAATAGATCCTCTCGATCTGATTATGGTTCTGCAATGTCATTATTTTACGTAATTTAAATAATCACCCAAGAATATTGGGTTGAGATGAAAAACACTAATGAGGCAGAAAGCTCTGGTTTATATACCGATTTTTCATACTATCTACCTTTGAATACCGGTTTTCTTTTTTCAATAAAAGCTTTCATCCCTTCTTCTTTATCTTCCGAAGTACTATCGATAAGAGAGTACATAATAGCCAGCTCAAGTCTGGTATCGGCATCTAGCATCGAGGCGCGGTTGATAAACCACTTTGAGAGTCTGACAGCTACGGGACTTTTATCGGATAGCTCAACTGCCATCTCATTTACAGCACTTTCCAGTTTATCCGGTGGTACAGCAATGTTAATCAAGCCTATTTGTTCCGCTTCCTTACCGGAAAGACGCTTACCCGTCAGAATTATCTCCTTTGCTTTTCTCATGCCAACAAGCAACGCCAGCCGATAAGCACAGCCACCGCCACCAAACAACCCGAAATTGATGTGTTGGTCACCTATCTTGGCATCTTCAGCCGCAATAACAAGGTCAGCTGCCATCATCAATTCAAAGCCGCCTGCCAGACAATATCCATGTATAGCGGCTATAACCGGTTTACTTGAACCTTCCATCTTTTCTAAAGCCATCTTATTACCTAAGCGGAAAAAATCATGCTGATCCTGTATCGTGACTAATTCTTCAGAGGCAAATTTCATGTCCACCCCGGCACAGAAGGATTTGCCATTTCCAGCTAATACCACGACACTGACGTTTTTATCTTGATCAGCATCATCAAGGGCTTGGCCTATTTCCAGGAACATTGTTCGGGTTATAGCATTCATAGCTTCCGGTCGATTCAGAGTGATTTTTGCTATACTATTTTTCTTTTCATAAATGATAGTCTCGTAATTCGCCATCTTCTCCCCCTTGTTTTTCATTTTCTCAGGTGCGTTTCCTGTCTTTAATCAAGTTATTCAAAGTTGATCAAATTTAAAGCTGGTATTTCCGGTTTCTATATACCCAATTCCTCGCCAACCAGCACCACATTTAGTCGTCCTTTATCCATGATTCCACTGCCTTCAATTATCACTGTATATTGACATGGTTTGGCGGGATGATTACAGTCAATACAATAACCTGCTTTAACACACGGTAAATCCTGACCCTCTGGCATGTTGTGTTTCAAAGAGTGTCGTATGGCATTAATCGGGGTGGCGACGTTATGAATCCGCGCCAGTGCTTCGTCCACATCTTTAACTATCTTATTGGCACCAACTACGATAATCACCTTGTTTGGCCCACAAATCATCGCTGATACCCTGTTCCCATGGCCATCGACACTTACCAGTTTACCATCAAGAGTAATCGCGTTGGTGCTCGAGATAAATACGTCAGCAAAGAAGGCTTCGCGTTCTAACCGATGCCTCTCACGAGAATTAAATGCAAAATTACCATCGGCATCCCTTACAAGTGGATTAATGATTTTGTTCTGGGCGCGTTTAGTAATTTCCTCCATAACGCCCACCTGGTCGACACTAACGGAATCTCCGCGTGCTACTGTCGCTCCAGGACGAATCATTTCCATCATAGCGGTAAGTGCTTCCGCCGAGTTAGCCGTGTATTGACTGTTTATTTTCCGTTTCAAGAGAGCCTTTATCACCGACTTCGCGCGTGCTTCATAGTACCGTTTCTTCTCCTGACTGAGATCTTTCTCTTCAATCATAATATATATTCCAGCCTTTCTAGTTTTGATCTTTAGTGTGCATCATAGTACTCTAGTGACTAAACTGTGCATGAAATTAGTACCGATTTACACTTCACCTCGCGGTATGTTCTGCATGAATAATAAGGTCCCTTCCAGTTCCTTAAAGTTGACTATCGTATATTTTCTATGTTGATAGTATACCTAAAAACAAGTCTTTTTGGTTAAGAAGATTATACACCTCTATTCACACGCGAACAAGGCTATATTATATTGGGATAGAAAAATAAACTCTAGTACGTGAAGTACTAGAGTGTCAACTTACAGACTGGAGACGGGGGAGAGTCGGCTGTTTACAATTTGCATCCCACACTTACTTTCCGCCTTACCGGTAGTGCTCGCATATAACAATGCTACAGTTTTTAGGTTAGGGTTAAAAAGTAGGTTCAACAATAAGATGAATTGTGTTAATAGGTACTTTCTTAATTTCGTAAGATAATATATCATAGCGATAAAACTGTTGGCATAGTACCAAAGACCCTAGACGGCATTCAACGTTGATGCTTTATGACTAAAGGAGGATAGTTCAGAGTAACTTTGGCTAGTCATGATCTCACCATAATGAACGTGAAATACAGATTACTCGGAGTGGTACCAGGATGGATGAAACTATAAAGATTGCCGGCATACAAATGAGTCCCGAGATTTT
>Ga0209427_10002885_pt1 | contig 20175 bp, 21 predicted proteins | sample DeeMarSWOR136_30_FD_187465 | JGI IMG/M metagenome (GOLD analysis project Ga0209427, IMG submission 187465) | Marine sediment microbial communities from White Oak River estuary, North Carolina - WOR-1-36_30 (SPAdes) (version 2) | ecosystem: Environmental > Aquatic > Marine > Intertidal zone >...
AAGATGCTGGAAGCCGCAGGCGTTGGGGTCTCAAAGTATCACATGAACGAGGGGCACTCCTGTTTTCTCACGTTAGAGTTGCTGGCAAAGAACGGGAAAGACCTGGACAGTGTAAGAGACCTCTGCATATTCACCACTCACACTCCAGTGGAGGCGGGTCACGACAAATTCTCCTACGACCTTGTCCAAGAAATGCTGAGCGATGTAATTCCTATAGAAACCCTGAAGAAGCTTGGCGGAAAAGATCAGCTTAACATGACCCGTCTTGCCCTGAACACCAGCAAATACGTGAACGGCGTAGCGAAAAGACATAAAGAGTTCTCTCTAACCCTGTTTCCGGGCTATAACATCTCAGCCATAACTAACGGCGTCCACTCGTTTACATGGACTTGTGAAAGTTTCAGAAGGCTTTATGACAGGTATTTGCCGGGATGGGCTAACGAGCCTGAGCTGCTGGTCAGAGTTGACGGCATCCCAGATGAGGAGATTTGGCGGGCTCACATGGAAGCGAAAGAGAAGCTCCTACGTTATGTTCGTGAACGGTCAGATGTCCAGTTTGATCCTGATGTGCTTACGCTGGGTTTTGCGCGCAGAGCCACCGGCTACAAGAGAGCAACTCTGCTGTTCTCGAACCTGAAGAGGCTTGAAGAAATAAACAGGGTTGGCAAGATTCAGGTGGTTTATGCGGGCAAAGCCCACCCTAACGACTGGATGGGGAAACGGTTAATCGAAGAGATTCATGAAATGAAGGAAAAACTGAAGGACCTCATGAACATTGTCTATTTGGAGAATTATGACCTGCAGATGGCGGCTAAGCTCACCTCAGGCGTAGACGTCTGGTTGAACACTCCGATTCCGCCTTTCGAGGCTTCTGGCACCAGCGGAATGAAGGCAGCACATAACGGGGTGCTGAATTTCAGCGTCTTGGATGGTTGGTGGGTGGAGGGGTGCGTTGAGGGCGTCACTGGCTGGGCTATTGGTCCTTGCCCGATAGAAAACGTGGATGAGGCTGAGAGAAGACGCAGGGAGATTACCGAGTTATACGACAAACTGCAGTATCTGATTATTCCCAAGTTCTACAAGAATAGGGATGATTGGATAAAACTGATGGAAAACTCGATTGGAAAGGTCGCGTACTACTTCAACAGCCACAGGATGATGCGAAGGTACGCCTCGGAAGCCTACCTGTAACCGACCAAAAACTTCGAATAGTATGTATTTTTTCTCTATTTCCGCCTAAGCAACATTGAGGCTACTTCAAGAATTTGTCTCGGTTCTTTTTGAATCGCTTCTTGCATTTTACGCTGCAGAAGTAGTATGTTTCTTCCTCATGGCGTATACGGAATTTTGCTGTTTTCTCGTTTAGAATGGCGCCGCAGACTGGGTCTCTAGGCATTATGGCTCATTCACTCATAGTTAATTTATCGTATATAAGACTGTTGCAGCATCTGTGAATATTTGTTAGAATAAAAAACCATGGAGAGAATAGACTACTTGTCAAGCCTGTGCCCTCGTTTTAGCTGAGTGACCAATTGGTTTAAATGAACGAATATACATATGAAAAATACTTAATATTACACGAACAGCTTCCCATAGAAAGAGGTAAGGCAGCCATGAAAAAAGGGTTAAGCGAAACCTGCTACAGGTTCTTTTCGAATCTGTCGAATCCTACAAGGTTAGCTGCAATAGAACAGTTGATGAAGAAGCCGATGAGCGTAAACGAACTCGCTGAAGCCCTTGGGCAGGAACAGAGCATGATTTCACATAACCTTAAGCCCCTGCTTGACTGCAACTTTGTTTACCTCAAGAGACAGGGAAAGCAACGAATCTACTCTGCCAACAAAGAAACCATAGGCGCACTCTTCAGGGCGGTTGAGAATCATGAAAAAAAGTTTTGCCCAAAAGGGGGAAAATGTCAATATAAAGGAGGGTGAGAATGAATGATAGATAACAAAAAACAGGATGATGAAAATGTTTCTGCCCAGCCACTACGGCTCGTTGATTTGATAGCGTATCAGGATGGGTCGGTTGTAAGTCGAACAATAATAGACAAGGAGACGGGAACTGTGACCCTGTTCGCTTTTGATGAAGGGCAGGGATTAAGCGAGCATACGGTGCCCTTCGACGCTTTAGTTCATAATCTGGACGGAGAAGTCACTGTGACAATATCCGGCAAAAAGTTTCCTCTAAAGAAGGGCGAAATGATTATAATGCCCGCCAACAAGCCACACGCCCTGAAAGCAACTAAGAGATTCAAAATGGTTTTGGTAATGATAAAAAGCTAATTCAGTCTGTTGCATTTTTTATTAACAGACTGGTTTACTAAAAACCTAGAGACCTTTCGAGCTTGCGACCTTATCCCTTTTTAGCTTTAAAACAGATTATTACTGTGTGGTGAATAGTGTGGGTGAAGTTTACAGACCCGAGGACCTTGTTGGCGGAAAGAGAAAGCCATCTGATTTGTCACCTAATCTGAGTGGAGTTACCCCTAAAACATTACAGGACGTTATACGAGAGCTCAGATTACTCAGCGCAGAAGTTAACAAAATAAAACAAGTGCTGCGAGCTAACGGCATAGCCATCGAGTAACGTTTAGACCAACATACCAAGGTGCTGTTTGGTTTAGAGTCTCTTCAGAGCTACTCTGTATGTTATTGTTCCTAGAGCGAACAGAATCAAACCCGAAGCGGCTAGGTAGAGCATTTCTGGAATCACAGCGTCAAAAGGCAGATTTCTTGTCATAACATCCTGCATGGCGTTTACCAGTTTTGTGAAGGGAAGAGCATTGCCGAATGCTTGAGCAGCCTCAGGCATTATGCTGAGAGGAAAGAATGCTCCGATGAAGAACTGTAGCGGAACACTGATTATGACAGAGATCGAGTTGGCAGCCTCCTCATTCTTTGCAAGGGAAGAGATTATTAATCCAATGCCAATCGCTGAGAGTGCCCCGAGAAAGATCGCCAGAAGCATGACTGGAATATTCCAATGGAGATTAACTTGGAAAAGAAGAACGCCACTCAAAAGCATGATGAACGCAGACATGTAGACTATCACCAAGGCTGAGATGAGCTTTCCCAGCAGAACAACCGTGGGAGAAACAGGAGCTATCACCATACGCTGAAAAGTCCCTTTTGTGCGTTCAGTCGCGATTGTCATGGAAGCATGGTTCAATCCACTCCAAATAAGAACCAAGCCCAGCGTGCCTGGAACCATGTAGTCAATCCATTGTAACTCAGCTTCCGTAACTTCGGCTTCACTGACTGAAACCGTTATAGGGTCGGCGAGGACTTCAACATAGGACTTCATGTCTGGCATAACCTGTTCGATGGCGATGTTCTGATATTCTTTTATAAAAGCGGAGAGAAAACCAAAAACACTCTGCTGAGTTATCAAGGCGCCAGTTGTATCGGTTGGGTCAACGTATACCTCTAGGTGAGACTTTATTGGGACTGGTATGCCCAAATTGTCGGTGTATTGGAAGGTAAGTGTTTCTGTGAAATTGGCGGGAATAACCAGAATCGCATCGATTTCCCCTCGGCTAATGGCGTAGGCAGCCGTTCCATTTGTTTCTCTGTCGCCGTACGCGCCATAGCCAGTAACCGTGAAGTTGGCACTCTCCAATCCTTGAACAAACAGGTCTCCGATTGTGCTGTTGAATGAATCGGTGGCGTTTACGGCAACCAGTTCGCCGTCAAGGTTAACCACTCCGATAGAAATGCGACTCATTTCTGTTTCTCCAGTTTGACCGAAGGTGAATCCGATTATGACTATGAAGAACAGCGGAAAGAGCAACGTGAAGAAGATGGCGGCTTTGTTTCTGAGGACTCCCAGAAAATCGGTTTTTGCTATTGCAGCTATCTGGTTTAGAGATCTTTTGAGGCTCATAACTTTTTCACTCCTCCCTTAGGCTCCTTCCCGTAAGCGTAATGAACACGTCCTCAAGCGTTACCCGTGAAAGCTGAACAGACAAAACCTTTGTTCCAGTATTCACGATCGTGGATACTATATCTGGAAGTATGTCGTCTGGACAGTCTGTAATCACCTTTATGGCATCTCTTCTTTCGTTTTCGTCAGGGGCAGTGTAGGCATTTTTGACGCCGGCAATGCATTTAACCTGTTCAATGAGGCTGGGTGAGGTTTTGTCCGGAACCACAGTTATCGTGTTCTCCATCTTGACTTTCTTGACTAACTGGCTTGGGCTGCCTAATGCGATGATTTTGCCATGATCCATGATCGCAACTCTGTCGCAAAGTTCCTCTGCCTCATCCATCATATGCGTCGTCAAAACGATTGTCTTCCCCTGCTTCTTCAAAACCTCGATTATCTCCCAGAGGGCATGCCTGTTTTGCGGATCAAGCCCAGCGGTAGGCTCATCCAACAGCAGAACTTGCGGCTCATGCAGGAGAGCGGCAGCAATGTTTACGCGGCGTTTCATTCCTCCAGAGTACGTGGAGACGTGACGTTTCACTGCCTTCTCATCCAACTGTGTAAACTGCAGCAGTTCATTGATTCTGTCCTTCAGTTTTTTTCCTGACAAACCGTAGAGTCTGCCGTAAAAAGCGAGGTTTTCCTTGGCATTCAGGTAATCATACAGTACAATGTCTTGGGGAACAACGCCCAGCAGCTCTTTGACTTTCATGGGGTCGTTTTGGATGCTGTATTTTCCTACTTTGATTGTGCCTGATGTGAGATTCAGCCTCCCAGAAATCATCTTTGTAAGGGTAGACTTGCCAGCGCCATTGGGACCCAGCAGACCAAACAGTTCTCCTTTCTCAACGCTAATGGAAAGGTTATCAACAGCCACCATATCCTCGAAACGTTTAGTCACAGAATCTACTTCAATGTCATTCAACCGTATCCTTCTCCTCTCTGAAACTTGGTCAGATTAATTGCAGGTTTATGATGTCAAATTGGTCAACTGACAGCAGAACCAAATCTGAACCATTCAGGAGCAAGTTCAGCAAATCTGCTTTTAACACTTTTGATGACATTCAAAAATACGCGATTGGAATTTCTTCAGGTGCAAAGACCAAACAGAAGGTAGTTAGAGTCTATGGTCTTACACTTTAGGTAATAAAATTGAGAAATATTGTGCCTTTTTTCATCGGCACTTTTATGATTTACTTCGGCTTTGGGCAGAGGCATTCAACGCAGTTTTTGCGAAGGCTTTTCAGTCTCTTCCTTGCGAAAACGTGCGGCTATTTTAGGTAACGTCGAAGGTTGTGGTATTCAGCACTCGTTGTTTTGTTTGTTTACAATGGATTGGAAATACGATTTTTGTAGATACCAATTTGTGGTAAATACTTTTTTCATCTGATTTACCTCCATTTTACATCTTTTTTTGTTGTATCTCCGTTTTACACATATACAATATGTCCTTTTTTAGACATATTGTATAGTAATACCATACACACTCAAATATAAACCTTCGCATACATCACACATAAACAAACATATTCAATGCATACTCACAACAAGAAATGCACCCCAACAGCCTCCACAACACAGAAAAACGAGCCGACCACAAAAACAACTCCCATAATCACAACTACACTAAACTTCGCATACCGTTAGAAATAATAACATAGAACAGCAATATTTTTCGGGAACGTGCAGAGCATGAGCGCAAGTAAGATCAGGGGCAAAATTTTGTGGGCGTTGTGGGCTGCGGGAAAGCCGATGACCATCCAAGGAATATCCGAAAAAGCAGGATTGACTTCTTCCTCGACAAACGAATACTTGCCGGGACTAATAAAAGCAAAATACGTTTCTGTGCCCCAAGAACAATACTACGCCGTAACGAATCTGGGCAAACAGGCGATGGGGCTTCCGAAAGTAGACAAGAACTTAGCCTTGAACATTCTGACCCCCGTCTCAGTGGAAAAAGCCTTCCATTTCTATTACGGTCTCAACCAGCACTCGGGCGTCTACGCAGACAGCCTCAAAGACTTCGTTGACAAAATCCAAAACATCGATTTGAGGTGCGTCGAATTCCATGTTCCCCGAAAAGACTTTGAACTCTGGATTCGCTCGCTGGGAGACCTGGAACTCTCCAAGAAACTGGAACTGCTTCGAATGAGAAAACTGTCCGGAGAAGACCCCAGAAAAGAGCTCTACGAAACCGTTAACTCTAGATACGAAGAGCTGTCGAAGCTCACCCTCTAGAGGCTACAAATAACTGCAACTACTTTGAAGCATTTAATCCACTAGAATGTGTACAGGCTGTTCCATAAACAGAGAAAAAAGGGGAAAGGGTTAGGAGCCAATCTTCACGAATCTATTCTTCAGCTTCTCCAAGACCTTGGGTAATGTAGTGTATTCCATGGCGTGAGAACTCAGGCGTGCAGGCTCAAACTCTCCCATGCGCCGTAGAACAGCAGCGTACTCTGAAGCTTCTCTCCGAGCCAAATCAAACGCTGGATCCTCAAACAGATCGCTTATTAAGGGTTCACCGTTGTCGTCGCTGGCAATCATCCCGTTTCCGACCTGAAAGCCAAGAGCCACAATCCGCGGCGGACCATCAAAAACAGTGCATTGGCTGTCCTTCAAGCCCACCGGCATAAGCGGACCCCAGTGACTTCCACGCATCCACCCCTCAACAAAATAGGTGTGCATGAAAGGCGCCAGAATCTCTCCAAGTGCAGGCAAGCCGTGCTGAGCCCTAACAATCGAGACAGGGTCATCCTTCCCAACATATTTACCCGCAAGCAGCGACAGCCTAGTTGTGCTCGTAGCAGCGCAAATCAGATTATCTCGCGCTCGCCGCACATGCGAAACCACGTAACGTTCAGGCGTCCCTATCAAAGCTATCAGCTCGTACATCTCTTCGGGGCACTTCAAAACCACCTTCTTGTTTTCCATCACATCCAGAACCTCAAACTTGAAGCCCCCTATCATACTGGGGTCAATCACAAGCCCGGCAGTGCTGGTTGGGTCGCCAAAAATCTTGAACATTGGAAAATTGAATGCGCCCGGCTCGGTTTTGTCGGCGGCGAAAACAACTATGGGGTCTGAACTGCGTTCCTCGATTTCCATCTCCGCCACGCCGGGACCAAGCCCCCTAATGTTTCCGCTGAAAGCGGTTTTCAGAAGGTCCTGCCCTGCACCATACAGTTTGAGGGCTTTGGCTTTGTCTGCAGCTTCTTTGAAAATGTTCCATGCCAGTTTGTGGATTTCGGGGTTGAATTCGCCTTTCTGGTGAACCATGAGGAGTTCAAGGTCGTCGCCGGCGTTGAACACATAGTAGCTGTTGATTAACCCCTCTTCTTGTGCTTGCTTCAAACCTTTTTTTCCGATGTCAAGGAGAGGTTTAGGCACCACATGATGCCCAGCCAGTGACCCCACATCACATTTAATAATCGAAACAGTAGTTTTTTCAGACATTTTACCCCTACCCTTTGTAGTATTAGCCTTTCTGGCGATAAAAGATTTCCTCAACAATCTGCTGGTCACTCAAGCAGCAAACATTTCAGGGGAATGAAAGACAACTTCTATAAATTACATTCTTACTTATGTTCTCTGAAGACCGATTTTCGAAGAGAGGAAACCGGAAATGGAGATTATGTTTTCGGAGAAATGCCTGGAGTATAGTTGGCCGGGTCACATCGAGAGACCTGAACGAATCAGAAAAGCCCTTGAGATCCTCAGAGGAGAATACGAGTTTGTGGAGCCAAAACCAGCCTCACAGCAGGACCTGTTAACGGTTCACAGCAGAGAGTACGTTGACTGGATAAAGAATGCAAAGGCTCCCAGCTATTTTGACGGGGACACACCGGCGCCAGAAAACATCTACGAATACGCCCTGCTCTCCGCTGGCGCAGCGTTACTGGCTGCCCAAAGCCACGGCTTTTCTCTCATGAGACCTCCAGGCCATCACGCTGGCAGAAACGGCAGAGCCATGGGAGCGGCAACCTTGGGTTTCTGCTACTTCAACAACATCGCCATTGCAGTCAAAAAACTGGATTTGCCAACCTTGATTCTGGACATTGATGGACACCATGGAAACGGCACCCAAGAGGCTTTCCAAGGAGACCCCAAAGTTTCCTTCATCTCCTTGCATAGGCATCCCACCTACCCCGGAACGGGTCTCACGTCGCAGGGCAACTGCCTGAACTTTCCTTTACCCTACTCGACTGGGGATTCTCTGTATCTGAAGACTTTGGAGCAGGCTTTGAGTCAGGTGGACATGGCGAACGTTGAGGTGGTGGCTATTTCAGCGGGTTTTGATGCTCACCAAGGAGACTTGGCTTCATTGGGTTTAACTTATAAGGGCTACAGAGAGATAGGACGAAGGGTGGGCGCTTTGAAGAAGCCAGTTTTCGGCGTGCTGGAAGGTGGCTACGTAGGCGAGTGTGTGGGCAGGGACCTCCATGAACTCATCAGCGGAATAGAACAAAAACACTGAACCAAATTCAAGTTAAGGTTCTAATAGTGCTTCATTGTCCTGGATGTAGAAACATAATTTCTCATACATTTTTGATATGTGGCGTTATAGAGCATTTTTGATGTCGGATAAGGTTTGCAGGTCCAAAATCATAGGGATTCTTCTAGAAAATTAAGGAATTTTCAGAAATCTTTAAACGTAAATACCCTAAAATACCTAGAGCGGTACAAAAAATGAAAGGGGAGAGGGGTAACACTTTGTTTCCTTCGTACTCTTTTCGAAATGAAAGAACTAGAGGGGAGGTGAAAAAGTAATGAGAAAGAAATTTTGCACAATAATCACGGTAGCTTTTATGACGCTCTTGCTGGTAAGCGTTGGAGCCATCAGTTGTGTGAGCGCGCAAGGCTCCGAAAGAACATCGTGGGGTACTGTGGTAATCCCTACTATTGATGGGGAGTGGAGCCCTGTTGATGAATGGACCGATGGTGGTGACGTTAATACGATAGGCGAAGACGTTTCTTTCACAAGTACATGGGAGTTTGGTGATGTTGTTACCACACGGTGGCTAGTCGAATTTCTCAGTGACACCACAGACGATGCTGAAGACTATTGGGAATTTTGCATGGACGGTATGGCAGATGGGGGCAGTGCTCCTTCGGCTGGTGATTACAAGTTCGTGATTACAGGACACACGGATCTAGTATGGTACGAAGGAGACGGAGCAGGCTGGGTTGAGGTGGAATATGACGAATCCGAAATAGAATGGGCTAACGCGTTGAGCTCGTCACCGACTGACAGCACAGAGCACTGGGTCTTGGAATTCAATATTCCGAAGAATGCAGGGACCGTCCAACTAACCATTGTATGGAACCTGAGACTAGCAGTCTACGATGCAAGCAATCCCGACGCGGGAGAACTCGCGTGGCCAGAAGGCAGTGACGCAGATGACCCATCTACTTATGGTATCGAAAACTACACCATGGACACTGTCCCAGAAGGCTTGAGCCTCGGAGTTCTCGTGCTACTATCGTCTGCAGCTGTAATAGGTGCAACCGTCGTTCTACGAAAGCGGTCAAAAAATTGACAAATCTAGCTAAAGGGAACCAGAATTTGCTCAGCAACTTGGTCCCTTTTTTTATTTTTTTCTTCAGAAAAAAGCAATATTAGACAATTATTTTGATGGACACCCAGAATTACTGTTAAACATTTCCTGAAAGGCAGGGTAAAGAGCCTGTCCTATAGGGTTCATAAGTTCGAATCTCTCTCCCCGCACCTTTTTTAAGTGATGCTTAAATGCTAAGTTGAAGTGAATATTAGGTTCAACAGACACGTGGAGGAGGAAGCAATAGAAGCCAAACGTTCTGCAGCCAGAATCGCGGTTGTGATTCCCACATTGAACGAATTTAGAGCTGTGGGAAAAGTGGTGGGCGGCGTGAAACAGGTTATGGATGGCTATGACTGTCACCTGCTGGTTGTGGATGGGCATTCCACCGATGGCACAGATGAGATTGCCCGGGATATGGGTGCCGTCGTCATTTATCAGCGTGGCAGAGGTTACGGGGATGCCTTGAAAACTGGCTTTTTTTATGCTAGGAAAAGGCTGGATGCCGAAGTGATTGTGATGATGGACGCAGACTTAACTTATGCTCCCAATGATATACCCAGATTGGTGGCGCCTATTTTGGAGGATGCTGCTGACTTGGTGGTGGGTAACCGGTTTGCTGGGATGCAGAAGGGGGCAATGCCTTTAGTTAACAGGGTTGGGAACAGAGTGCTTTCTCTGGTTGCGAAGTTGGCTTTGGGACTTAACGTGTATGACACCCAAAGCGGCATGAGAGCCTTCACGTCTAAACTTCTAGAAAGGATGAATTTGGTGGCTGTGGGTATGCCCTTAGCCATGGAAATATTGGCAGAAGCCCGTTCCATTGATGCCCGAATACGGGAGGTGCCCATAAGTTACAGTTCAAGAGTGGGGGAGACAAAGCTCAATCCCATAAAAGATGGCGGCAGGATTCTTGGAATCACTCTGAGGTTAATGTTTGATGTTCGACCTCTGCTTTTCTTCGGTAGCATAGGAATAGTTTTGGGGGTATTGGGTCTACTTCTCCATTACATCACGCTTCCCATCGAACTCGTGAATGTCGTGTTTCCGTTTCTGTTTATGATCGGGGGCATGCTGCTGTTCTGGGTTGGTTTTGTGATAGTCCTAGTCAAGAAGCTTAGAAGAGGCAAGTGACGCTGAATCGCCATACCAGAAGATATACTGCTGAACTTCAACCATTTATATCCAAAAACCTGTCTTTTACCTGCTAAATTTGGGCGGAATTCCCGCTCCCGAAACAAGCATATTAGGAGCCTAATAACAGTGCTATGTTGAAAACAATATTTTTTCTGGAAAACCAAGCTGAAGCACAAACTGTTTTCCTAAAACACATTTACGGAATCGCACACGAAATACCGCCGCACATTCAAAGAGACAAAAGCACAATGGTCTAAACACGTAAAAGAAAACTTCAGGTAACAAGAACTACAGATTTTACTTGGTTGAAGCGTAAGAAAGATTAAAAGTATTCACAGCCATAAAGCTACTCTAGAATAAAACCGTCTGGTGAAACAAAACATGGATTTCAGCATCTTAGTGAACAACACCGAATACGTCCTAATCATAGGAGGAATAATCGCAATCTCATGGTTCCTAGAAAAACTACTGAAACCCGTACCGGTAGTAGGAACACCCGCAAGCATACTAACAAAGATCGTCGCCTTCTTCGGATTCTTCGTCGGCATTATCCTACTCATAACAGGCGCAGCAGCATGGCAAACACACGCCCCCAACGTAGACACATACACCATCTACCTGCTCATCATCGCAGGATTGGTTCTGATCCTGAAACCAATCAAAGACTTTCCATGGGCAGCCCTACTAGGACTAATCGCAGGCGGCTTATGCGCAGGAGCAGTCTACTTCTTTTTTCCCTTGCCAGAAACGGTTCTCGGAATCGCCTCAATATGGGTTTACCTCATAATCTTCCTAATTCCCGCAGTAATCGTCTACATGGTCTTCAAGTTCATAGAAGACGTCCTGAAGCTTATCGGAACGCTGCTGGCCTCAAGGCCTGTCACCCTTATCGTAGGCTTCGTATGCATAGCTCAAGGAATACTTCTGCTTCTCGACATGAACCTATTTACTCTACTGCTTTCTTAGTGGATACAAAAAAGGATAATGAAAGAGAAGAAAAAAGGGTCTCTTTCTAGCCCTTAACCGAGATTTCTTTGATTACGCCAGCAGCAACCGTGGTGCCCATGTCCCGTATCGCGAACCTTCCGAGCTCAGGAAAGTCCATGTATGTCTCCACAGCGATGGGCTGGATGGGCTCAAACCTTACAACCGCGCCGTCGCCAGTCTTCAGGAATGACGGATTCTTTTCTACAACCTGCCCAGTTCTCGGATCCAGCTTCGAGATAAGCTCCTTGAATCTGCATGAAATCTGACCTGTGTTTGAATGCAGCACTGGAGAGTATCCGGCGGCGATGGCTGTGGGATGATGGATTACGATTATCTGTCCGATGAACTCTCTTGCAACTGTTGGCGGGGTGTCAGGATGACCAGCTACGTCTCCTCTGTGAACGTCCTTCTTCGAGATTCCTCTAACGTTGAATCCGATGTTGTCGCCTGGAAGAGCTTTGGGAACCTTAACGTGGTGAGTCTCTATAGACTTAACCAATCCCTGAACGTTTGAAGGCATGAAAACAAGCGTGTCGCCCTCTTTCAGAACACCAGTCTCCACCCTTCCCACAGGAACCGATCCGATTCCCGTGATGGTGTAAACGTCCTGAACTGGAATCCTCAACGGCTTATTAACCGGCTTTTCAGGAACTTCCATCTCATCCAGCGCCTCAAACAGGGTCTTACCCTTATACCAAGGCATATTCTCGCTTCGTTTAGCAAGATTGTCGCCTGTCCACCCTGAGGTGGGAACGAAATGTATCTTTTCTGGATTGAATCCGGACATTTTCAGTATGCGGGTGATCTCGTTTTTGATTTCGTCGTACCTCTCTTGTTTCCAGTCTACTGAGGGGTCGTCCATTTTGTTGATGGCAACAACCAGCTGGTTCACTCCTAGAGTGTAAGCTAGGAAAGCATGTTCACGGGTTTGTCCGCCGGGTCCAATACCTGCTTCGAATTCTCCTCGTTTGGCAGAGACTAGAAGAATGGCAGCGTCTGATTGGCTTGCTCCGGTGATCATGTTTTTGATGAAGTCTCTGTGTCCTGGAGCGTCGATGATTGTGAAGAAGTATTTCGGGGTCTCAAATTTCAGGTAGGCGACGTCTATTGTTAGACCTCTCTCTCTTTCTTCTTTAAGTTTGTCTAAGACCCAAGCGAACTTGAAGGTCTCCTTTCCTATTTTCTTTGCTTCTTCCTCGTAGGCTTTTGCTGTTCTCTCGTCGATTGCTCCTGTGAGGGAGAAAAGGTGACCTACGGTTGTAGATTTTCCGTGGTCTACGTGTCCGATTACTACCAAGTTCAGGTGGGGTTTTTCTGCTTTACTCAATTTTTTTCCTCCATTACTTTTTTTGTTTAAGCTTACTCCTTATACTTTAGTGTAATGTGTAGACAAAACAGTTGGTTCAATTATTTTAACTTTTTGAAGGAATTCCGACATATTGCTGCACCTTTTCCATATTCTGAACACCATATAACCTGTTACTAGCGTGAAGACCGCGCTATTCGCTCCATCTCGTTGCGTTTTTTCACAGCATAGCTTTTCACGTCGTTTTTGGCTGCCAAAATCAGCTCTTCAGCAAGGTACTCATCCAAAGCTTTGGGGTTGCCGAAAGATTGCTTTCTTGCACCCTCGGAGAGAAAACGTAATGCAAGGTCAACTCGTCTCTGAGGAGATATGTCCACAGCCATATGGTAAGCGATGCCTCCGTAGCTGATGCGGGTAGTATCCTCGCCAGGGGAGGTGTTTTCCACAGCGGTAACCAGAACCTGTATGGGATTCTCTCCTGTGCGAAGGTGAATAATTTCAAGGGCGTTCTTAACCAAGTTTATGGCTCGTGTCTTCTTTCCGGAGCTACCGCCAGGACGCATAAGATTGTTTATAAGCCTCTCAACTATGCTAACCTTAGCCTTGTGAAACTTTCCATGCTCATGTCTCCCCATGCTGTGGGGAACATACACTGGTTTAACTGAAATGTATTGCTGGAGCCCAGGATCCTTTACCTGAATCCCCTCGAAGCTCCACTTTCCGAATAGTCTAATTTCTTCCATCTTGCTCAAACGAGCCACCTTGACAAAGGTTCTGGGTTCAGAAACCTGTATTTAAGGGTTGTTTATAGGCAAAACTGCCTTTACCGCATGGGCTTCTCTTTTCTACCGAGAACCAACTCGTTAAGGGAAACCCCATTAACGGTTGAAACTTTCCATCTGACTCCCGGGAGGTCACCCATGGCTCCACCGCGGGACCCGCCGATTCCCTCCACCACAACCTCGTCGTGTTCATCAACCACGTTGAGTGCACCGTCTCCGGGAAGAAAAGCGGTTATAACCCTGCCGTTCTTGATGAGCTGCGTTCTGACACATTTCCTGATGGCGCTGTTAGGCTGCTTGCTTTCAACACCAACTTTCTCCAAGACGATTCCCCGCGCCATCGGAGCCCCCTTCAGTGGGTCTGATTTAATGTCCAGTCTAAGCATTCGCCGTTTGTAGTAGTCGTCTTTCCATCTGAACTTTTTTCTCTTCGCAAGCAGTTTTCTTGCGGCAAGTTCGCCTTTCGGTGCTTTGGAACCCATGCTTTTCTGTCCTCTAACCATTCTATTCTAAAGTTCTGATATTTAAACAGTCCACATTAGCATACTCACATAAATATGATTCGCGAAAAACTCATTTGGCTGCGGTTTTTTTGTTTCCCACTAAGAGGGCGTTATCGCCTCTTTCCTCTGTTTCAGATTCAACGGAAGACTTGGTAAGAAATGACTCGAGCTAAAACTTGTTTGTGTGCTAGAGTGTTTCGATAATGACCTCTTCATCAAGCGAGATTTCGTAGGGAGATTCCTTGTAGCCGATTATTGGTTTGGTTTTGATTATGATTTTTTCCCATCTTTCGCGCTCTATGTTATATCTGAAGTTGTGTGTGTTCGGTTTTAGGAGACAGCGGTAACCAAGAAACCGCTCATTGTGGAATACAAGCCTCATTTTGTCTTTGCATTGAGGGTCTGCGCAGGGAAGAGTGGCTCTCAGCATTATTATCACGTTTAGTAAGATTCACTAAACGCACTAATAAATTTAGCGAATTAAACAACCAAATCCACAAACACCAAAAAAGAGGCAAAAAAACACAATTAACTTCCTGAAAGTATTGCTCTTGCCTTAACTACTATGGACTCAAGCTTTTCTTTGGAGACTCTTGTCTGTTTTCTGAGCTCTTTTGGGGTTTTCACTGTTAATTGCTTTAACAGAATTACTCCATTAGATGCCAATTTGTTTCTGGTCTCGGTGTTCAGTCCCTTAAGAAAAGTTATGGGGTAGAGTTTCTTTTCTTCAATCATTGTTTGCAGGTCACTATTTGGAGGCGAACTCCATCCGATGTGACTGATTCCTCTGCAGTCTGCGTAACGTTTAGCGTGTTCCGACAGTTTGGTGTTGCAAACTATCAGTGCGTAATCTATTTTCAGGTTGTTTAATCCGAGTTCGTGCGCTTCGGTTACATCTTCGAATACTGCTCTGGAGATGCGGCTCACATCGAGGCTTGTTGGGGTGTGATATTGGTAGTGGTGTTTGACTTCCACGATACAGGTTTTTCCGTTTTTTCTGGCAACGGCATCAACTTCATGCTCCACACACCTGCCCTGTATTATCTGGTTTGGGGTGACTTCGTAGCCGTGTTCGCTTAGCAAAAGCTGAATGAACCGTTCAAAGTCGGGCGCTGGACTCAGCAGGCTCAAAGCCTTTCGCAGGTCGATTTGATGTCTGGTTACGGGTTTATGTTTCCTTAAACTCCTGAAGATCAGTTGAAGGATTTTCTTTGTTTCTATTCCATCGTATGCTCTGTTTTCGATTTCTTCGGCAATTGACTCAGCAGCAGAGTCGGTTGCGCCCATCCGCAGGCAGGTTCTCACAATTTTGTTTTTGTCGAATGGTTGCCTTGTTCCATCAAATTTGGTAACGTAAACAGTCAACGTAGTCTACCACAAGGTTATAGTTTCCTTATGTTGCTAAAAAGATAACCACAACCCCAGCAGAATAGGTCGAAAAAAGGCTATTCTTCGGGAAACGTAAATAAGCAATAAATCTCTTGAGAAGTAGCTGAGACCGCAACAAGTGGCCGGGATGAGGTAGTCTGGTAGCCTATAGGCCTGTGGAGCCTAGCGCCTGGGTTCAAATCCCGGTCCCGGCCCTCTCACATCCATTTTAGGTAACGCTTTAGAGAAACCTCTAAATCTTTCCTATCCAATCAAAGATAAGCAGCAAGTTTGTGGGCCGATAGTTCAGTCTGGAATGAATGCCTGACTTGCACGGTCTCTTTAGATGATTTTGAGAGTTGGTTGTTGAGCAATCATTGTAGGCATTATTCTAGAGAGTGTATGAGGTATGTTAGGAGGTATTCTGATGTTCTTAGGGATCCTCGCAAGCTTTCTCAGTTTAGTGTTTTGAGTAAGGATCAGAAGCGTATGGCTATGTCGGCACTTGCCAATTTGTCGAAGTATCTGGGCTGTTATGAGTATTGGCAGAGGTTAATTAAGAATGCTGGTCTTAGGTGGGAGAAGAAGGTTAGTTTGGATATAGTGTTGGATATTATGAACACTAATCTTCAAGATTGCTGGACTTGGCTTAAGCAGATGTTGGTGAAGTTACCTGAAGAATACGGATGTGTGTTGGTTTTTGCTGCTTTAACTGGATTAAGACCCGGTGAAGCTGTGAAGTCAACTAGACTTATTTCAGAACTTGATGAAATGGGTAGATTGAAAGAATATCTCAACGAAGAATTTCTTATGCTAGAGCATTTTAGATACAGTAATTTGTTCCTTAGAAGATTTAAGAATGCTTACATTAGTTTCTTGACTCCAGAACTACTTAAACTGGTCACCACAGTAAAACCGAATGTCAAGTATGCAACGTTATACACAAAGATCCATCGACTTGGTTATCCCAACAGAACAAAACAATTACGAAAGTATTATGCCACTAAATTAAGAGAAAACTTACCAACCGAAGCAATAGACTTGCTACAAGGAAGAATAAACCAAAGCATATTCCTACGCTATTACTACAAACCATTCCTAAAAGACATTAGAGACAGAGCACTGAAAGGATAGAACCACTACAAAAAGAACTGCTGGAAATACTCTCCTAATTCCCCCCTTTTTTTCTATACTAGTCAACAACTATAGCAAACTTTGATTGTACAAGAGAATGGCTGATGTTAGTGTTTTATGGAGAGAAGAGAAAAAGAGGAGATGTATGTTTTTGGTATGTTTATTAGCTTGGTATGTAAGCGTAGCTTGTTGTATAGTCGTATATTGGCACTGGTGTATCTGTTGAAGTGTATGTGGTGCCATCATAAGTTATGGAAAACTCTATAATCTGACCCTGATCCCCATAGTAACAATCATAGATTTTAAGATACCATTGATCACCATCTGGGGGTAAAATCGTAGTAGGCACAGTTAAATCAATAGTCAAATCCACGTCATCCCAGTAATCGTACCAATCTTGGCTCTTGATATGTTGACTCCAAGTTGGATTTGAGGGATCACCCACACCAATATCCACAATCAAGTCACCACGATAAGTATGTTGAATGTAAATGTCAGCACTTACGTCAGCTAGTGGTTTATTCAGGTGAGTTGGCCAACCAGTAATTGTTCCTTCTTGAGCGGTCCACTGTTTACCTGTTTCTAAAGTATATACCAATGGACCATTAGTAGCTTTTAGAGTAACTCCATTAAGGTCACCTGTTCCATGTCCAGTAATATCTGCTTCACTTGATATGAAGTCCCAATCTAAGTTAAATTTAGCTTCAGAGCGTCCAAAGAACTCAAGGGTTCCATCTATTGTATGGATGCTTCCAGCAGTTTCAGTGAAAGTAAAAACACCATGCCGGAAAAATTCCATAACTCTTACATACATACTCAATAACTCATCATAGCAAACCTGAGTTTTTATTTGCATAGTTCCTTCATAAGTGAAATCACGATCCAATAGATAGGTTGTTCCTCCATCAAATTCCTTATACCCATCTCCGTTAGAATCAACAAGCCCTCCACCAATGTTTATTACGTAAGCAGGAACATCGCAATGTGTTTTTACGTAAGACTTAGGCTCGTTAGAAGGAATACTTATACCCCAATATGAGGGTTCAGAAACAGGATCGTGTACTGCATGATAGCTTAAAGTCTCTTTTTTCTCTCCATTCACACCTATTATTGGACTAACCATCATAGAAACTACAATTAATGACATAACTAATGTTAGAAATTTCTTATTCATCTCATTTCACCTCCCCTCTCACTTTTTCAACTAAGAAGGAGCCACTCTAGAGCAACTCCACATTCAATTACAAAACACACTCTATGAACAAATGTCCAATTAAAGACTTATGGAGAAATATTCTATCTCAACAGACTACAATTAACGTGCATGAGCAATTATTTTTCCACATCTGGGACAGTGAATATGCCTTAGACTAGCCAACAATAACAGACTTCTGATTGTACAAGAGAATATCTAATGTTAGTGCTTTGTGTAAAGTTAAGGTGTAGTACCCCAACCAAAATAAACTGAGAGATCGGGGAGATAAAAACAGATTCAGATTGGGGTACCACTTTCCTAAATAGAGAAGATTTCAAAATTAAGTCTTTTTCAGACTTAGAGATATACTGTTCAAATATCTCTCCCAATTCCCCTCATGCTCTCTGTTTCGACTTCCATGCATACCAAATAATTAATGCTGCAGCCACAATTCTTGAAATAAACATCAGTACCCAATAAGCATATTGCGCCATTGAAAACATCCAACTATAGACGGAAAAACCAGTATAGACTATGCCCAAAACCACATTTACCCAGCGATTTATCAAATCCTTCAAAGTTAAGGACAGAAAAGTCATCACTAACGGAACTAACAGCATAATTACTGTAGGCAACACAATTTTGGGCTCTACTATCAAGTCTGCATCCTCAAAAAACATCATAGATATGTGAATCAAAAATGTCATTGCCCAAAAATTCCACAGTACCGCAATCTTTATCTTCCAATCTTCCATAATCATCCACCCCCCTAAGATTGAAACAAGCAGTGATTATGTCATCTACTTCAGTTTTTATAACTTATGGAACAACTTTGATTGTACAAGAGAATATCTGATGTTACTGTTTTCTGGAGAGAAAAAAGGGAAAGTTATTGTGTTGTCGTTGGTAAGTTCCTTCGTTTATGTAGTCATATAATACATAGCCTCTACTTCACCAGTAGGCCCCCAACCCGACTCCATGGTTATCATGAGAGATATACCCATTACATCGTATGAAAGGTGCAAAGGGCCCCATTCCCACCAAACCGTGAGATCCTCTTCAGCTTGGTAAAATCCCGGAAGAAACCAAGCTATACTGACGTTGCAGCCGCCTTCACCCCTCTGTGACAAAACAATGTCTATCTTTCTATACCCTTCTGTATCGAGAAGAAGCAAAACTTCTGGTTCGCCTATGGGAGGAAATTCCTGCCAACCTGTAGAACCATATTGTGTTGTGTGCAGCCATCCTGAAACGTCCAGTGCCAAGCCTTCAGTGTTAGTCACTTCTACATCTAAAGCCTCGCCTGATGGGTTTGTAACTTCTATTGGCTCATCTAAGGTTACGTCTATGGGTTCGTCCAGAGTCACGTCTAGAGTTTCATTCGCTACCTCTACAGGGACTGGCGTACGTACAGTATTTGTTACCAGAACTGGCTGTACTATGGGAATGGTGGGTTCAGTTGGTGGAGGAGCATAAACCAAAACAGCGCTAAGAACTGTAACTAACAACACACAGACGATTGCTATTGAAATTGTTCTTTTAATTTTCATTTTCTTTTTTCACCTCCCTTCTGATTTTTTCTTAGGGTAGAGTACTCTGATAATAGAAATTATGCTCTCCCCTCTCTATTTCAATGCAATCCTAGATAATTTTGAAATGTTGTATTAACGATTTATGGAAAAATCTTCTATTTACACAGATTACAATTAAGGTGTATGAGTTATTATCTTTCCGCATCTGGGACAGTGAATATGCCTTAGACTAGACTGTGAATCCCAACCAAAAATAACAGCATATTTTGAGACTTAGACGGAAATGAGTAATTTTATTTACAGTAATTAATACTATGAGCTAAAAAGTATAGGAACTAAGTTTTTTATAGGACTTGTCAGGGGTCCTTGATTACCCAAACAAATAGGAGAATAATGGAAGATGGCTAGAGTAGTCAATTGTCCCAAATGCAAAGAACAAGGAAGTCTACAGCCTAAGAAGACTAAACATGGAATATACTGGAGAATAGCACATTACATAGGACTTAAGGGAGAAACAAGAAAGATCAAGTGGTGTTACATAGGCAAGGAGCTACCAGAAGAGATTACTAGTGAACTGATTACCCATGATTACCCAAAGATTACCCAAATAGACTATAAATCAGAAATGCCTAAATCTAGCTTCTATAATCAAACAAAGCAAGGAACATTGTGGGCCGATAGTTCAGTCTGGAATGAATGCCTGACTTGCACTCAGGAGGCCGCGGGTTCAATTCCCGCTCGGTCCA
>Ga0209427_10002886_pt1 | contig 20172 bp, 15 predicted proteins | sample DeeMarSWOR136_30_FD_187465 | JGI IMG/M metagenome (GOLD analysis project Ga0209427, IMG submission 187465) | Marine sediment microbial communities from White Oak River estuary, North Carolina - WOR-1-36_30 (SPAdes) (version 2) | ecosystem: Environmental > Aquatic > Marine > Intertidal zone >...
CGCTGCGATATATGTTTTCCAGAAGCTTCGTCATTTCTGCCACTCGAGCATTGGACACTGTGACCACATCATCAATGATTTGTTCGTAGAGAACTTTGGCCACCTTTTGGGAGTTTGATGTTATGCCTCCAACCACTTTGGGGATGGATTTGGTAGTGTATGTGGGGTTTCCCGGATCCTCCCTTTCCGGGGAGTAGGCCAGGAAGAAATCCTCTCCTTCCCGCCATCCCTTTGCTTGAAATTTAGGCAGAAGAATCTCCTCCGTTGTTCCGGGATACGTTGTACTCTCCAAGGCGATAAGTTGTCCCTTTTTCATATACTTGGCGATCTGACGGGCGGTGTTTTCGATATAGACGAGATCGGGTTCCATCTTTTCCGTCAGGGGTGTGGGAACGCAAATGAGGATACTGTCCACCTCTGCCAGACGACTGAAATCCGATGTGGCCGAAAAGATTCCGTTCCTCACGAGATCCCCAATCTGACCCGTGGGAATGGATTGGAGATAACTTTTGCCATCATTGAGGAGATCGACCTTCTCAGGGTCAATATCGAACCCGAGGACGGGAAACCGCTCCTTACCAAATCTTACCACTAGGGGCAGCCCCACATATCCAAGGCCTATGATCCCAATGATGGCACTCCGCTTCTCAATCTTTTGGATGAGCTCTTTCATTACTAACTCTCCCCGAAAGGTATTCAACATTGGCCTCAATTGCATCTCTCCCTCCGCCCGAAGAACTTCTGGGAGGTGTGAGGCAAAGAGACACCGTCTTGACTAACCGCGGCGGATATCATATATGTTGTGTAAGCCGTTGTCAATCCATCATTTGATGGGGGGGCCTCAACTTTATGGATAACTTCGCTGTTCATGGACATAATCCTCGGCAGTAGTGGGAGTGCCCTCCATCACGAAAATTCGGGAGGTTTGTCGTGCTTGGTCGCATTTCAAGCTATTTTGGCGAATTGAGCTCGACCAAGTTGGCCGAATACTCCAGGCCAATCGCTTGGATTCTTCGAGGCTTGAGGATTGTTTTTTATATCTTCGATGAATTCGTCAAGGATAACTGTTTGCAAACAGCGGCTTCCTTGTCGTTCACCACCCTGCTATCCCTGGTTCCCCTTGCCGCCATTTCCCTGGCTATCCTTTCCCGTTTCAGGTTGTCCCAGGAGACTGTTCAGAATTTGTTGATGCAATATCTCCTCCCAACGGCCTCCTTCCAGCAGGTCATTATTGAGAATATCCAGAAATTCGCCAGAAATACCGCAGCCTTGAGCATCCTGGGGGGGCTATTTCTTGCCATTACCGCTGTTGCTCTGCTCAACACCGTAGAAGGTTCATTTAATTCAATTTGGCGAGTCACGGAGAAGAGGAACCTTCTGAGCAAATTCACGGCCTTCTGGAGTATCATAACCTTTTCCCCCATTCTCTTGGGGGCCTCCATCGTTCTAACCGGCAGGTTTTACCGCGTTGGGTTGGTCGGAAGCTTGCTCAAACACGAATTTATCAGGAGCGCGATCAACTACATACTCCCCCTCCTTCTCATTTTGGTCATTATTTTTTTGGCCTACCGGGTGCTTCCCAATACCAAGGTGAAGGCTTCTCCCGCCATCATCGGGGCCATTGTGGCCACAGCACTATTTTCCTACGCAAGATGGTGGTTTGGGATTTATGTTATCAAATACGCCAATTTCAACCAGATTTACGGGATTTTGGGTACGCTCCCTGCCTTTCTCATGTGGATCTATATCTCGTGGGTGATCGTGTTATTTGGGGCAGAGGTGACCTTTACCTTTCAGTATCACCGACTGGACCCGGAGGAGAAGAGGGCATCCCCAGGCGACCCTCTATACAATCCCTATTATGGGGTTAGGGCCGTTTTAGCCCTCAGGGATCATTTTCATGAGAGCAGGGGGCCTCTTTCCGCATTTGAGTTGGCCAATAGTCTGAACATTACCTATGAGTTGATGGACGAGATTTTATCGAATTTGAAAAAGAACAACATCGTGGCTGGTGTTGACGAAGCCAGGGAGCACTTTCTCCCTGCAAGGGATCTCGACCAGGTAACCTTGAAGGAGATCGTGGAGACAATGCAGGGGGAAAACCTCGTGACGGCCTCCCTGCCAGAGGATCACCAGAAAGAGGTGATTGAGAAGATTTTCGAGAAAGCAAGGGAGGCAACGGGTGAAGTGTTGGGCCATACCACGATCAGGGACATCTCGACAAGAGTACGGAGCGAGGGGTAAAGGGAGAGCCTTTCCGTAATTTTTCGTGAGGGTCAATGGGGGCAAAGGCCAACATCTTCCTCAGATTTTCCCGTTTGAGTGATCCCACCTTCAAATCCAAATCTTTTATGAAATTGCGAGAAAACAGGAGTTATTCCAAGGAAATCTATGATTTAATGAGATTTTAAGATTTGACGGATTTAATTCAACATTATGAAATGAAAGTATGTGGTCATATCGAAGAAATATAAAAAAAAATTAAGTCCACAGAAATCTGATGTAATTGCCGCAAACAAAATTTTTATTTCATATTCGTTTATGATATAAGAAAAAAATACCGAAAGGCTAAACCGTCCGTGAGGATGGGGCAGAAAACTGCGGATCTTTGGATCTTTCCTCCGGGACCTCTATGTAGCTTTTGTTCAGTAAATAAACCTGAACCGGGTAGGTAGCTAGAAAGCAGTAATGAAGTCAAATATAGGGTTCAAAGACAGCCGGGTTGCCGAAGTGGGTGACTCGGTTTTTTCGTTTCCAAGAGGGTATGGAGGAAAGACCGTAAGGTGCGTTTCAACCCAACGTATCGAGAATTCATTATGATTGAAAGGAGGTATAAAATGAGGATTTCGTATTTTTTTATGGTTGCCTGTCTTATCTTTACTTTTGATTGTGCTGGATTGAAACCAGAAAGAAGTGTTCTTCAAAATAATATATTTTATTCATCAGCCTCACCAAAAATAAGGATGAAAATACACTCTGATTTTAAATATATAGGTAAAGCTGAGAAACACAGCCAAGCTGAAGATACGGACACGAGAGGGACAACTTTTGTTGAAAATGAATCCTACCTATTTGGACACATTGAAGATAATAGAATGTTGAAGGGGGTTTTAATAAAGATATCAACAATTCGAGAAGCCCATTGGTCTTGGTTGCCGGATTTGTTTCCTAAGGTAAAAAATAAATTAGAGTAAAGCGTTATGAAAATTCAAGGAAAAAATTGTCAATATATTGTTGCTGCTTTTACAAGGGGATTCTCTAAATATGAAGAAGATTTTATCATTGATAAAGGATATATAATCCCAAATTTGTTTCTGACGAAGGGACTTGGCAGATTAGTAGGAGCTGACAATAAAACCAAGATATATATTTTTTACGCAGAAGACATTAGCCGCATACAAGATAAAGAATATTCGTACGGAGACTGGAGGAATAGATATGTGTTAACGAATGAGCAACAAGAATTTATGAAAGGATTTATTGATAGGAGTGAAAAAAATATTCAAATATTGGCGCAATAAAGAGGTCGCTGTTCCCCGGGAAGGTAAACGGAACCCAGGGAGATCGAAGACTTTTTGATCAAAAACGGTCCAGAGTAATTTGCTAATCGGAGCGGACAAAGTAGCAGATAGTAATCATTTTTTCCTGGTAGAAGACCGGTCATTTTGGCCTGCTTTTTCTTTTGATTAACTTTGTTGAATATGGATTAGATAGACCGGGCTCGGTCGTGGTTGTCCTAATATTTCAATGGCAATTCGATAGTTCTGGGAAGGCGTGTTGGCTATCGAATACAGTTAACATACCCACCGGTCCCGCTGTATTATATCAGAAAGAAACAATTTCAGTTCTTAGGACAAACATTCAATTTTAGTTTCTCTATTTTCCCAGCATTCGTTTCTATTGTCTGACATAGTAGCATTTTAGACCTTTCAGTTGACCGCCGTCTAAAATCACGCTTCGGATGTTTGGCGATCCAAACGATATGATATCTCAACATATGTTTTGCATGAGCACCGATCCAATATTTTTTCGGAGGCCGGATTCTGACAATTCTGTCCTCGACCTGCATGCAGGTCTCCAATTAAAGGATGCCATTAACCACTATCTTTCAATGCCCGCGGTTTTCTGGTATCTTTTATCCATTCCCTTGGACAGGGGATCGGATGTCCTTAAACCACCTGCTATAGGAGGGATCATGTTCAAACGTCTATTTATAGGAGGGGCCATTTTTAAACGCTTCTTTAAAGAAGAAAAACAAGTGGAGCAATTGATTGACCAGTATTTGGATAACCTAAAGATGGCTCAGGAAAATTTCCTAAATGCTATGGATGTGTATTTAGAGAAGAGCTTCTGTGAAGACCTTGATTTTCTGATCGAGCAGACACACAAGGTGGAGTCGAAGGCAGATGATACCCGATATGAAATCGAAACCATGATGTATGACAAAGCACTGATTCCGGAGTCCAGGGGAGACATTTTGGGGTTGCTGGAGGCGATCGACCAGATTCCAGGCCTATTTGAGCTTATCCTTTATATGATCCAAACCCAGAGGTTGGGCACTCCAGATTTTCTTGTTTTGGACCTCAAAGAACTGATCCGGGTCTCCCTGGAATGCTGCGATTTGCTCATAAAGGAGGTGGGGGCACTCTTCAGAAAGTCCGAGGATATCAGGTCTTTAGTTTCCATGATAGATAACAACGAGAGCCAGTGTGATCACATTGAGCGGCGGATCATCACGAGAATTTTCGATTCGGAGCTGGACCCCTTTCAGAAGCTTCAACTCAAAGAAGTGGTCATTCAACTGGGTGAAATCTCCGATCAAGCCGACCGGGTGTCTCGCCGAATGCACATCATCAGTACCAAGAGACGAGTGTAATGTCTTCTCTCTTGAGCGCAATATTCTTAGGCTGGGCCCTTGGGGCTAATAATCAGGCCAATGTATTTGGTCCATCCGTATCTTCCAGGATGGTCAAGTTTTGGACGGCGGCCATTTTAGCCTCTGTTTTTGTTCTTCTCGGGTCCCTTCTGGAGGGTGAGGCGTGCATCAAGACATACACTGGGCTGACGCGTATGACCCTCCAAATGGCTGTTATATCCTCGTTAGCTTCCGCGGGAACCGTGACACTCATGACGGTTTTGGGACTTCCGGTTTCGACTTCCCAAACCGTTCCCGGAGCGATTTTTGCAATCGGTCTTTTGAACCGTCAACTTTACGCAGCGGGAATGGGGAAAGTTGTTGCGTGTTGGTTTGGCACGCCTGTGGGTGGAGTGATCATAGCGGTCTTGCTGTATTATGGGTTGGCTGCCGTTTACAACAGGCTTAATATCAACCTTTTTCAGTCCGACAAAATGCTTCGACTGTGCCTAATTATCGCTGGGTGTTATGGTGCCTATACCCTTGGTGCCAACAACGTGGCCAATGTAACCGCTGTTTTTGTCGGCGCTGGGGTGTTGACGGTGTTCTCAGCAGTCCTGATTGGGGGGTTGAGTATCGGTTTTGGCATCATGACCTTCAGCCGCCCTGTCATTGAGACTGTGGGTAAGAAGCTTGTCAAACTTGACGCCTTTTCGGCCCTCGTAGTCGTTCTGGCAGAATCAGTGACGGTCCACATCTATACTTTTATAGGCGTTCCCGTCTCGACTTCCCAGGCGGTGGTGGGGGCCGTGTTGGGTGTTGGCATTGTCAAAGGATTCAACACGATCCGTCGCCGGACCATGGTAAATATTCTGCTCGCGTGGTTGTTGACCCCCGTGGTGGCTTGTTTTTTAACTCTGGTGATTGATTTCGTGACCCATTTGCATTGCGTGCCTTCCCCATAGACCTGAAATTTCAAATTAGCTATCCTCAATCCATCCAAGGTGAAGAATACATGTATTCGTTCATCCAGCCCGGATCTATGTTATTCCATGTTTCAATCGCAAATCGATAGTCCACCCCCTCTTCTGTAAATCCGCACAAAAAAGGCCATAGCGGATTTGCCATGGCCTTAATCTTCTCCTGGAAGAATTGCATCTACCGCATCCATTTCTTCACCTCTCTTCCGAATTTCTCAATCAAGGACCTCGCCAATTAGATAAATCCTAATATCCCTCATAAACAACACCCTATGGATGGAGATAAGAATTAATGAATAGCCATGTTCCTCTGAGACTTTGTCAACGCCTCCGGGAATCTCAGGACCAAAAAAATCGAGGAATATGGGTGCAAAAGCGTAGCAGAGCGATGCAGTGGCTGGTTCCGGGCTTCTGAGAAAGCTTGACAGGCAGGTATTGTTCACATATCATGGGCGCCAACAAGGATATGGATGAGAGTTGCCTCATTGCGAGTTGAAATGGGGAGTTTCATTGTAAAACGCTTGGCCAGAGTCGGCTATAGGAAGAGGAGGTTTGAAGAATGCGCCAAAACATTGCTGACGGCGATATGAAGGTGGTCAGGAGCATTTGTGACCGCTGTCATGGTACTTGTGGGGTCTTAGCTTATGTGAAAGATGGTAGGGTGGTTAAGGTTGAGGGTGATCCAGATTTCCCTCAGAATGAAGGGTTTATGTGTCCCAAGGGACTGGCAGTTACCCAGGTTCTCTATCATCCTGACCGCATTAAATACCCGATGAAGCGGACTGGGGAAAGGGGAGAGGGTAAGTGGCAACGCATTTCTTGGGATGAGGCCCTGGACACGACTGCCTCCAGGTTCAAGGAGGTTATGGAGAAGTGGGGTCCGGAGTCTATCACCTGGTCCTGGGGTGACCATGCATTCCATGATCACAGATGTATGTTCAAATTAGCCTGGCTCCATGCCATGGGCAGCCCAACCCACTTTCACTCTGACGCTCATTATTGTTACTATCCTACTGGCATAGCTAACATTGCCACCTTTGGCGAGGGGTTGACTTCAGAGGTTGGTCCCGACTATCGAAATAGCAGGTGCATTATGCTCTGGGGAGGCAACCCCGTGATGTCACATCCAACCCGGGCTCGGGACATTATGATCGGCAAGAAGAACGGGGCCAAGCTGATTGTGGTCGACCCCCGCTTCGCCGAAATCGCCTCCAAGGCAGACATCTTCCTCCAGGTGAGACCAGGGGCTGACGACGCCCTGGCACTGGGCATATTGAATGTCATCATCAATGAGGAGCTATACGGTAAGGAATTTGTGGATAAGTGGTGTATCGGCTTTTCTGAGCTCAGGGAACGTGTTCAGGAATATCCACCAAGCCGGGTATCGGGGATAACTTGGGTCCCCGAAGAGGACATCTTCGCCGCTGCCCGTATGTATGCCGCCAACAGTCCGGGTGCTGCAATGCATACCCGTATGGGGGTTCAGCAGAGCTACAAAACCCACCAGACCTGTCGGGCTATTTGCATCATCGCGGCTATCTGTGGCAATCTGGATGTAAAGGGCGGACTAATTATGGGCAGCAGCTACCAGGGCTTTAAGAACATGTTCCGCGTCGAGACTGAAGACTTGACTTTCACCCCGGAAGTAGCCGACAAACGCATTGGTGCCAAGGAATATCCTCTTTTCTCCAGCTCAAAGTCCTTGGTCGGCGGTCTCTGTCATCCTCCCTCTGTGGTTCATGCCATTTTAACGGGTAAGCCCCATCCGGTAAAAGCCATCTGGGCCCTCAATGACCTCCTGCTCTGTCTTGAGGGGGCCAAGGAGACAATGGAAGCATTGAAGGAGCTGGACTTTTTCGTAGGGTCAGATTTCTTCATGACCCCCACCATGGAGATGTGCGATATAATCATGCCACCCCACACCTACCTGGAGAAAGAAGGGATAGAAGATCTAATGTATAATAATTTGATTGCGGCCAAAGAAAAGACCATCGAGCCCATCTATGACACCATGGACGACCGGGAAATGGATCTGGAGATAATGAAGCGAATGGGGCTGGAGTTACCCAAGCAGTGGAAGACAGTGGCCGAATACCATGATTATGTTCTTAGCGAACTCGGCATCACTTTTGAGGAACTCAAGAAACGCCACTTTCTTGTCCAGTCGCCTCGCTATAAGAAATATGAGGGAGAGGTACTCGGTGATTCGGGAAAGGTCGTACTCTTTGGCAAGACCAAGGGGGGTGGATTCAATACTCCCTCGGGGAAGGTGGAGCTCCTTTCCAGTCTATCCAAGGAGGCTGGCGAAGACCCATTGCCCTACTATAGGGAGAACCAAGAGACACCGTTTTCCACCTCGGAGATAGCCAAGGATTATCCCCTTGTCCTGATCACCGGGCACAGGCATGTGGCCTATTTTCACTCAAGCAACAGACAGGTGCCCTGGTGCAGGCAGCTGGAGCCCTATCCCAGGGTACAAATCCATCCCCAGACGGCCTCCGGTCTTGATATCAGAGACGGTGATTGGGTCTGGATTGAGGCCCCAAAAGACAGGGGAAGGACGAAGATGAAAGCGGAGGTCACTGAGGCAGTTGACCCCCGGGTTGTTGCAGCTCCATCACATTGGTGGTACCCAGAGAACAAGAAGGACCCTTTGCACGGGGTGTTCGAATCCAATATTAATGTGATCATATCCAATGACCCGCCTTACGAAGGGGTTACTGGGTGCGTAACACTTAGAGGTGGTTTGTGCAAGGTTTATAAAGTGGAGGAGCACTGAGATGGAAAAAAAATCACTTCTTGTTGATATGGATCTCTGCTATGGTTGTTTTTCCTGCGAGATAGCCTGCAAGCAAGAGCACGGGCTTGCCGCAGGACCTAACTTCATTAAGGTTCATCAGGTGGGACCTACCAGGATTGGGGGCAAGCTGATCATGGATTTTGTGCCCATGGCCTGTAAGCATTGTGGCAAGCCGGCCTGCATTGAAGCCTGCCCTGAGGATGCCATCTACAAGCGCTCGGATGGCATCGTTCTCATCACCGAGGAGAAATGCACGGGTTGTCAGCTGTGCATCGAGGCCTGTCCCTTTGGTGCCCCCCAGTTTATTCCTGAGAAAAATATAGTGCAAAAGTGTGACCTCTGTGTAGATCGAACTGACCGTGGACGGTTACCTGCTTGCGTACATCACTGCCCCACGGAGGCGCTTATTTTCGGAGACCCAAAGGTACTCTCGGAGCGGATACAAAAAAGGCGGGCGGAAAGCATGACGAGGGAACGGCACTTGGCCCCTTGATTATATGTAAGTTCTCCGTCCGATTTTGCGGCAATAATGGGTAAGGAGGTTGGATTTTCTTCGTCGTGCCTTGCAATTAAACGCCTAAATAGAACTTTTTGACCAATTCATGTTCGCTGAGCTCTTTCGTGTTTTTGCCCTCGAATTTAATTTTTCCTTCAACGATGATATATCCTCTATCTGCAATTTGTATTGCCTTGTTAAAATTCTGCTCCGTCATGAGCACCGTTAGCCTGAACTGTTCCTTCAACTCCTTGATTTTATGGATCACATGGCTGACGAATATTGGTGCCAGCCCGAGCGATGGCTCATCAACGAGGAGTATTTTCGGATTTGACATCAAACCCCTCACTACGGCCAACATCTGCTGCTCCCCACCGCTCAATGTGCCGGCGAGCTGGTTCTTGCGTTCCTCCAGGATTGGGAACGTCTCGTAGCTGAACCGTAAATTCTCCTCTAACTGTTTGCGTGCATCTTTTCGGTATGCCCCGGCTACGAGGTTTTCCCTCACCGTCAACCCTGGAAACAGCCTTCTCCCTTCGGGAATGAGGGAGATACCCAGATTTACTATTTCCTCTGAGGGTTTATCCGTCAGATCTATTCGTTTTCCATCCGACTCCAGGTATATTTCGCCGGAGTCGGGTTGCACCATGCCCATGATGCATTTCATCAGGGTGCTTTTACCGTTACCATTGGTACCCAGGAGAACCACTATCTCCCCCTCGTTTATGCTGACCGATACCCCGTGCAGTATTCGGACTGCACCATAACCCGCAGATACGTTATTTACTATCAGTCTATTCACCAAGGTAGGCCCTCTCCACTTCTTCGTTGTGCAGGATTTCCTCCGGGGTGCCTTCCGCTATTTTCTCCCCGGCGTTAAGAACCGCTATCCTTTCACAGAAGGTCATAACAGCCCTCATGATGTGTTCGATCATGAGTATTGTGATGCCCTGCTGATTCAGCTCTCTGAGGATGCCTAAGAGCTCGTCCACCTCACTGCTGGATAATCCAGCCATCACCTCGTCGAGCAGAAGGAGTTTAGGTCTTAGTGCCAACGCCCTGGCCAGCTCCAGCTTCCTCATTTCTATCTGGGTCAGCTCAGCTGGCCTTTTATCTGCTTTCGACTCTATCCCAATGAGCCGGAGAAGATGCAGGGCCTCATCCGCTATGTCAGCGTTCAAATCCTCGGCATGAGGTGCATATCGTAAGGGGATGGTTAAATTATCCAGAAGTGTCATACTGATAAAAGGCTTGGGTATCTGAAAGGTTCTGGCCATGCCCAATCTGGCCCGCCTGTAGGCGGGCAGGGTTGTTATCTCTTTCTCAGAAAAGATGACTTTTCCACCGTCAGATGGCAGGGTGCCCGTAACCACATTTATGAGGGTTGTCTTGCCCGAACCGTTTGGACCGATGAGGCCAAATCTTTCACCGGAATTCACTTGAATGCTCACATTGAGCACCGCGGGAAAACCGAAATATTTCGATACCCTCTGAGTTTCAAGCAAGGGTGCTTGCATCAGCTAGCCCTCCGCGTTCGTATGCTTCCAATGAGCCCCATTATCCCTCCGGGTGCCAGGGTCACGAAACCGATGAGTACAATTCCCACAATGAGTAGATTCCACTCTGAGGAGACCGTAACGGTGATGATTTGCTGGGCTCCCCCCAGGAATAGTGAACCAATGACCGGCCCCAACCACGTGCCCGTTCCACCTACCAGCGGCATGGCGAGGCTGTTGACGGTTATCAGCAGGTCCATGGAACTGTATGGTTCCAGATAGGTAATATAGTAAGGGAAAGGTGCTCCGGCCACTCCCATCATAAATCCGCTGAGAGTCGTTGCAAAGAGCTTCAGCCTAAATACCGGCACACCTGTGCATGCGGCCGCCTCCTCGGTGTCCCTTATTGCGGTAAAACATCTCCCGATCCATGACTTCTCGATGAATCTGGCTGCCATGACCGAGAGAAAAGCGATAAAAAGCATGAGGGCAAAGAGGAATTCCAGGTAGTCGGAAAACGGTGGGATCGGTTCAGGCCTTAAAATATAGAGTCCATTGGCGCCGCCCAACGAATGGGTGTTCACAATGATCATTTGAATGATGACGGCCAATGCCAGAGTCGAGATAGCAAAAAAAATGCCTCTCAGCCTGATGGTCAGGTAACCTAAGCCGAAACCCAGAAGACCTGAGAGTATACCCCCGGCAAGGATTGCTACGATAATATTCATTTTAAGAAACAATATAAAAGCTGCTCCCGTATAAGCCCCCACTGCGTAAAAGCCGCCTACGCCGAAATTTACATATCCCGTATACCCACCCAATAAATTCCAGGCTGTGGACAGGATCATATATTGCAGGATTACATAGGCGGCGAAATAGAAATAGGAGACTTTAAAGAACTGGGGTAGGAGGATTCCCAGAGCGATAACCCCTATGGCCGACAGGAAAAATGATTTCTTCACGTTCTACCTCTTAAAGAGGCCCGATGGCCTCACCGCCAGCACGACCAGGAGGATGCCGAATGAAACGGCCAAACCCCATGCCGGACCGCCGAGTGTCGCGGTTAAGCTTTCAGCCACCCCAAGGATCATCGCGGCGATCATGGTGCCGCTGATGCTTCCCATTCCTCCCAAAACGGTAACGGCAAACACCCTGCCTATGAATTCCCTTCCAAGGGAAGGTTCTACGGGACCTATGCTGATGATCAGGGCTCCTGCCAAACTTGTCGTGGCAATCGACAACCCGAACGAAATCGTCTTGATGCGGATCGGGTTAGCGCCCATTAACCTCACTGCCGAACTGTCCTGGGCAACCCCCCTGGTCATCATGCCCAGAAAGGTCCTAGAAAAGTACAGGTAAAGCACCACGGTCATGATCACTCCAACGAGAAAGGGAAAGAGCAATCTCAGCGATAAACCCAGGGAACCGATCGCTATCGTTTTCCCGATCCAGGGTGCCCGGGCCAGCCGATAATCCACTCCGTACGTTAGAAGCAGGGCTACTTCTATGAGAAAGAGAATGCCGAAGAAGAAGACAAGTCCCCTCAGGGATTCTGCCCCCCATTTCTCGAAGGAATTGTAGTACACTTGATAAACGCCCACCCCGATGAGGAAAAAGAGAGGGGCAAAAACCAGCCCAGCCACTATTGGATCTAAACCAGTCCGAGAGTTGAGCAAAAACACTCCGTACCCGCCGAGTATGATGAAAACCGGATGAGCAATGTTGACGATATCCAGCATGCCGAAGGAGATGGAGAGGCCTAGAGTAATGGCAGCATAAAAGCCGCCCAGCAAAATTCCTGCGGCTATGGCATTGATCAATAACTCTCCGGAAAATATGCCCCCCATATTTTCCCCTCTCTTTTCTTCTCGTCATCACAAGGAGCAAGGGTCCCTATCCAAACCCTTAATTCCAGGGGCCCTTGCTCCTTATACAGTTAAACGGCTCGTTATTTCTTCCAACCCGGAAATGGATAAACGAGCTTTCCGTATGCCCATTTCTTGGGATAAAACACGACAAAGGTTTCGGGCTTAGCGAACTCGCTTACCTCATGGCCCTTGACGCCTTGAACTTGGACCTGGAGCATTCTTGATTTCTCCCACTCGCCGTTTTTGGGGTCAAACTTCACCTTCCCGACGACGGTGTCAAACTCATTGTTTCTCATATACTCGCCCACAGTCTTCTGGTCCATACTTTTTGATGCCTCAATGGCCTGTAACTGGATTTCCAGATAGGCGTAGGCATATGGAGGCAGGTAATAGCCCAGCGGATCCAGACCCTCTTTCGCCGCCTGTGCCTGATACTTCTTCAGGAACGCATCTATACCGGGGAACTTCAACGTCGGTGCAGGTGCCCACGTATGGTAAAATACAATGTTGTTCATATCCGGGCCGAAACTCGTCTGGATGGAGGTATACTGGGCTCCGACCATTCCTCCCCCGATCATCTTTGGTACAAGGTCCACCTCCTTGGCCGCCCTGAGGGTGCACACAGTGCCGGGGGGGTAGGTCGACATCCAGACAAGGTCTGGGTTGTGTGCTTTTATCGCCCTCATGAGGGGAGTGCAATCTGTTGTGCCGGGCGGATACCTCTTCTTATAGACCACTTTTATGCCAAACCTTTTCGCGTTTCTCTCAGCCCCGATCTGGCCATTGACGCCATATTCATGATCCTCAGCCAGGAGCGCCACGGTTTTGGGCTTTGGCGTCTGCTCGCTCGCGATCTCAAAGAAACCCGTAGACCAGTCGGTGTAAGGCTGTGGTCCCGCGGGCATTATCTGGAAATAGTAAGGATAGTTGAACTTTGGATTCACCGCGAGGCCGTAGAGGGTAATAAAGGCCATTTTGTGCTGCATGACAATGGGCATTGCAGGTGCTATCATCGCCGTGGCATAGGGGCCCACGACGAAATCCACCTTGTCGACCGTGATGAGCTTCGTGTAGATGGCCGGGACATCGGCCGGCTTCGAGTGGTCGTCATAGTAAACCAACTCTACCGGTCTGCCGAGCACTCCCCCCTTTTTGTTAAAGTCTTCGGCACATATCTGCATGGAGAGCAGGGCGGCCTTTCCCGCCGCTGCAAGACCCCCGGAGAGCGCCATGCTGAACCCTATTTTTATGGGTTTTTCCGCTGCCTGTGCACTCGGCACCAGAGGGCCCGCAAAGATCAAACTCGATACAAACAATACCCCCAAACAAACCGTAAAAAACCGTAACCTCCTTCTCATAATTATTCCCTCCTTTCCATATTTATTACGTCCCTTTGATTTTATTCCCTCCTTTCGGTTGAAGTTATAGCCCGTTCGTGGGCTTGATTCCTGAAAACAACCCGGCTGCCTCTGAAATCTACAGATTATTTCATGCAAGCAGCTCGACCACCGATGCCGCTGGCATACTAACCACATTGAACAAAAACCATTCGTAGAGCCCAACAAAAATTCAAAGGCTACCAGTATTCCATGCCACCCTCAGGGATAGTTTGCCTTTGCCGGTTAAAGCTTTAGTACTACTACCACAAACAAATGTCAAATCAAAATACGGTTTGACGTAATTACAGGCTATTTTTATTTTCCCATAAATCCTATTACATTTTTTATTTTATAAAATCAACTACTTACAATTTCCATAAAATTGTTATAAAATTGTAATTTCTAAAATCTCATTAAATCGTTCATTTACTTAGAATAGCTTTTATTTTCTCGCAATTTCACAAATTTTGAGACCTGATGTGACAAAAAAGGGGCCCCCTTTCTGGACCGATATATATTCGGTCGGGGCCCCGCCCGATGGGGATCGGGGTTGCCCAATGGTACTCATCAGGGCATCACCGAAAGAGGCCGGTGTCATGATACCCCCTGGAATCGATTCGCACAGGCATTTTTCCGGGTCCGTTTTCAAGTGGAGCCAGAAGATAGAGATCCTGTTGAAAAAGTGGGGGAGGCCGGAAAACCCGGCTTCCCCGCTTATCCCCTCTCAGATTTGCTCAGTAATCACAGACCGTTATCTCTTCGATGGGCCACCGGCTGAGTATTTCGCAACCGGTTTTGGTTACCCGAAGCATCTCCTCAATGCGGACACCCTGGCCACGACCGTCGCCTTCCTGCGTCTCGATGGCAAAGGTCATATTTTCCTTGATGGGCATGGGGTGATCAAGCGAAACCGCTCGCCAGACAATGGGACGCTCATAGAGAGACAGCCCAATACCGTGGGCCCAGTTGTTCCCGGCGGTCATATCCTCGTTGACCACTCCGATGTCGGCCCAGATCTTGGTGGAATCGGGCCACTTACTTGCGATATCCTTGGTTGTAATGCCGTCCTTGATCACGTCAATAGAGTCATAGAGCCAGTCCAGGGCTCTCTTGTATGCCTCCACGGTCTTGGGATGTGGCTTGCCACAGGAAAAGGTACGGTAGTAGCAGATCTTGTACTCCAGGAAGGAGGTTTTGTAGACGTCAGCATAGACGATTTCGCCGGGACGAACAATCCGATCCCCGAAATGCCGGATGTTAGGCCAGGTCATAGGTCCCGAGGCGTTAAAGGATCCACCGACCCAGTTAGCGCCCAGCCGGTACCCCTCATTGGCCATCAGCCCCAAGAGCTCGTTTTCCCTCACCCCGGGCTTGATATTCTCCTTGAGTTTCTGAAACATGCCTTCGCCAATGGCGCAGCAGATCCGAATACACTCCACCTCGTCCTCAGTCTTACACTCCCGGGCATCATACATGGCGGGCCAGCCGTTGACGACTTTAATCCCTTCCCTGCCCAAAGCCTCCACGAGGGTCACGTCCCAGTAATCAATGCCCAAGGGTTGCTTGAGGTCAACACCATCTTTCTGTAACTGGCCCTTGATCTGACGAACCATTTTCTTGGTCTGGGCCTCCTGGCCCGCTGGTCCCATGATATAGCCTGTCCACCCGGCCCCCGTGATGGCCGACTCCACTCGACCTTCCAGCCAGGGGACATTGCGTTCGGTATGGTAGCCGATATCACCCTGTTCGAAAACAAAGGGTTTGGCCCCCACCGGCAGCAGGGAATAACGCAAGCCCGAACTCTCCCGCGTCCATGCCGGTGTATTCGTACCAGTGATGTAGCGGGTGTTATACTCGTTGATGGACAGGATGCCGCACAGGCCGTGTTTCGCCAAGGCATCCCCGGCCCTCTTGGCGCGCTCTTCCCGCAACCGGTGTACGTCGATCCGTTCTTGCCAATCTTTGACGGCGGTGCCAAAAGACCCTACGCTGTAATCGTTAACGTAGTAATCCTCTGTTCTACCCATGACAACTCCTCCTTTCATTTTTGTTTGGCCAGCGCGAATGGAGCTTGAATACTTCCACCTTCTGGCCAGGGTTTGGGTGTGGCATTGGATCAAGACATTAAAGGTGGCCTCTTTCCAACGCGTGATTCCGGGTCCTTTGCGATTTTTGAACCCAAATTTCTTCCCTATGATTCAAATGTTTTGAATCAATCGAGGAGTCAACACAACCTCTTTAGGATGAGACTCCTTCTTTCCATTTCCCTTTCATTCGGCTACGCCTTTCCCTCCTAAAGGCTTCATGCACTGGCCGAGGATTCGGGGGCATTGGTCTTGGGATTACAGTTACCACAGTACTGTACGGCGATGCACATGGGGTTACTTCTTCCGGTTATCAACGATCCGCTTGGCCTTGAAGGTCGTCCGTTCCAAGGAATCGACCGGTTTAATGTTTACCTCAGGGGTAACCAGAAGCTCTTCCTTCAAACCCTTTTTCAAAAGCGGCATCAGTCGTTTGCTATCCACCTCCTCACTCATGCGTTCGACAACGACGGTGCAGATGTCCGTTCCCCGGCCCTCATCTGTGGTCAGCTCAATGCGAAATTCATTGGTCAACTCCCCAAAGCTCCTGACCACCTTTTCGACCTGAACGGGATAGAATTTTGCCCCCCTGTAGATGATCATATCGTCAGATCTTCCGAGGATACCCCCTGGGGATCGAGCATGGGTCCTTCCACAGGCACATCTTTCAGTGGTGAGGCTTGCCAGGTCATTCGACCAGTACCGGATCATGGGTAAAGCCTCCCTTGTGAGATGGGTCATCACGAGGACGCCCACTTCCCCGGGCCTGCACCTCTCGCCGGTATCGGCGTTGATTGCCTCGATGAGGACATGGTCCTCAACCCAGTGAAGACCCGCCTTCTCCTCGCACTCGGAGGAGATAGTGGGCCCGATCTCGCTCAACCCATAGTAGTCGAAGGCGTCAATTCCCAGCCCCCTTTCGATCTTTTCCCGGGTTGCCAGGACTTCCGTCCCGCCTTCCCCCCCGAAACATCCTCGACGCAACGGGATGTCATTCGGAGAAATCCCCCTTTGGGCCAGCCTTTCGGCAATATGCAAGGCGTATGATGGAGTAGAGAGCAGAACCGTAGAGCCGGGATTGAGGAAGTAATCGATCTGTCGCTCGGTCATGGCCGCCCCAATGGGGATCACAAAGCATTTCATCAGCTGACACGCGTAGTGGGTTGACATGCCCGCTATCCATAGCCCATAGCTGAACGCGTTTTGGACAATATCGCCGGGACGGACACCGAAATTCCACATGGTCCGAGCGGTCCAGGAGGCGGTATTTTTGGCATCCCGGTGAGACCATATCGTGTTGACCGGGACCCCCGTGGTTCCCGTCGATGGGTGAAGTTCCCCCCAATCCTTACGTCGGGCAACAACATACCTTCCAAAGGGGGGATGAGCCAGCTGTTCGTCCCTCAGCTCCTGTTTGGTCACAGGGGGAATGTGGATGATATCCGCAAGGGAACGTATGTCCTCGGGCTTGATTCCAGCCTTCTTGAACCGCTCCTGGTAAAATGGTGATTCCTCATAGCACCGTTTAAGCTGCCATTGCAACCGTTCCATCTGGAGCCTTTCAAGGTCAGAACGGTCAAGAGTCTCGATTGTGGGATCGAAATATTTCCTTCCCCCCATGACAATCCCTCCTTTCTTAATGATAAGGCCCGCCATGGCTTCTACCTCAGGGCGTGTTTCCCTCCTCCATCGGCCAACACGGTGGCTTTTCGCCCCACTCTCACGAATGGTTTAGTTTTGCCGATATCTTGGATTTTAGCCGATCAGATATGTATGTCAACATAAGATCGTTTGAAACGTGCTGAGTTTTTAGGGAACTCCATTGCCCATGAGCATAATGTGCCGGTTAGGCAAATTTTTCAGTTAATTCTTCATATATGTTAACTCTTCATCTTTGTCAAACACTTCCTTAAACTCGTCTAAATCCATTCTTCAATTCAAGCGAAGAGAAAGGAGGATACAGGAAAGCAGGAAAAAGACTTGACAAACGACATTATTCAATTTTAGTGTTACCTCTAACACGATTTATTCGAGTATGGGTTACCAAGCAATTTTATCCCATCGTATGGTACCCAGTTAACTGTTGACCTCAGTGGGAAGTCTCATTTCTGATGCCCACGCAGAGAGGAATAGAAAGAGCAATCAAGGAAAGTACAAGTGGAGCCTCAGCGCCATGAACGCCGAGCAGGAAAACCCGAGGTGCAGGACCAAGAAAATGACCGATCCCATGAACCTGATCAAGGAAACTCTGGCAAGGGGCCAATCGGCCCTGAGCGAGTATGACTCCAAAAGATTTCTTTCATCCTTTGGCATACCGGTTCTTCGTGAAGGAATCGCCCCTGATGCTGAATCGGCAGCGGCCGAAGCCCTGAAAATCGGTTTTCCCGTAGTCCTGAAGGTAACGGGGAAAAATCTCTTTCACAAGACCGAAGTGGGAGGCGTTGTCTTAAACCTCAGGGATGAAGAGGAGGTAAAAGAAGAAAGTACACGCCTTCTGAAGATTCAAGGGTGTGAGGCCTTGTTGGTTCAGGAAATGGTGAAGGGTGATCGGGAGCTCGTTTGCGGCCTGACGAGGGATGCCCAGTTCGGTCCATGCGTTATGTTCGGTCTGGGAGGAATCTTAACTGAACTCCTCGGAGACGTTGTCTTCCGTATTGCCCCGTTGACCCCTCGGGATGCCCAGGAAATGACGGAGGGGATTCGGGCCCGGAAGATCATCGAGCCCTTTAGGGGGGAACCTGCCGTTGACATGGATGTACTGGTTCAAATATTGGTGGCTCTCGGTGAGATCGGGCTTCAATACGAGGGCGTGCACGAAATCGACATCAACCCCCTCAAGATCCAGTCCGATGGCAAGCCTGTGTCGGTAGACGCTCTCGTTGTCCTGAAGGGTGGCGGAGGAACCTATCGCTGAGTCCGGGATCTGTTCTACCGCGCATTCTTTATTAAAAGATCTCTTTGCCTTCTTCCCGATTTTTCCGAGATCGATGTGGAGAATCTTCTATGGATGGGAAATTAACCCCGTTTTTCGAACCCAACAGCGTTGCCATCATTGGAGCCTCATCTATTCCCGGTAAACCCGGATACCAGGTCATACGAAACATCCTGGCCAATGGCTATGGTGGAAAACTCTACCTTGTCAATCCTAAGGGTGGCGAGATAATGGGGATGAAGGTCTCTTCCTCGATTCATGAGCTTCCTGAGGGGATTGATCTTGCCATCGTCATCCTTCCCGCGGAATCCAACCCTCAGGCGATCAGAGAATGTGCGGCAAGAGGGATCCCGGGCATTGTTCTTGCTGCTAGTGGCTTTTCAGAGGTGGACCAAGAAGGAGAGGCGTTACAGGAGGAGCTTCTTAGAGTCATCCGTGAGACGGGCGTTCGAGTCATCGGGCCTAATACGTCCGGGCACACCTCTACCCCGTACAACTTCACATCGAGCTTCTTCCCTTTGGGTAAAATCCCACGAGGGAATATTTCTTATATCGCTCAGACGGGAAACTTTGCCACCCATACCATGCGCTATATTATCACCGGAGAAAACTTTGGCGTGGCCAGGGTCGTTGGACTCGGTAACAAGGTTGATATGGATGAAAGCGAGGTTCTCGAGTACTATGCAGACGACCCAGAAACCAAAGCGATCTTTGTCTACCTGGAAAGCTTCAAGAGGCCAAAGCGATTCTTGGAGACTGCTCGTGAAGTGACGCGTACCAAACCCATCATTTTCCTTAAGGGGGGGAGTACCTCGCAAGGAGCGCGGGCTGCCATAGCACACACGGCGGCTCTGGCCTCAGCTGATCAGATTATTGACGGGGCTCTGAAGCAAGCCGGGATTACACGAGTTTACAAATATTCCCACCTCTTCCTGACCGCCAAAGCCTTATCCTTGATGCCGCTGCCCAGGGGAAACCGGGTGAGCTTCCTGGCGCCTTCGGGTGCCATGCTTGTTATAGTGACTGATCTATGTCACCAGCGCTGGGGCTTAGAAGTTCCCAACCTTGAGGAATCAACGCGACAGCGTTTGCAGGAGATCAGCCCCCCCTACATTCGTATGCGTAACCCCGTGGACATTTGGCCCTCCGCCTCGGTCCACGGGATCGAGTACGCATACCGTGAAGGGATGGAGGCAGTCCTCAAGGATTCGAATATCGACGCCGTTGTGCCGATCCTCATGCTTAACGAAGAAATCGGGATGCCCTCTTTGGACTTCATTGT
>Ga0209427_10002887_pt1 | contig 20169 bp, 24 predicted proteins | sample DeeMarSWOR136_30_FD_187465 | JGI IMG/M metagenome (GOLD analysis project Ga0209427, IMG submission 187465) | Marine sediment microbial communities from White Oak River estuary, North Carolina - WOR-1-36_30 (SPAdes) (version 2) | ecosystem: Environmental > Aquatic > Marine > Intertidal zone >...
ACATCCGAAAGGAACACGCTATCAAAAGCACTGAATGGAAGATTGTGTTCCCCAGCGGTACCGTCCACAAAGTGGATGTCACTGATCGCTATTAACATTTTAAAACCTCATCTCTTCATAAATTAATTTGCCCGCCCTTAAGCGATTTCGGACGGAAAACGAGCCTTTCCTGCTCTCAATTCAATGAAGTTATTCACCAATCCCCGGCTGTTGGGAAAGAAATGCAACCCACTCATTCTCCGTGACGTCAGCGAAACCCTTCATTCCCTATTTCCATAAAGCTTATGGCTTGGCAAAAGTCAAACTGAGCCCTCTTGCCACTACCTATTTTGTCAAATGTAAAGGTGACCCCCCTCCTTCATTTTCACTCTTCCATTCTGTTCTATTTTTAGAAGAATAAAGACCCTAATTCATTACCTTATTTACAAATAACGTTTTAAGGGAGTTCCCCTTTCCATTCGTTGAGATACCAAATAGACGCATTGAGAACGGTTGCAAAACACACCCAGATGGAATACGGAATGAATAGATACAAAGCTCTGCGCGAGTAACGAGACTGAACAAGCATCAAGCTCGCTATGACTACAAGTAATGCGATTATGACCAATAATGCCAATAGGGGCGACTTCAGGTAAAAGAATGCCGGGGTCCAGATAAAGTTGAGGAAATGATGAGTTGCCACGAGGCTCCACATCTTCCATCCAAAACGACTCATGCTATTGTAGAGGAAATATAATGACAGCCCGATGGTGAGATAAAGCATTGACCACACTGGGCCAAAAACCCATCCCGGCGGGTTGAATACCGGCTTATTTAAAGATGCATACCAACTGCCAGTGTCTGTAAATAGCCCACCCAAGGCGGGGAGGTAACCGAGAATAATAAAGAAAACTATCTTTAGCACGTTCATAATCTAATCACCAATAAAACCCTTCATTTCGCATTCCTCAAAGGGCTTATGGCTATACATAAGCCAAACGAAGATCTCTTGATGAGTTGGAAGCGTTACTTTTTGGTCATTAGTCAAGGCGCGACCCTCAATCTTCATAAACTTATGTACCCCGCTTCCAACGATTAATTGCAAGAGATAAAAAAATATTTAAATCGTTTTGGAACCAACGTATTCAGTCCGTGGCTTATAGTTTTTTATTTAGAAATTTAAGGGCATCCCGCGTTACAACAGACGTAACCCTTCAACTTTTCCATGATTCATATGAAACTATCCAGGAATTCTTTAGGGGTAACAATCCTTGTTCCCATGTAATCTTGTATTGCTATTAAAGCTTTGTCTGCTGAAATAATAAAGTCAGCCTTCAAAGCAACAGCACATTCAATGAACTTGTCATCATTTGGGTCTTCTTCCACTAAATGAAGTTCGGGTGTTTTTGCGGAGTAGATAATATTAAAACCATGCCCAAAAAGACTTAATAGTTCTCTTAGCTCTCGCTCATTCCTTAACCCAAGCCGTTGAAGAACTTCTACGTATTCGTCAATGATTGGTTTAGAAAGGCAAAGGGTGAGTTGACCGGATTTCCATAGATCCACGATCTTCCTAGGATTACCGCCAAAGAAAGAGGAAACGAAAACGTTTGTGTCAACCACAACCTTGATCACTTCTTTGTTCTCACTTCCTGAATGACACGTTTAATGTCTTTTGGGCCAAATCCACGAGATTCCAATTTGGTACTGATACGTTTCCACAGATCATCAATATATAGGCCTATGTCGCGATCCTTGACATAATCTTCGAGCAATTCTCTGACAACTTCACTAATATTCTTACCCTCAGTCTTGGCAAGGTTATTGACCTTGGCTTTGAGTTCAGGATCGATTCGGACTATCATTTGGGTCGACATTGTGCGCCTCCAATAAGATTGATATACTGTCTATACAATATATCTTACGGATGTGCAAGACCGAAATTAGTATTGTGTTGAAATGGAGGGAAAAAGCCCTGTTAATAGATATGAAGAAAAATTATATTTAATTTGATATATCTTATGCCTCGCAGAATTGCCCAGTATTTGGGTTCACCAGAATCATTTTTCAGAACGATTGTTACTACATCAAGGTCTAGGTTGGTGCCCATCTCTTAACCGCATTATGCACAGGAGTGGAATTTCACGATTTAACTTTGCCCGATTAGCTGTGATCGCCTTGTGCCTTAAGCCCTGCGCCCTATGCCAAACCTGCTTCAGCAGGGTTACGCATGCAAACCAATCATTCTCCGTGACGCCGACAAAGCCCTTCATTTACTGCCTCAAGGGAAGTTAAGCAATTTCTGCACAAACAGGCCAGCTAGTAAATCGTTTTGGAACCAACGTACCCTTTTACGTCCCCTTTTACGATTTCAGAAAAGATCTTTCTTATTAATGACAATAATAGCATTTAGAGGCAAAAAAGAAATTTTTGGAAACGAAAACAATACTTTTTTATTAACATTAGCAATATTATTAATGCCTCTTTTACTATCAATAGTATTAATCAGTAAGATACCATCATCTTTCAAAAATTCTCTGATCTTAACAAAATCAAGAGCACCATAATAAACTTTATTATCAATAAAAATATCATAGAATATTACATCATACTTTTTCTTACTTTTTGAAGATAAATATTTCTCAGCAGTCATATTTAGCACAGAATCAAATGCCTTAAACTGAGATGCAATCTCAATCACATCTTTTGAAGGTTCGACATAAGTCACATTTAAAGGCAAATTCAAATAACTTGTCATCCCTAAGCCCATCCCAAGGCACAAAACATCAGCTTTTGAAAATGCAGAATCAATTAGAACTTTCTTAACAGTTTTCATACATCCAAAATTATGTTTTTCTTTTAAATCAATAATACCCAAAATCTGAATGCCAAATTTTCTTAAACGAAGTATTACAAAACGATTAAACAGCTTTATTATTTGATACTCATTATAATTACTAATATTAATTACCATTGTGACGACTCCAGAATGCTCGACTCAATATCTTGAATTCCATCATGATCTTGCGGGATGTCTTCCCCTTGACCAACTTCGCCAACTGACTCACCGCAAGGTACGGAGGAACCGACCCAAATATATGCGCATGATCCCGAGGAACGTAACCTTTGATCATCTCTACATCGTTCGCCCTGCAAATCTCGCGGATCAAATCCCGTGCCCTTTGTGCAATATCGGCTCGCAGTATAGGCTTGCGGTATTTCGTGATCCACACAACGCGGAACTTGATATCGTATACCGTATGACTTGACTTCCGGTAATTTTCCATACCGCAAGCCTACTAAAGTCTTCGCCTGAAGGCGAGGGTTTTTCTCCCATTCCCCGAGTGGGACAATAAAGGAGGAACACAAAATGAAGACAATTTTATTTGCTTTATTCATTGTATCAATGTTTTTATTGACAGGATATGTGTCAAAAAATATGAAAGATGCAGTAAATTAAGTGAGCGATTGATAAGAACTCACTGCTAAAGGGTAGACTAGCGCAAATTCCGATTGGCTTCAAGGAAAAAGCAGATGTCATTTACGAATGAAACCTTCATGCCCCCTTAAATGTTACCTTAAAACTCTCCTAATTCGGTAACATTTATTCATGAGGCAACTTCGAGACATGCTGATCCGGAAGCCATGTTTCAGCATCATCTCCACGTAGTCGTGGGAGGCACACTGAACGCCCCGGGCGGAGTGGTGAATGATCCCCTTCGGGGAATTGCGACGCACAATGGCCATCCGCAGAGCTTCCATACAAACCATTGTATCGATGTTCAGGGAAACGGCATTTCCTACGGGCCGGTGTGCTGACCCCACTCAGCAGTTCTTCCACTACCTGACGTTTGAGTTCGACGCTGAATCTTCTTCGGTGCTTCATGACAAGATCCTTTCTCCCGTTTCCCGGCATGCCCTATCCTGCCGACTACCCTAACACAGTTTGTCCAAGTACAGGGTGCGGATCAGATAATTCTCACAGGCTTAGAGAGAGTAACATAAATATCAAGAGCAAGATGAGTGTTGATATTTATGTTATTTACTGATAATAACCTATCATTAACCCATTTGTGAGAAATATCGTGAAACAGTGGAATCATTATTGGCCTTAGACAGGAGGAAGGAAAATGGAAGAAGAAAGACAAGAGCAGATGAAAAGGATGGCGAAGGTAATCGCCAAGGCATGGAGTGATGAATCTTTCAAAGAGAGGCTCCTTTCAGATCCCAGTGCGGTATTAGAAGCAGAGGGAATCAGTGTACGAAAAGGGGCTGAAGTGAAGGTTGTTGAGGAAACGGAAAAGCTCAGTTACTTCGTAATTCCTATGCTACCTGACAACGTCAAAGACTTAGACACAATGGAACAGCAAGCGGCCGCATCGATGGTAATATGTTATTAACCCATTTGTGAGAAATATTGGGTTCGATCTTTTAGCGACATCAGACCGCCCAACCCGCCCCACAACTAGCGGGTCCATCGTGTGACGTACTGCTGGAGCCGACAACCGCCGGTCCCTTGCTCATGAAGCCGGCGAGCACGCGTCACGAGCCCCTGCAGACTTTCAGCGCTGGGGCGCACCTTGCGGGATGGGTCTATGTGGAATCCCAGGAAAGCGTGGGCCTGGTGGAAACGGCCGATAAATAGTTTTTTTCTGATGCAGGTCAAGGCTCAGCGATTGTGTTGCCCGGATCAGTTCCCGGATGGCTCTGCGCAAGTGCCAGCGAGTTTTTGAGAGCAACAGCAATGAAGGGCATTGTTTCAGAATTTGATATCGCAATACGCGTGAAGCCGGAGCTGACGTGGATTCGGCCGCTCGAGCTTACGGCGCGCTCGTATCTCGAAGCGAGGTCCTTTCCGCGCAAACTGGTAGAGCAAATCAGCGCGGCCATTGTTGAAGCGACGGAACAGCTCATCTCCTTGTGCATCGAGAGGGATGTAACAGTGCCTTTCGAGGTGGGTCTCGCATGGGAGGACGAAGCGGTACAGGTGCATCTGGTTTATGACGCCTCCATCCCGCTCAATCCCCATCAGGAGCAGGATTACGAGGTGCCGTCCACCGGAGAGAATGCCGACAGCGCACTTGAGGGGTTGTGGCTGTATATCATCAAGCGCACGATTGACCGGGTATTTTTCCGTGTCGATGGCAAACGCGCATCGCTGGTGATGATGAAATACTGCCGGGCGGAACAGCTGGCGAGGCAGTCGTGGGTGATGGGGCTCAAGCCGATGTTGAGGGCAGACCTGGTGATCGAGCATCCGGCTGGGGAAATGAGTCAGACGCAATCGGATAGCGCAATCCTCCACGACACCCGCGGGCGGGTAGTGCTCAAACTCTCACCATCCGATGTTTTTCTTATCAGCCGTTTCAATGGACAGAACACGGTGTACGATATTTATCTGGAGCATGCCGCTGAACTGGGGCTGATTTCGCCGCTGCAGGTCCAACGACTCTACGAGGCGCTGGAAGGCGCCGGCATGTTGGAAAGCCGCGCAGCGGTGGCGGCCGAACGAAAGCAGTGGTGGCGGCGCTGGCTTTCACCGATATTCAGTATCCCCCGTCCCGATGCAGCGGTGACATGGGTTCACCGGCGCACTCGCTTTCTATTCAATCCCATCGGTGTGGCTGCCCTGGTTTTGATCGGACTTTCGGGACTGATTCCGCTTTTCAAGGAATGGAACGCCCTCGTTCACCATTTTGTGCGAATCGATACCCTGTTCCTCCAAAATCCTGCCCTGATCGCCCTGGTCTATCTGGTCATGCTGGGAGGTGTGGCGATGCATGAGTTCGCGCACGGGGTGACATGCAAGCATTTCGGCGGACAGATCAAGAATCTCGGCGTCATGTGGTACATGGCCATGTTCATCTTTTTCTGCGACACCACCTCGGCGTGGACCTTTCCGAGAAAGGCGCAGCGGCTGTGGGTATCGCTGGCCGGACCACTGGTTTCCTGGGCCTTCTTCGGGGTGACGGCCTGGGGCGCGGGGTTGACGGTCGCCGCCGCGAGTCCCTGGGCCGCCCTCTGGATCGCATTACTAATGATGAACGCCTTTGGCCTCGTCATGAACTTCAACCCGCTCATCCGTATGGATGCCTATTACATGCTTGTAGACTGGACAGACATCCCCAACCTGCAGAAGCGTTCCTTTGATTATCTCAGAGGCCGTCTCATCGGGTGGCTGAAAAAGGGCCCCTCAACTGCCGGCCCTGCACCGACCTTGCGGGAGAAACGTTTTTTTCTGATCTATGGGGTGTTGAGCGCCGCCATGTCCTTCGCCTTCATCGTGCTGCCCTTCTGGCAGATGACGGAGCTCTGGGTGACCCATCGGAAATTCTCCGTTTTGGGCGTTATTATCTTTGCGGTGGTTGCCCTGCTGATTGGGAAAATGCTGCTCAAGGCCCATGCCCTGCTTTATACCGCCCGCCATCAGGAGTATAAACTGTCGTGATTGCTTCCATTGCACCGCGCGAACTGAAGATTGAAATCACGGATGCTTGTAGTTTGCACTGTACGTTCTGCCACCTCGGCGGAAAGATCCTTCAGGGCACGCGGTTCATGCCGGCGGAGGAGGTGCTGCGCTGGATTGACTGGACGGTGGATAATGCTATCCCGGGCGTCCGGTTCACCGGCGGAGAACCCACGCTGCATCCCCAGATTCAAATGTTCGTCTGCTATGCCCATCTTCGCGGGCGTTACATCATCTTGAACACCAACGGCATGGCCAACGATCAGCTCTACCGGAAACTTTTCCGGGTGGTTAATGATGTGCGCATCAGTTTGCCGACGCTCGATGCCGAAAGGATGGACGAGCTTACAGCCGGCACGGACGTGCTCGCCAAAAAGCAGGATGTGATCCGGCTGGCGCTGGAGGTGGGTGTGCCGCGGATCGGTCTGCTCACGGCACTGCTGCCGGAATTGCATGGAACATTGGAGGCATTTGTTCGATTCGTCAAGACCTCGCCCCGGCTTTTCTGGGTTCCGCTGCGCTATGTGGCCACGCCGCTGCGGCCGCGTCCCTGGACACGCGCCGACGCCCAAACCTTTGCCGAGGAGATGGCGGATTTGATGGACCGTCACCCGGGGCAGGCGTGGGGGATTTTTCTGGGCATGCCCTTTTGCGGGGTTACGCCGACGAGCCTCGGCGCCCGCGTGTTTCATGGCCGGACGCGGGATTGCTGTCCCTTCGTGGCACTCATTGTCAATGTCCGCGGACGGATGCAGGCCTGCTTCGAAGTGGGCAAAATAGACGGCGCCCAATCACTTGCGGAAATCCAAAGCTGCCCGGAAATCCGCGCCTTCGCATCGGTTGAAGCGCTGCCCGATGAATGCCGGCGCTGCGCTCATGTCGCCCGTTGCGGCGGGGGCTCCCGCAAGCCATACGGCCTGGTTCAACAGGGCGGCAAGTGGATTGATTATTTGGCGGGGTTTTTATAATTATGAGCAATTTTAGGATAAAAACGGGCATTGCCACGATCGCGAATGGCGATTCCGGCTGGATCATTATGGATGAAACAGGGCGAAAAATGATCACCTCTGCGTTGGCCTCGGAATTGATCGGTCTGATCCGCCGGGACCTCGGCGACGAGGACGGTTTGGTCGCGGCGCTGGCGGATCATTTTCCAGCCGAGCAGGTATACTACGCGCTGATTCAACTCGAAAATCTGGGTGTGATCTTCAAGGGCGAAGTGCAGCCGGAATCGCCGGTGGACTTGTTTCGGATCAAGGTGCACGGACAAAAACGGACAGAATATCCGTGCCCCCCGATGTCTGCCACGGCCGTGCGGATCGTATCTATCGACGGGGCGGATGCTAATGCACTGACGGCGTTGCTTGATCGGTCGCAACTGCTGAGGATCGAGCATGTGCCGGACTGGCAGGTCCAAAAAATGACCGCTGATGCCGTTTACGTGGTGGTCACACCGGATTATCTTGAACCGGAACTGGAGGCATTCGGACGTCTCGCCTATGAACGCAGAATCCGCTGGTTGCCTGTTAAGCCGCGCGGGGTGATTCCGTGGATCGGGCCACTGTTTCTTCCCGCAGAAACAGGGTGCGTGGAGTGTTTGCTCGACCGGGTGAGGGGGCATCGGCGGCTGGAAGTGGAACAAATCCTCAAAAATGGCGGGAAACAGTCTCTGCGCCTTTCGGTCGCAAAAACGGTTCATTCAATTGAAATGGTGGCAGGGTTGCTGGCTGTGGAGTTGGAAAAGCTGGCCGCAGGCGGTGCATCGGAACTGGTTGGCGCAGTGTTCACGCTTGACTTCCGGACGCTCAGGCTGGAGCGGCATCCGCTTACAAAACGTGAGCAGTGTCCGGTGTGCGGGACGATATTGCACACAAATACCCGGACGATTGCCCTGCCGAAAGAGCCGCTACGCCTGCAATCACGAGAAAAAGCAGATTATTGCGACGGCGGTGAACGGGTATGCTCGGCGGTGGAAACGCTTGAGAAGTACGCCCATCTGATCAGCCCGATCACGGGCGTGGTAGGGCAATTGACGCCGTTGGAGGGCATTCCTGCTTGTTTCGTCCAGGTGATCAAAAGCGACTGGAACGTCCGGGGCAGCGGAGAAAAAGCGCTGAGCGGACAAAATGCGCGCTTGCCCGGTGCCGGTTTCAGCACGGGCAAAGGCCGGACAGTTCCGCAGGCACGGGCCAGCGCCTTGGGGGAGGCCATTGAACGCTATTGCTCACAGTACGAGGGTTATGAGCCTCATTTCCGAGCCCCTTTTGTGGAACTGGACAACGTGGCGATTCATCCTCATGACCTGATGGGCTTCAGCGAACGACAATACACTGAACGCGAAGCCTGGCGTCAAAAAGGGGTCACGGCCTACGTGCCTGATCCTTACGATGCGGTGCGTCCGATTGACTGGTCGCCGGCCTGGTCGCTGAGTCAGGATCGCTGGCGGCTGATCCCTAGCGCCTTTGCCTATTTTTGCTATCCTCGGGAGCGAGGCGGCGACATCTGCCGTGGTTGCAGCAACGGAGTTGCTGCGGGGAACTGCCTCGAAGAGGCTATCATGCAAGGCTTTTTTGAGTTGGTTGAGCGGGACGCCATGGCGATGTGGTGGTATCACAAACTGCGGAAACCCTCCGTGGATTGGCGCGGCTTCGACTCTTCTTTTGTGGCCGCCGCGGATGCCGCCATAAACGAGCTGGGCATGCGGCTTGAGATTCTGGATTTGACCACCGATCTGGGCATTCCGGTTTTTTCAGCCAATCTTTTCAACCAGAATGAAAACCTCTGCTTCAAGTCGAACGGGTTGGGCTGTCATCATGATCCGCGTATCGCCCTAGAGAGGGCCGTATCGGAATTGGGGCAAACCTGGACGTTGCCGGACATGGATGCGTACAGTCTCAAATTCCAGGACATCCCGCTCAGCCGGGAACTTTTTTTACAGGCAGACCCCCATAAGACCCCGAAGACAGCTTCCGATTTCGTCAGGGAACGGCGCGGCGATTTTCTCGACGACATTGAAGATGTTGTGCGCTTGTTGCGCACGCGGGGATTGGAGATGCTGGCTATGGATTTGACCCGTCCCGATGTCGGTTTCCCCGTAGCCCGGGTGATCGTCCCGGGCTTGGTGCATTTCTGGCCTCGCTTCGGTTGCCGCCGTCTTTTCGAGGTTCCCAAGGCGGCTGGATGGATCGAAGGGGGCGCGGGTGAGGAAGGCCTCAATCCCGTGCCGTTCCATTGTTGAATGATGAATAAGCTAAAGGGCACGAATAAGACGACTGATCTTTTGATGGGCAGCTCTTCTATTTCCGTCAAGTTACGTGCCGACATCACGACGGAACGCCTGGGAAACGGAAAAATCGCTCTGTCCGGAAATCTCCGGTCGCCTTTGGAGGCGCCCGCTACCCCGCTCATGGAACGCCTGATGACGGCCTGGTTAAGCGAAGAGGACATCGATCGGCTGGCGGAGGAGGCAGCCAATCCGCCGGCCGTCTATTTTTTGTGTGCAAAGCTATTTTCCCTCGGCCTTCTGCATGCGCAATGCAGTGTTGATGGGCAATCCTTGTTTTCGCTTATCCCCGCACCGGACTGGAACGCCTGGCGGGGATTCATACCGGCGGGATTGGGGAGACTGTCACGCCACGCCTGTCTGCGGCGGGTCGGTAGTGATTTTGTTCTAGAGATGGCGCTTTCGCAAAGGAAATGTCTCATCCACGACGAACACTGTCTGGTCTGGATGATGGAGAGCATCCGGGGAGGCATTTCTCTCCCCGCTGAGGATGCGGCCCGTACGGCGTTTTATCGGGCGCTGTGGCTGATGGATGCCCTGGAGCAGGAGGAGCCGACCCATGCCGCATGGGAATTTCACGACCTGCTATTCTACCACCATTCGAGCTTCGGTTTTCATGATGATCCGATAGGCGCGACCTGGCGACTCAAGGACACGCTCCCGCCTGCGCCACTTTTTAAGCCCTGCAGTGGTGAATGCGTTTCATTGCCGGAACCCGATAGACAGCTCATGGAAAAGCTGCGCGCGCCTTTTGCCGAAGTGATCGCCCGCCGCCGCAGTGGTCGTATTCCCGGAATCCGCCCGATCACCCTGGAGGAGATTGGAGCATTGCTGCACGTTTCCGCCCGTGTTCAGGACATTCTGGATGACCCAGCCTATCCTTGTCCGGCATCGTTACGACCCTCGCCCAGCGGCGGTGCGTTGCACTCGCTGGAAATCTATCCGATGGTTCACGAATGCGCTGGCCTTGACCCCGGTGCCTGGCGCTACGATCCGGCACAGCATCGACTGGAGTCCGTTGCCGCGAACGACGCATTAGTGGTTTCCTACCTAAAAAGCAATCCCCATGACCTGATCCAGGACGCAGGGCCGCCTAACATCCGTTTGGTGATAACCTCACGTTTTCTGCGCAACTCATGGAAGTACGAAAAGATCGCCTACCGCCTTGTTTTGCAGGATTTGGGTTGTCTGTATCAGACCATGAGCCTCGCTGCCACGGCGCTCGGACTGGCCACCTGCATTCTCGGCGCAGTGGATGCCCGGCGCTTGAGCGCGATTCTGAAAATTGAACCGCTCGTCGAACCCGTCATCGGCGAGATGACTTTATCGTCTCGCTAACGGCTTATCCGATCAGGCCTGAAGTTTGACGCTCCGGAATGGGTGGCCACCATGTTGAACATAGCAATATGAGTTCCCCTCTTTCGATTATGAGAGACGGTCTTCTACACCGATAGTATCACTGAGGCTATCAATAGTGCGGAAGAACAGTTCGGTGAGAAAAGGCTTATTGAAACGATAAATCGGAATGCAGACTTGACGGTGAAAGATTTAATGAGCAGAGTAAAGGACCAAGTGTTTAAGTTTGCCCAAGGTCAGCCTCAGCATAACGATTTCACCATGGTGCTGTTGAAGGCGACTTAGGGAGGTGAAAAACGGCCTATAATCAACTTGAGTTAAAAGTCGATGCTAAGCTGGAAAACCTGTCGGTAATCGCCGATTTCATTTCCAGGTCGACGAGCCAGCTTGGCTTAGAGACAGGCGAATTCGAAGTCCAAATGGCTGTGGACGAGGCGTGTACCAATATAATAAAGTATGCCTACTCTGAGGAAGGCGGCGTAATCACCCTCACCTGTGAGTTGCAAGGTAACGATTTCGTCGTCATCATCAGGGACAGAGGGAAACCATTTGACCCGTCCTCTGTTCCGCCACCTGATTTGGAGGCAGACCTGGACGAGCGGAAAATAGGCGGTCTGGGCATATACCTGATGGGAAAGCTGATGGACGATGTCAGCTACAGCTTTGATGCCAAAAAAGGCAACACGCTGGTAATGCGAAAGATGCTGATTGGGAAGAAGCGGTAGCGCTGAAGAAACAAGGCCTGTCTGTAGCTAATAGTAAATGGCGTAAACATAGATGAGAGATGGTGTATTAGCAGGCAGAACAATATGGGTGAAGCTACTAATTGCCCTGGGTGCGTCACTGTTCTATGGGTTGCTAAACTGGGCTTTCAGTGGTCTGCATCTACCCGGTGCCACCTTAATTAGCCTGAGACCACAGGTTTCAGTTCCTATAACCATGGGGTTGGCTTTCGGCCCTATTTCAGGGTTTGTCACTGGATTTGTGGGCAACGTCTTTGGCGATTTACTCTCCGGTTATGGGCTGCGGTATTTGGACTGGTCTATTGGCAATGGCCTGCTGGGAGCTATACCCGGCATTGTCTATCTGACGGGTATACGAATCGTCAGGACCGTGGGACAATTCGGCATAGTCCTTTTATCCATCTTGATCGCTAACCTGGTCGGATTGACCACCGGTACCTTTATCGATAGTCTGGTATTACATCGAATATCCTTCCAGGAAGCCATTCTGGGCTGGTTGCTTCCCTCTTTGGTGACCAACGTCCTTCTGGCTTTCGCCATCGTTCCTCTGTTGCTGCTGGCTATCAGGCGTCTTGTGCTGACCCTGGAGACCAGGGTCATACTGATGGTTACTTTTCTGCTCGCTGCCTGTATCTTGGGGACAACAGCCATACTTGTCTGGCGTGCTGGCGCCACGCTTGTATCTATTGTGGGCGGTACCGCTGCCGCTCAAGCAACACACGAGGCCTCGCTGGGCCTGCTACGCTGGGCTGGGCTGGCATCTGTCATTGTCCTGCTGGTCGGCACAATTGCATCAGTATTCATGGTCAGGCGACTGACATCGCCCGTGTCGTTACTTTGCACCGGCGCTAAGATTATCGGTTCAGGCGAGTATCAGACAAGCGTAATTACCCCTGTCGCCGGGCGCGTCGACGAGTTGGGGGAATTGGCTAGGACCTTCCAGGATATGGTTGAGAGCCTGAAAATACACATGAAGGAACTCGAGAGGACTACCGCTGCCAAGGAGCGTATCGAGAGCGAGCTGAAGATCGCCCGGGACATCCAGATGGGAATCCTGCAGAAAATATTTCCTCCCTTTCCCGACAGGCATGAATTCGATATATGGGCTACGCTGGATCCGGCAAAAGAGGTGGGCGGCGATCTCTATGATTTCTTTCTTATGGACGAGGATCATCTCTGTTTTGCCGTGGGCGACGTATCAGGGAAAGGGGTGCCTGCGGCCCTTTTCATGGCCATTGTCATGACCCTCATCAAGACGCAGGCCTCCGAAGCTTCAACAGCCGAGAGGATTCTGAACAGGGTCAATCAGGGGCTCTGCTCGAATAACCCTTCATCGATGTTCGTGACGCTCTTCCTGGGAATCCTCAATATCAGGACCGGCGAACTGGAGTACAGTAACGGCGGCCACAATCCTCCCTGTATCATTCCTGTTCGCGGAAAGATCAGGCGTCTTGAAACGACCCATGGCATGGCCCTTGGGGTCATGGAGGATTTCCCTTATCAGGCAAAGAAGCTCATTCTTCAAAAGGGGGATTCCCTCTTCGTTTATACGGACGGCGTCACGGAGGCCATGAATGCGGCAGAGGAGCTCTTTTCCACGGAGAGGCTTGAAAGAGAGTTGACGGTCCTGAAGGAGAAGCCCATTCAAGAAGTCGTGGCCGGGATCAAGGAGAAGATCGACATCTTTTCGCGAGGGTTGGAACAAACCGATGACATTACGATGATGATGCTGATGTTCTACGGAAAATAATCGGATTTCTTGAGTACAGGCACGAGCCGGCCTCATGCTCGAGCAAAGCCTCGATGGTCCTCATCGCATCCGCGAGTCTTTCGCCCAGAAGCCGGGCTATGGATCTGTGGAGGTCTGCGGCCATTTCCAGATCATTCTCTTCGATTTGTCTCAGCCTGTCTCTCGACAGGTAGTAAATCTTGCTTTCCCTGGTAGCGATGACCGACGCAGTCGCCCTCGCCCCTCCACAGACGCCCAACTCGCCGACAATACTTCCCATGCCCAGGGTGCGCAACCGTACCTTCTTGCCGTCCCCGACTTCACGCTGATCTCCTGACCTGAGTCCCGTTAAGCCCAAGGGCTGAGAAGACGCTGGCCCGTGACCTCATGTTATTAGACCTGATCGAGGGCGGATTCTACGGATTCATGGATCGGGATAATTGTGGTGAACCCTGAAACCTCGAAGACCTCTCTTACCATCTCCTGAAGGGAACAGAGGAAGAGCCTCCCCTCTCTTTTCTTTAAATTTTTTGCCGTTGCGAGAATCACGCGAAGACCGGCACTGCTGATATAGTCGAGTTGCGCAAAGTCGATAACGAAATCTTTCCCTCCTTCGATCATGAGCCCGGCTAACTCTTTTTCAAACACGGGGGAAGAGACCGCATCCAATCTTCCTTTGACCGAAACAACCGTAGCGTTTTTTTCTTTTTTTGTATCTATCTCCATCATATTCCCCTTTATCCCGAATTGTGAGCTGAAAAGCATTATCTCCTAACTGCCGGAGTCGGAGTACTTGAGATGATAAGAACTTCCTTTTGCGGACGTGGACTATACGGAATTCGGCCTTGTATGTCAAGCCAATTTCAAGCGCATGATGTTGTGGGGAGAACGCGCTGGCTGGATTCAGTCACTCTCGATTTCCGGGGACATGATACTCAATTATTCATTGCTTTTGGGTTTCCTTGGTCCTTTTGGTCCGGGCTTTCCCCGTTGGAGCTGTCGCTTCAATATCGCCTCCAGCCTCTGTATGAATGACTCATCACCAAGGGGTCTGCCGGTTCGCTCATGCCGGCGTACCTGCTCATATTCTGCTGATTCAATCACCGCCCCTATGAATTCCTTCCAATCCGGTACCATCTCCAACAGGCCAGATACCCTCACCAGGCAGTCATCTCTTCCCTCGATATGTGCGCTCGCACTGCTCCAGCGATACGTAGCTGGATCTTTCACGAGCCCTGCCCTCACGGGATTGAGCTCGATGTAGCGTACCGCTGTGAGCAGATATCGCTCATCCATGACAAACGACGAAAACCGACCCTGCCACAAATAGCCTCTCCAGCCCTCTCTAAAATTGATCATTCTCGAATATCGGCGATGGGCTTCCCCGATTGCCTTGCGCAGACTTTCCTCTGTTTGTGGTACAGCGATGAGATGTGTATGGTTGGGCATCAAACAATAGGCCCAGATAGTAACATTGCAGCGATTGCACCATTCCGCCATCAGATCAATGTATTCGCGATAATCTTCGTCACAGAAAAAGGTCTTCTGTCGACGATTGCCTCGCTGCGTTATATGATGTGGATAACCGGGGACCACAATCCTTGCGATACGTGCCATAAAGACACCATGACATGAGTGACAACTATTGTCAATAATTGAGTAATGTGTCCCCGGAAATACGGAAATAAGGGAAAGTTATTCTGGGGACATGATACTTAATTATTCATTGTTCCTGAGTTCCCATGTTTGTTTTCGGAAAGGGGGTGATTCAACGACCATAAATTTTGGTATTGTGTCCTACGAATTCATACACTAATTCAAGTTGTCGTTGTTCTTACAAAATATTTTTGCCTCAAACTAAGAACAAGATTCTCTGGATCATAATGCACAAAACCGAAATGAAACGCTAATATTGCAGAGGAAAAAGAGAAACCAATCTCACCAATTCCCATAATAGGCCCAATAAAAAAGGAAAAAGAGATAAGCGAGCCAACGAGAAGTCTTAGAAAGGGTTTAAAAGGAGACTTTGGACTAAATTTTGAGGCTTCGGAAGGCTTGGAAGTAATCCATTCCCAGCTTGAGCCTGTTACCATTCCTAAAAATAAGAAAATATAAACTCCCAAATAGGCCAAAAAGACTATTTTTCTACTATCAAGTTGTCTTTTGATGGCTTCTGTTTCCGAATACTGAGGAGGTTCCTCAATGTTCTCGCTGAACATTTTTGGAAGAGCTGTACTTCCAGGAATGGTGTCTCCTTGAGCCCAGGCTCTACTGACGAATGAGAATGATAATGAACTGAGCAGAGATATACTACTCGAGGATTGAGGTAATGGCGTAATATTTTCCTCGCTGTCTGTCCGTCCAGCCCAAATCCAATGCCCACGTCCCCCTGCAATGCGACCGTCAGGTAAGCGATAGAATACTTCTAACCAAACCTGAGTTAAACCGACAATTCTCCTTCCGATTTCTTGAATCTGTGTTCCTCTTCTTAGAACACCAATCTGCTGCCCTAGAATCCACTGGCCAGTTCTAAATGAATAATAGGGAACATCGGCACGCACCCAAAGATCAATCTCTGCTTGATGAGTCGGTTTAAATTGGGGAGCATTTTCAGCAACGGAATTTGTCACTTGACTAAGCTCAGTCTTAGGGATGATATTCAAATGCTCAATTATGAAAACTAATAATAATGTGAGGAACAATAAGCTCAATTTACTTCTCATAATAAGCCCCCTCGTTTTTATGTGAAAGCAAAAACTTATACGTAAACCTCTTAACTAATACTCTCCTTTAAAATATATGCAACTATTCATTTATTAGTACAATGTCCACCCTGTGTGATATTCAACACTACTTGCAAAAACCCGCAATCTCGAAAAAGTGTAGAATAAATATAGTAATCAAAACATCAACCAGTTTTTCTAACCTGATGAAGCAGGGGGTTCTGTCGGGGCCGATGAAAAGCCTAACCGAAAGTTGGCAGTCTCAACCTTCGGAAGGCTAGAGATTTCCTATGGAAGTGCCTTGCCGTGTGTTTCAATAATTTATGAGCGCTAAGCGAGGAGGTGATTTGTCAAGAATAAGGATTTGACCCCCATTCACGCTATTGGCATTCGAGCACCTCCATGATTTATGTTCTCTAGAAGAAAACATACATTATTATGAAGCTCGCAAGTAGTTATTACTTCCTTATTATGATTTCAAAATGGACACCGTTCACTCAACAAAGAATTGTACCCGATCCCTTGTGAAATAGCGTGGAACAACAAGGACATCTGGGCTATTTCCGACGATGTCCAAAGCCATATTCCAAGCTTGATCAAAATCCCGGGCAGGGGTACATCCTAATTGGCGGATTGCTCCAGGATTGACCTCTCCAGCAAAAATCACCTTGCCGGCATGATCCAACAAATATTGATCCTCGTAGAAGAGCCAAACAGGGTGAATTGGGTGAAACGCATTACAATGTCGATATCTGTATATGAAATCTTCCCGGGTTAGATATTCTTCTTTAAAATCCTGTAGATCTAAAGCAGTAAAACACTCTCCAAACAGCTTAATGACTTCCTTGTCTGAAGGACGGATTCTCTCGTCAATAGTCCCATCACATTTGGCCAAGACTATAACGACCCCGCCTTTTCGAATAAGCGGTTTATTCAGCCACGTCCGAAAAGGCATGGTTGCATATGTAAGCGCCAGAAGAGGATTATGAGTTGGCCCGTAGAGTTCCCGCTGGGGCAGACCCATGATAAGGATATCCGTTTGCGGGACAGAGACCCTGAAAAAGGACTCTCCTTGGCGCCATTCAGGTTCCAGAATCTCAGGACAATGCCCGGCGAACACTGCGCTAACTTCTCCCTTAGCGTTAATGGCTGCATCCACATAAAGTATTTTTTTTCCCGTAGCCTTTTCTATGTGTGCGTTAATGGCCAGTTTGTGTTTCATATAGAGCATTGTTCTTGGATCACCATGACAAGATTCTGGATGAGCGATGACTTCGGTATGATGAGATTCGATACTTCTGGCGCTACCTATGCCTACCACCACGCCAGTCCCTGTGAAACCGCCCCAATTTATTGGAACCACAGTCCCCAGATAGATTAATAAATCCGACTCAGCAACAGCAGCATTATACTCTACGTAATCCCCGAGCTCACTTTCGCCCAGATATACGAGATCTTGAGTGCAATCGTGGGATTTTAGCCGAAACGGCCAAAATCGATCAAAGATCTCTGCTCCGAGATTTTCGCGTAACTCGCTAGCAGTCCTTTTCCTCTGGGTTGCCGAACCACAAATGAGTGTCACATCACGATCAGAGATGCCCACTTTGGCAAGTTCTTTTAAAATGATAGGTATAGCAAGTCTTCTTGGAATACCACTTCGAGGAGGCGCATCAAAGGCGATCGTTATGCATGATCCTTTCTTAACCAACTCTGGTATGGGAGGCATGCCAATAGGATTGGTGATCGCCTTAAAGAAATTTCCCTCCGGATCAGCCAACCGAGGGGGATCCTTTCTCGTCACAATGTGAGCGCTTTCTGGGACCTCCATTTCGATCCCTCTCTCACCGTAATCCATGATGACTGCTTTCTTTTTCATGTTCCCTCCAATATTTGAACATGTTTCATATAGTTATAAATGGGACGCCCTGGTTTAATCTTGAAATGATTAAACCAGGACGTCCCGCTCTATGTATTTTGGTGTTTCAATAACTCCTTAGTGCCAAGCGAGGAGGTGATTTGTCAAAAATAACGATTTGACCCCCATTCATTTGCTGCCTCAATTAAGGTTAGGCAATTTGTGCACGGATGTCCCGCTTCATCTCGAAATTTACTTTTTTACCAGCGTCTCCCTTCATACTTGCCATCAGCAGCATAGCCACAGTGAGCGCATACCCATTTCCCTTGCTTGCGTTCCATTTAATCACCTCCCTTTTCTAGCAACCTGAGCACACCGTACAGATTAGTAGAAACAACATCCGCCCCTTCGATCTCTCTTCTTGTCCTGGAGATAAGGATCCTTCTGTCAGCTCCCACCATCGCTGCCGCCTTTTGCAATCGATCCAATTCATCCCTGCCAGGAGCACCCGAAAGCTTGATTTCAAAGGCCCACTTCTTACCATTAAGTATCAAAAGAAGATCAAGCTCGTATCCATCATTTGTCCTGAAGAAGTATGCTTCATAATGAGCCCCCTGCGCCTCAAGACAGGTAAGGATCTGTTCAATCACAAAACCTTCCCAGCTGAATCCGACCCATGGCTGAACGATTAAATCATCTGAACTGGTAACCCCTTGAAGGCTATGCAAAAGGCCTGTATCACGCCAGTACACTTTAGGGCTCTTCACAAGCCTTTTTCGGATAGTGGTATGAAAAGGTTGAAGCCTTCGGATAAGATATGCATGCTCGAGGTAGTTCAGGTATGCATTCACCGTGTGATAGGAAAGCCCCATGCTCTTGCCAATCTGGCTCGCATTCCAGACATTGCCGTTGCTTACGGCCAGCATTCTAAAAAGCCTCTGGGTGACCTGTGGAGTTGCCGGCAATCCCCATTGGGGAAGATCACGCATGGCAAGCACATCGAGATAGTTTTTCTGCCACAGAGGAAAACGATCCCTCTTGAGTATTCCTCCATCGGGAAAGCCGCCCACAAGCCACAAATTATCAAGACCTTTGCGATTCACTTCATCTATATAAAAAGGTGAGAGCTCAGACACGGCGATTCTTCCAGTCAGGAATTCCGACACCTGTATCATTAACCCCGGTGAGACAGAACCCAGAATCATAAAACGACCCATTGTGTCTCTGCGGTTGTCAATGGCACTTCGTATTCTGGGAAAGATTTCGGGATAACTTTGAGCCTCATCCAGAATAATAAGATGATCGGACTGAGTAATCTCATCCCATTGTAAGTCAAGCCTGAGCTTTTCCTGCTCAACTTCCAGGTCGTAATAGCTCGTTGAAAAGGTCTTTGCCAGCGTTGTCTTTCCCGACTGCCTTGGGCCTAAAAGGGCAACGGCAGGAAATTTTTTAAGGTACGATATGATTGTATTCTTTAATTTTCTCTTTATCATGTCTTACATTATAGAAATATATTTCTAATTTGCAAGAACTTTTATTGGTTAGTAGTATTAAGGTAGGAATGTAAACAGGCTGAAAACTGATCGCTACAAGCCCCATTTACCAAAAAAGTCCACCATAAAACCGGCGGACAAGCCCTTAACCCTCTGCGCTATGCGCTTTAACCCTGAACCCGAAAAACCCAGCTTTGCTTTCAGTTTTGAAATTTCAGCTTTTAGCTTACTATAGCCTTATGCCCTGTGCCTTAGGCCATTCTTGCTCCACTCATGATCCGTGACGCCGGTGGAGCCCCGCGGGTTTATCCGCCTCTGGCGGGCAAGCCCGTGGCACCACTTAGTTTCGCCGATTCGCTTCGCGAACGGCAGGACTTAGTGGCACGACATCCCGACCTTAATATAGTCCACAAAAAGTCGGGGCAAAGCCTTTCATTTCATAGTTCCCAGAACGCTTGTCCGCCGTTCTTGTGGCGGGCTTGCCCGCCTCAGGCGTGGCTTAATGATCTAAGAAGTGTCAAATAGATCCTTTACTCGTTCCC
>Ga0209427_10002888_pt1 | contig 20166 bp, 18 predicted proteins | sample DeeMarSWOR136_30_FD_187465 | JGI IMG/M metagenome (GOLD analysis project Ga0209427, IMG submission 187465) | Marine sediment microbial communities from White Oak River estuary, North Carolina - WOR-1-36_30 (SPAdes) (version 2) | ecosystem: Environmental > Aquatic > Marine > Intertidal zone >...
GTTCCCTCCTCTCACTTTGGTTATGTGAGAAACATGAGAAATAATTTGTAAAATCCCATTGAAAGGACAATGGTAAAAGGCAACGTAATAAACCAGGAAGACACAATGTTCCGGACAACCCGCAGGTCGAGCACGCCCATGCCTCTCATGAAACCTACCCCCACGACCGAACCGACAAGCACATGGGTTGTGGATATGGGGAGCCCCAGACGGGAGCACACAAGGATTGTGGTGGCTGCACCGAATTCCGCACAGAACCCCCGCACAGGGGTGATCTCCGTGATCTTTTTCCCTATGGTTTGCATCACGCGAGACCCGAAAGCTAAAAGCCCTCCTCCGACAGCAAGGCCTCCAAGGGTGAGCATCCAGACGGGGACTTCAACCTGCATGGCCACGGTCTTCGTTTTGACTACCGCATAGATGGCGGCCAAGGGACCGACCGCGTTGGCCACATCATTGGCCCCGTGGGCAAAGGCCACATAGCAAGCCGTCATGATCTGGAGGTACCCGAACACGCATTCCACTTTCTCCTCCTCATCTCCCCTTATCCAGCGGCATCCTTCATGTCCTAATCTGGAAAGGATCACTTTGCCCACAAAGCCTAAGGCTAATGCGAGGGGAAGAGCGATTAACAGTGCCTTTCCAATACCGAGATTGAGATGAAGGTTTTTCAACCCCTTGAATATTACGGATAAGATGATGACACAAAAGACCAGGCTCAGGAGCCACGGGGCGTACTTCTGGGCAGCCTTGTAAGGGTAATCGGTGGAAACGATTTTCTTCATGATCAGGTAATAAATCCCACCGCCGATGATACCCCCAGCCAGAGGAGAAACCACCCAACTCAAGGCAACGGCACCGACTTTGCCCCAGGAAACGGCGCCAAAACCCACAGCGAGCACCCCGAAACCGACCACGGCGCCGACGATGGAGTGGGTTGTAGAGACCGGAAGACCCAAGTGGGTGGCCACCTGCACCCAGACCCCCGCGGCGAGGAGCGCAGCGAACATTCCCAGAAGAAGGCTTTCAGGCGTGCCGGCCAAGAGGGAGGGGTCGATCATGCCCTTGCGTATGGTATTGGTCACGTGCCCCCCGGCCAAGGTGGCTCCGGCCACATTGAAAAGCATAGAGGCCAAAACGGCCTGTCTCATGGTCAAAGCGCCTGACCCCACCGATGTGCCCATGGCATTGGCCAGATCGTTGGCACCGATATTGGCAGCCATGTAGAGCCCCAAGATGGCTGCGAAGGCTAGAACAAGGAAATCAGCACCAGGCGCAAGAAGCACGTTCATCGGATGAGGCCAGCTGTTTTCTTAGAGGCATTAAAATCCTGAAAATTTTCTCTATATGTGTGGAGAGAATGGGTTCCTGTCACCAAGGAAGCCCCCGCTGGTGGAAGGCATGATCTGGGGCAAATATTTCTATCCAAATCTGGTGTATCTGTGTGCTCATTTAATCCCATGTCTTTATGCTTATATGAAAAATAGGCTTGAGTCTAACAATTTCGTAACTGTTCTTTAACGAAAGCCGTGGGGCCAACTTGGATCACAGGGTCGGCAGGCTGGGGGGCAAAAACAGTTCCAAGATTGGCATCATAGGATTTGACCGGATCTTCAGGAAATTGGTATTATTCCAACCAGACAGGCAAGCTTTCAGCCTGGTGCACGGATGAACAGCCGGCGTAGAAGTCCAGGTGTTTGGGGTGTCATTTGGGAGGAGAAAAGACTAGGTATTGGGGTTTCTTTCACGAAGATGGCCTAAGGATTAGTAGAAGTCAGGGGGTTGAAACATGAAAGTACACGAATTTATGAGCACCAAAATTGAATTCGTAGACGCCGAAAAGTCCGTCTATGATGCGGTAGAGAGAATGGTGGACAGACGAATCCGTTCCGTAGTTGTGGAGTTCTCCGGAAAAGAGCCCGAATACGGGGTTCTCACTTCCAGGGACATCGTCTTCAAGGTGTTGGCCAAAGGCATCAACCCAAAAAAGATCAAGGTATCTGAGATCGCATCAAAGCCAGTAGCCTGTATAGACATAAATATGGATTTTGAGGATGCGGCCAAAATGATGGAGCAATCCAACATTGCCAGACTTTTTGTGTGCGACGAAGGTAGGATTATCGGGCTTATTTCATTGTTGGATGTGATGGCTGCCGAACTGGTTGCCATAGCGCGGGGGAACCATGATTCTTGAAAAGCTACTTTCTCACGGCAAAAAAGAGCGGGATGTCACCGAGGATATCAAGAGGCACATTGGCCTTCTTTGCACAGCGTGTGATACATTCAAAACAGCCGTGGAAAGAGATGACCCGGATCTCATGGAGAATGTCATCCAGCTCGAACGGGAAGGGGACTCCGTCCGGAGGGAGGTCATATCACACATCTATGAGGGCGCATTCCTGCCTTACCTCAGACCGGATTTGTGCAAATTCGTGGAAATTGTGGACGAGGTTTTTGATCTCCTCAAGGACACCGCCTTCTACCACCTCAGTACCCGGCTCCCCGAAAGGATCAAGGACGATTGCATTCGAGTCGCCCTTCTCAATTTCAGAATGTGCGAGATGCTTCTGATTACCTATGAAGCCATGCTGAAGGGGGAGGACCTGCGGGAGAAGACCCTGGCCATCAGGATCTACGAGAAGAAGGTGGACGACTTAAAATATGATCTGTTTGAAGAAGCCAAGAAAGTCGAAATCGATACCTTCTGGGAGGGGCGTATGCTGGCCGACCTCATATCGGGTCTGACCACGATCAGCGACATCATCGAAGATGCCAGCGATCATCTCCAGATCATCTATGTCAGTATGCGGTGAATGGAACATCTCCGTCTCCCTCTCCTTGCTTCCTCTATCCTGATAAGTCATGTCCTTAAGGTTCCGGTGGTTGTGAATGGTATAGAATATGTGGAAGGTGCTGAGCGGTGTTTTCTTAGGTTGGAGCCTTGGAGCGAATGACTCGGCCAATGTTTTCGGAACCGGCGTTACCACAGGGACTGTCAAATATCGCACAGCCATCCTGTTGACCGCCTTTTTTGTCCTGCTGGGCGCCTTGCTCGAGGGCCCTAAGTGCATGCGAACGGTGGGCGATCTTTCCCGCCTAATGCCCCCGGAGGCATTCTGGTGCGCTCTGGCGGCAGCCATGATTATGACCGCTCTCACCTATCTTGCCATTCCTGCTTCAACCTCACAGGCTATTGTTGGAGCTGTGATCGGAGCGGGAATCATCTCCAACTCCGCCGATTTCTCCATGCTATACAAAATTGTTTCCTGCTGGGTGTTCACACCCGTTTGCGGCATGATCGTGGCCTACTGTCTTCATCGTATCTTCGGGTATTTCCTGGATAGAACGCGAATGAGCCTGGCACGAAGAAACCTTCTCTATTCTGCGGGCATTCTTGTCGCAGGCTGTTATGGCGCTTATTCCTTGGGCTCCAACAATGTGGCCAACGTGACGGGCGTGTATGTGGGATCGGGGAACCTTTCGCCTGGAACGGCCTCTCTCATCGGGGGACTGAGCATAGCGAGCGGGGTTCTCACTTACAGTCGCAAGGTGATGATGACCGTAGGCAAAGGCATTGTTCCCCTTGATCCCTTTTCTGCTCTGGTCGTGGTTTTGGCTGGAGCGATTACCCTGCACGTTTTTACCCAGATCGGCGTACCGGTTTCTTCATCCCAGGCTGTTGTTGGGGCTGTTCTAGGGGTTGGGGTTGTAGGGGGCGTTAAGACGGTCAGCTTCAAAATGCTCGGCAAAATCAGTTTGGGATGGATCTTGACGCCTATCGCAGCCGGCCTTTTGGTCTACCTTTTCATTACGTTCGGAGGGATATGATGGTAAGACGAAGCGGCATATGGAAGCTTTATCCGGTCTATAGCATCGTGCTCTTTGGCATCATTAGCCCAGAAGGTATCGGCCGGGTCAAGGTTCAAGAGGTGGGAGGCGGTCTTTGGATGGGCTCTCTTGGCCGTGCTTCTTCAGATGAACCTGGATGGCCATGAGTGCTGCCGGGGTGATTCCGGAGATGCGGGAGGCTTGGCCCAGAGACAGGGGTCTTACTTGAATCAGCTTTTCTCTCACTTCCCTGGAGAGCCCGTATATGGCATTATAGTCCACATCTTCAGGAAGTCTCGCATTCTCCATCCTTTTGAGCTTCTCAACATGCTTTTCCTGGCGGCTGATGTATCCCTCGTACTTAATCCGGGTCTCGATCTCTTCAGCAATCGTCTGATCAGAGCAATCGAGCTGGGAGTCAAAAAGGGCGAGATGCTCGAAGAGTACTTCATTTCTTCGGAGAAGTTGGGCCAGAGAGGTGATGTTTTTGATTGGTGGCGATCCAAAGGCTTTCAGTTTTTCGATAACCGACGCTTCGGGCTTGAGTTTGACATGGTTCAATCGGGCGAGGAGTTTTTCAACCGTCTCCCTTTTTTTGCAGAATTGACGATACACGTCGTCATGAACCAGGCCCAGCCGGTGGCCAATATCCCTGAGCCTGAAATCCGCATTGTCTTCACGCAGGAGAAGTCGGTATTCCGCCCTTGAGGTGAACATGCGGTAGGGTTCCTTGGTCCCTTTGGTGGCCAAGTCATCGATGAGAACGCCCATGTAAGCTTGCGATCTGTCAAGAATGAGCGGCTCTTCTCCCCGAATCTTGAGCACCGCATTGATGCCGGCCAAGAAACCTTGAGCTGCCGCCTCTTCATATCCCGATGTGCCGTTGATCTGTCCGGCATGGAATAGGCCTTCCACAAGCTTCGTTTCCTGAGTCGGCTTGAGTTGGAGGGGGTTTACATAATCGTACTCGATGGCGTAACCCGGTCTCAGGATTTCTGCTCTTTCCAGGCCCGGGATGGATCTCACCATTTTCACCTGAATGTCGATGGGCAGACTCGTGGGAATGCCGTTGGGGTAAACCTCCACCGTGTCCAGTCCCTCGGGTTCCAAGAAGATCTGATGCCTCTCCTTCTCAGGGAAGCGCACGATTTTGTCCTCAATGGACGGACAGTACCTCGCCCCTGTGCCCTTAATGATTCCACTGTAGAGTGGTGAGCGCTCCAGGCCCTGTTTGATAAATTCGTGGGTCTTATCATTGGTGTAGGTGATGTGGCAGGGGACTTGACGCAGAGGAATATGGGTGGTGGTGAAAGAAAAAGGTCTGGGAGGTTCGTCCCCTAACTGGATCTCCAAGCCTTGGTAGTCGATAGTTCGGCCGTTGAGCCTGGGTGTGGTCCCGGTCTTCAGCCTCCCCACTTCAAATCCCAATTCGACCAACTGCTTTGAGAGGTTTGTTGAGGGAGGATCACCCATGCGTCCTGCCGGGAAGTGATCTAGGCCAATATGAATCAAGCCTCCCAAGAAGGTCCCTGTGGTCAGAATCACGGTTTTGGACAAAAAACGTTCATGGATGCTGGTCTCCACGCCATAAATCTCTCCATCTCTCACCAGAAGGCGATCCACCATGGCCTGCCTGAGATCCAGATTGGCCTGGCCTTCCACCACCTGCTTCATCCTCTTTCGGTAGAGGTCCATGTCGTTTTGAGATCGTGAACCTTGGACCGCCAATCCTTTCCGGGTGTTGAGCCGCCTGAACTGGATGCCGGTTTGATCCGCAGTTTTGGCTATTTCGCCGCCCATGGCGTCGATTTCCTTGACGAGATGGCCTTTGGCGAGGCCGCCGATGGCGGGGTTGCAGCTCATGGCGGCAATGTGATCGAGATTGATGGTGAGAAGAAGGGTGGGGTGCCCCATGCGGGCCGCTGCCAGAGCCGCTTCACAACCGGCATGCCCGGCACCAACCACGATAACGTCATATGGTTTGTCAAAAGTAGGCATTGGATATCTCAGGGTAAGTGAACGACCCTGGACTTTAAGTCGAGGGCTTCACCACTGTCGAACAGAATTGGACTGTATGGAAGTCGTGCTCGTGCGCGTCATCGTAATCGGCCTGGCACGAAACTCAAGGGCTTTGGATTTCTCCACTGCGATGACGAGCACCGCTGCGCTGAGCACGAGCACGATTACGGAAACTTGTCGCTTTTAGCGACGGTGACAAACCGTGCTTTTCGCCTGTCGCAGCGAAGCGAACCTGCCCGAGGCAGGCAGGGATCCCGTTCACAGGGTTGCCGAGGGGTATCCTCCAAAACATCATCATGAGACGTTGGACAGCCCTTGTGTAGGGCCGGGCTTTACTTGTCGCGCCATAGCCTTGGCGACGGCGGATGCTCTCCCCTACGTAAGAAGATGTCAACTATCCTTTTGTAATGCGTTAGTGTCGATCAAAAGTGTTTACATGGACTCTCTCTAATTGACGGAACCCTGCTTTCCGGCCATGACCATTTTTCTCAAGGGGATATCTATAGGGCTCAGAGTCGGTGGCTAAGAATTCGCGGTCTAAAAGATTCATAGGAGATTCCAAGAAGTTCAGTTGCGTAGAACCCGAATTCTTAGCCACAGCAAAACTCAGTGGAATTTCTTTTCTGAGATATCCCCTTTCGAAAAAGGTCATGGCCTCCTTGAACACGTTCGGAGTTCATTGCCCATGTAAACACTTTTGAACGTAACCAATGCGTTGCGCCGGAGGCCCTGTGCTTGTTCATGAGGGGGTTCGGATAGAACCAAGCGAGTCGTCATGACCTCGAGGTCGCAAAAGGGTCTTTCACCACAATCGTCTGTTCCCGTCCTGGCCCTACGGAGATGATGGAGAGGGGGACTTCAGTCATTTCCTCGATTCTTTTGAGATAAGCCTTGGTCTCGGCGGGCAATTGGTTTCGCTCTCTCACAGAGGATATCTCCTCTTTCCATCCCGGGAGCTCCTCGTAAATGGGTTTGCACCGGGCGAGTTTCGTCAAACTGGCAGGCCTGGATTGGATTCTTCGGCCTTCGAGATCATAGGCCACACAGATTTTCAATGTTTCCAAACCGGTAAGAACATCCAGCTTGGTGATGCTCAGGCTCGTGAGACCGTTCAGGCGAGCCGAGTCCCTAACCACCACGAGGTCGAGCCAGCCACAACGCCTTCGCCGTCCTGTGGTCGCCCCAAATTCAGCCCCTCGCTTCTGGATGTAATCACCCGTTTCATCGTGCAATTCCGTTGGAAATGGTCCGGCCCCCACCCGGGTGGTGTATGCTTTAACGATTCCTGTGATGTGACCGAGCTTGTCCGGACCCACACCCGCACCGCTACAGGCGGTTCCTGATATGGGATTGGATGAGGTGACAAAGGGGTACGTGCCATGGTCGATATCCAGGTGGGTCCCTTGGGCGCCCTCGAAGAGAATTCTCTTCCCTTCCCTTATGGCTTCATCGATCAGGAGAGAGACATCTCGAATATAGGGCATCAAAATCTCAGCCATAGATCGGTACTTGTCGAAGATGGGTTGGAATTCCAAGGGATCGGCTTTAAGAAATTGGGTCAGATAAAAATTCTTTTCCTCGAGATTTGTTTTGATCTTGATCTCGAGCGTGTCCGGTTCAAGAAGATCAACGGCCCGAATGCCGGTTCTTCCAACTTTGTCCTCATAGCATGGACCTATGCCGCGGCCGGTTGTACCCAACTTGTCTTTCCCTTTAGCCACCTCCCTGGCCAAATCCAGGGCTTTATGGTAAGGCATGATGAGGTGGGCTTTTTCGCTCAATGAAAGACACTCCGGGCCGACCAAAACGCCTCTTTGTTTTAGGTTGTCTATCTCTTCAAGTAGGACTTCTGGATCGACGACCACGCCATTTCCGATGAGGCATCGTTTGCCTTGGTGGAGAATTCCGGAGGGAATGAGGTGACAAATCGTCTGCTCGCCATTGACCACCAGGGTGTGTCCCGCATTATTTCCCCCTTGAAACCTGACGATTACATCAGCCTGGGAGGCTAAGAGGTCCACGACCTTGCCTTTCCCTTCATCACCCCACTGGGTTCCCACAACAACAACATTGGCCATTTCTGCTCTCCAGCTTGTTTTTGTTAATTGATGGGGAATGATCGTTTATCCACGGGCTCTGCTGCTGAGACCTGAAAAGCCAATGGATTAAGTCCTTGAAATGTTTGTTATCCAAAAGCGTATGGGTTGTCAACGCCTTTGTTTTTTTGGGAATTCATGAGGGCGTGGAGCCCCCATGACCGTTTACAGGGATGGGCCTCTCTGCTACATTTCTATTTGGCTATTTTTTCGAAAATCATGGGCAGAAGCGCGACGAAAAGCGCGAGAGGAGGCAACCATGAAATTACCCCAACCCCGTTTTGAAGGCAACGTTTCTCTTGAGACGGCTATCAAGGTTCGAAGGACTGTTCGGTCTTTCGCCCCGGATACTTTGACCCTGGGAGATCTGTCGCAGTTGCTCTGGGCAGCACAGGGAATCACCGAGGATAGGGGCTTCAAAAGGGCTGCCGCATCGGGAGGGGCTCTATATCCTATGGACATCTACGGTGTTTTGGGAGAAAAGTGTATCCAGGGTCTGCAAGCGGGGATCTATCATTATGAACCCAATGATCATGCCGTTATCCGGTCATCGGACGGGGATGCGCGAGATGCGCTGGCTCGAGCCGCTCTGGGACAGATGTGGATGGCCGGCGCCCCGCTCAATCTGGTGCTCACCGCAGAATATGCCCGAATCTGCGGAAAATATGGTGAAAGAGGTGTGAGGTATGCCATGATCGAAGCAGGTCATGTGGGCCAAAACATCTTTCTCCAGGCCGAAGCACGTGGTTTAGGAGCGGGCATTGTGGGCGCCTTTCATGATCGCGAGGTGGCTCAGGTTCTGAAGATACCTCGCTCCCATGAGCCCTTGCTTATCATGCCTGTGGGGTATAAGCGGTAGGGAGAAAGAGGCTTGGCCCAGGTGAATCGTCATAAATCCACCAATTCTACCGTTCCGTGCGAGATGTGTACAAGTCACAAAATCCGAAATTCGGATTTAGACATTGCCGGAAGCTATTTCCGGGGTTCATTTCATAACGACCAGTACGGGCGCAAGCTGCTGTAAGGGATTCATCAAGGTTCGATGATTTACTCCACCATCAGCTCCTTGAGTACGGAGAAATTTTCCAGGGCCTTCCCAGCACCCTTGGCAACTGTAAGGAGAGGTTCATCCGTCACTGCGAAGGGCACCTTCATCTCTTCTCTGAGGAGGGCATCCATATTCTTTAGAAGTGAGCCACCCCCGGTCAATACGATGCCCTTGTCCAGAACATCGGCTGAGAGTTCCGGCGGCATTTGCTCGAGAGCGCTCCGGACGGTTTGAACAATGGTATTGAGCTCCTCGGAGATCATTTCCCGTGTCTCCTCAGAGTCGATCGTCAGGATTTTTGGAACGCCCGTCACCAAATCCCGCCCTTTCACCTCCATGCTTTCTATGCTTTCACCAGGATGGGCGTTCCCGATGGTCATCTTAATCATCTCCGCGGTTCCGAGGCCGATTAGGAAGTTGTAGTTTCTATTGATGTACTGCACGATGGCCTCATCTATCTTGTCTCCCGCAACCCGGACGGACTCGCTATAGACGATGCCTCCCAGGGAGATAACCGTCACCTCGGTGGTCCCGCCACCGATGTCGCAGATCATGTTGCCTGTTGGCTCGTGAATGGGTAGCCCTGCACCGATGGCGGCCGCCATGGGTTCTTCAATCAGGAAGACTTCTCGTGCCCCTGTGGATTCTGCACATTCCCTGACCGCCCTTTTTTCGACCGGGGTGATGCCAATGGGGACGGCGATAATGATTCGTGGTTTTACCAGCCTGAATTGGTCCCGGGCCTGTTTTATGAAAAGGCGCAGCATCTCTTCTGCGACCTCGAAATCGGCTATCACACCATCCATCATGGGGCGGATCGCTTGAATCCGGTCAGGTGTGCGTCCCAGCATCATCTTGGCCTCTTTGCCTACAGTGAGAACCCTTTTGCCCTTCTTTTCATCTTCCTGCACGGCCACCACGGAAGGCTCATTCAGAACAATGCCTTTACCTTTGACATAGATCAAGGTGTTGGATGTTCCGAGATCGATCGCCAAGTCATGGGAAAATTTTCCGAAAACAGTTCCAAAAATCATGGCTTGTTCCTAGAAATGGACATAGATCTTAAGCCCCGCACCGATGTTATGGCCTATTGGTCATTCGAGACTGAGAGATCACCTGCTTCTTCCAACATGCTTTTGGCCATTTGACCGGCCTGATCGTATCTCTTGAGGCCTTGATCAAGAAAGGTCTCGTTTTGATGCCTGTTGGCCTCGACAAAGGTTGCCTTCAGGATCGCTACCCGCTGGTCGATCGCGTTCAAGGGGGCATTCTCAGATGAATCCTCATCTGCGGGCACACGGGGAACACCCATGAGCATATACCAGACCAGGTTGTCCAAGTCGGGCAGAATCCCGCCTTTGGTCAGGTCCACGGTTTTCTTGAAATCATGATAGGCCTTGATGAAAGGGTCCCGATTTGTTGGCCGTGAGCTTTTTTTCTCTCTACTCGACTCTGCCATCGTAGTCAGCTTGTGAAGTCCTTGACGCTCATGGCCTCCAGAACCCCCTCACTCCAAACTATGCATATTGTCACAGACCTGTTTTCCAAACTCTGAACAGGAGACCTCTTCAGCCCCGCCCATCAGCCTGGCCAGATCATAAGTGACCCTTTTTGAGGCGAAGGTTTTCTCGAGAGCGCTTTGGATGAGGTTTGCAGCTTCCACCCATCCCATGTGATCCAGCATCATAACGCCGCTCAGAATCAAAGAAGTGGGGTTGACTTTGTCCAAGCCGGCATATTTTGGGGCTGTCCCGTGGGTCGCTTCAAAGACGGCGTATCCTTCTTCGTAATTGATATTCCCGCCGGGCGCCATGCCCACACCTCCGACCTGGGCAGCGAGGGCGTCCGAAATATAGTCGCCGTTGAGGTTCATGGTGGCGATGACATCGAAATCTTCAGGTCGCGTCAAAGCTTGTTGGAAGAAAATATCCGCTATCGTGTCCTTGAGGAGAAGCTTATCCGGCGGCAAGTCTCCTTGAACCTCTTCCCATGCGATCGTCCGGTCACCATAGGCCTCTTTTGCCAATTCATACCCCCATTTTCGAAAGGCCCCCTCTGTGAACTTCTGGATATTCCCTTTATGAACCAGGGTGACGCTGCGGCGTTTTTTGGCCAAAGCGAAATCAATGGCTGCTTTCACCAGTCTCCGACTACCTGATTTGCTGATCGGTTTAATACCTATTCCAGCATCCGGCCGGATGCGCCAACCGTACTTTTGAAAGAGGTGGTCCAGGAGATCTTGAGTCTCAGGCAGGCCAGACTCCAGCTCCAGGCCGACATAGACGTCTTCGGTATTCTCCCGGAAAACGACCATGTCAACCTTTTCCGGGTCCTTAACCGGACTGGGCACACCGCGAAAATAACGAACAGGCCGAACACAGGCATACAGGTCAAGTTTCATCCTCAGCGCCACATTAAGGCTTCGGATTCCCTCTCCCACGGGTGTGGTTAACGGTCCCTTTATCCCTATCCTGTGTTCTTGTAATGCATCGATCGTTTCTTGCGGCAGCCAATCCCCAGTTTCCTTAAAGGCCTTTTCCCCCGCAAGGACCTCCTTCCAGATGATCTGCCGCTTGCCCTGCCAGCACACGTCGACGGCTTTGTTGATCACTTGGACTGAAGCACGCCAAATATCAGGCCCTATGCCGTCCCCTTCGATGAAAGGGATAATAGGTTTATCAGGAACGATCAGCTTCCCTTCGGTAAAGGTGATTGAATTCAAAGCAAACCAGCCCCTTCTCAAGAAGAAATAGCTGTCCCAAGATATCACTTTTGACGGCCTGGTCAACGAATTTTATATGAGGGAGAGCTTCATTGACAGGAAGGCAAGGGGTTGATAAAAACACAATGATTCTTTTCTAATGCCCCTATACTTTGGATACACCAAGAGGCCAGCCATGACCTGGATTGATTTTGCCATAACGTCGGCTTACAAAGCCCGGTATCCGGGTGTAGCCTTTGGGCTCACCCGTATCTCCGGATGCAGGCCCTTGATCAACCCGCCAGGATTCGATCAACACAAGCGAAAGCTGCTCCGCAAGATGAGAAAGAGAGAGACGTTGGCGGAAATCACGGCGCGGGTCAGCATTTACGACCGCTTTTTCCAAAGCTTCGGATTTGAGTGTCCCCTGCCCAAGCATCTGAGGAGAACCATCAACAGCGGCTTTCCCCGGTATAACCTCATGGTGGATGCCCATTTCATGGCGGAGATGTGTGCCGGTATTCTGGTCGCAGTTACCGACTTCGACCGCTTCCAAGGAAAGTTGACGCTGGACCTGGCGGAGGAAGGTGAAATCTGCCGGGGCATGGGCGAGCGTGAACTGGTGACCAAGAAGGACGAGATTGTGTTCAGGGATGAGAAAGACATTGTCTGCGTTCTCTGCCAGGGAGCAGACGAGAAGACCAGGGTCAGGGACGATACGCAGCATGTGCTCTTTTACGGGTATGCCGTCCCAGGCATTGACGGGAAATATCTGGAAGCGGGTCTGAGGGTGGCCGCAGACACCATGTCCGAGTTTGGGGAAGGGACGATTGAGGGCCTGGAAGTTTTTTACCCTTGAAAAGTCTCGGAAATCTCAAGAAAAAGATTGACAGGGCCGTGCTGATGGGCTAGTTTAATCATTCGTAGAAGGTAAAAAGGTCATGGCAAGTCTGTTTCAGATCATCATCCTCATTATCAGTGCAATAGGGATAGGCCTATCCCTATTGCTTCTGCGGTTTAGGCAGTCAGGCCTGATAATGAGAGAATGATTTGAAGAAGCTTTGTTAGAAACCGTTATCAGGCCTTCCTGATAACGGTTTTTTTTTGGCAAGAGGGAGAGAGAGCATGGGAAGGCAAATTACCCTGTACGATACCACCCTGAGGGACGGTACCCAAGGGGAGAAAATCGCCCTATCTGCAGAGGATAAACTGCGGATTTTAGGAAAGCTGGATGAATTTGAAATCCCCTATGTCGAAGGGGGATGGCCGGGATCCAATCCCAAGGATGTGCGGTTCTTCAAAATGGCACGCAAGGTGCCTCTCAAGGCGACGCGCCTGACCGCTTTCGGGAGCACCCGACGGGCTCAGACAAAGGCAGAGGATGATCGCCATATAAAGGCCCTGCTAAAGACGGAGGTGGAAACGGTGGCCGTCTTTGGAAAGAGCTGGGATCTCCATGCATCGAAGATTCTGGGAGCCTCACTCGAAGAAAACCTGGACATGATCGAGGATACCATCTCCTATCTGAAGAAGCAGGGCCGCCTCGTGGTCTATGATGCAGAGCACTTTTTCGACGGTTACAAACACAACCCGACCTATGCGCTCAGGACGATAGAAGCAGCGGTCAAGGGGGGGGCAGACACCGTCGTTCTCTGCGACACGAATGGAGGTACCTTGCCTCATGACATCTACGCCGCCATGAAGAAGGTGATGGCCCAAATCACTGTGCCTGTAGGAATCCACGCTCACGATGACTGCGGCCTCGCCCTTGCCAATGCGATCACGGCTGTTCGGGCCGGCGCTACCATGGTTCAAGGGACAATCAACGGCTACGGTGAGCGGTGCGGAAATACAGACCTGGTCAGTGCGATTGGAAACCTTCAGCTCAAGATGGGGCATGAATGCATTCCGCCGGACAAACTCAGGAGACTGACCGAGCTGTCCCGTTATGTGAGCGAGGTGGCCAATGTGCCTCCGTTGAACCAGCGGCCCTTTGTGGGAAAGAGCGCTTTTGCCCACAAGGGTGGGGTCCACGTCAGCGCCATACTGAAAGACCCGGCCGCTTATGAGCACATAGAACCGGAAGAGGTGGGTAACCGCCGGCGCGTTTTGGTTTCAGATCTTTCCGGGAAAAGCACCATTGCTTACAAAGCCAGGGAAATGGAGATCAAGGCGGAGGGAAATGGATATGACAGTGAGAAGATTGTGGCGGAGATCAAGAAACTGGAGGACCAGGGCTATCAGTTTGATGCTGCAGAAGGATCCCTTGAGCTCCTGATCAGGAAAGTGACCGGCCAGTTCGAAGAGCCCTTCAAACTCGAGTCATTCAGGGTCATCATCGAGAAAAATCGGTCCGGCCCGAGCACCGCCCAGGCCACCATCAAAATCTCGGTTGGGGAGGATTATGAAATCACGGCTGCCGAAGGGGATGGTCCGGTGAACGCTTTGGATAATGCGCTACGAAAGGCGCTGACCAAGTTCTTTCCCCAGATTGAGGAGATGGGTTTGGTGGATTTCAAGGTGCGCGTGATTGACGGCGGTGGCGGGACGGCCGCCAAGGTGAGAGTCCAAATCGAATCCAGGGACCCCCGGGAGATCTGGTCCACAATCGGCGTTTCTGAAAACGTTATCGAAGCGAGTTGGCAGGCTTTGGTGGACAGTGTGCAGTATAAGCTGTCGAAAGCGCTGAACGGAAAGTGATGAACCATGTCTAAAGAAACACATTGCGTGCAGGAGATGATCCCCGCAGATTCTTGTAGGACTGAGAATCTGCGGAGGGTCCTTGAGGTGTAGCCTCTCCGGATTCCTTTTAGAGGTAAAACAAGAAGCACAGGAGGTTATACCATGACGGAACGCGTCATCATTTTTGATACGACCCTCAGAGACGGCGAGCAGTCTCCGGGAGCCAGCATGAATGCAGCGGAGAAGTCACGCCTTGCGTTTCAGCTGGAAAGGTTGGGTGTCGATGTCATCGAGGCGGGATTTCCAGCCGCCTCTCCCGGCGATTTCGAAGCGGTTAAGCTGATCGCCGGCAAGACCCGAAATGCACAGGTTGCTGCCCTGGCGAGGGTGTCAAAAGAAGACATTGATCGGGCCTGGGCCTCTGTCCGCGAGGCGGCAAAGCCCAGGATTCACACCTTTATTGCCACCTCTGATATCCATTTGGAGCACAAGCTGAAAATGAGCCGTGACCAGGTCGTGGAAGCGGCGGTCAATGCAGTCAGGCACGCCAAGGGGTACACGGAAAACGTGGAGTTCTCCGCTGAAGATGCATCGCGAAGCGATCCGGATTTTCTCTGCCGCCTTTTTGAGGCGGTCATCGCGGCGGGGGCAACGACTGTGAACATCCCGGACACAGTGGGTTATGCCATGCCTGATGAGTTCGGACGGTTGGTTTCCCATGTCCGAGAACACACGCCCAATATCCATCAAGTGGTGTTAAGCGTTCACTGCCACAACGATCTGGGCCTTGCGACAGCCAACAGCTTGGCCGGACTCAGGGCAGGTGCGCGGCAAGTTGAGGTGACCGTGAACGGCATCGGAGAAAGAGCGGGGAACACGTCTCTGGAAGAGATCGTGATGGCCCTTTACACGCGGAGGGAACACTTGGGGCTTGTGAGTGGCATCAACGCCAAAGAGATCTTTCCAGCCAGTCGACTGGTAAGCATGATCACGGGCATCGTGGTACAACCCAACAAGGCTGTGGTTGGCGCCAATGCCTTTGCCCATGAGGCAGGCATTCACCAGGACGGGGTGCTCAAAAACCGGATGACCTATGAAATCATGGATCCGGAGACCGTCGGTCTGTCGGCAAATCGTTTGGTGTTGGGGAAACACTCGGGGAAGCATGCATTCAAACGAAAGCTTTCGGAACTGGGCTATGAGTTCTCTGAGGAAGATGTAAGACGTCTGTTTGAAAAATTCAAGGACCTTGCTGACAAAAGAAAAGAAATTCTTGACGAAGATATCGAAGTGCTTGTTGCCGAGGAGATCCTGCGGGTTCCGGACAAGATCCGACTGGATTATCTCAATGTGGTTAGCGGGACAGTGTCCATACCTACAGCCATGGTGAGACTGCGCATAGACGAAGAAGAAATGCAAGGTGCCGGATTTGGTGTCGGCCCTATTGACGCCACGTTCAACACCATCGCCAAGATGACCGGGACCCGCTCAAAACTGGTTCGCTTCAGCATCAACGCCATCAGCGGGGGCACGGACGCCCAAGGGGAGGTCACGGTTCGTCTACAGGAAAATGGGTTGGTTGCGCTCGGAAAGGGTGCGGATCCGGACATTTTTATTGCAAGTGCAAAGGCTTACATAAACGGCCTCAATCGGCTCGAGTATTTAAAGAAAAACCCGTCTCTTGCTCCTGAGGAGCGGGCGCTCTAAAAGAAGATTGGAGTACTGGGGTAGCCGACTTCGTTACACTACTGATCTTCATAGCTCAAGATCGAACTCTTGCGCGAATTTTTTGGCGGAGCTGGGATGGCTGTTCCCCGAAAGGCGATATCTGAGAAGAATTTCACCGAACATTGTAGCGGGCTTGTCTTTGAGGGTTGCGCCACAAAAGTCCTAGCAGAATTTCTCGTTCCGACGAAGTCAAAGGTTTCTTAAACCCTCAAAGATCAGTCCGCCTCCCCAGAACCCTATAGATATCGCCTTGAGGAGAATGGCCATCCCTTGCGAAAGCCTCGCTAAGGGAAGATTAGAGTGGCCGACTTTGCCAGAGTCGCCGACGCGCCAAAGCCGCTATGGCGACGGCGCGTAGCCTCTGGCTACGACGGCTGAACTGGATGTTGGAGTAGCAGAGCTTAGGAAGAGGTTAGCGCCTTATGCCTCCCCCGATGACCATCACAGAAAAGATCTTGGCTGTCCATGCCGGACAGGATTCCGTCACGCCGGGAGAGATCATCAAGGTTCGGGTGGATCTTGCCCTGGCCAATGATATTACTGCCCCTTTATCTATCCGTGTGTTTCGCGAGATCGGGAGAGAGCGGGTCTTTGATGCAGAAAAGATAGCCCTGGTGGCGGACCATTTTGTTCCCAATAAGGATATCCCATCGGCCCAGCAAGCAAAGATGATGAAGCAATTCGCCACAGAGCAAGGGATCAGGCATTACTATGAGTTGGCGGATGGGGGCATCGAGCATGTGATCCTTCCTGAGAAGGGGTTGGTGTCACCCGGGGACCTGGTGGTCGGTGCAGACAGCCACACCTGCACCTATGGGGCCCTGGGCGCTTTTTCCACAGGGATGGGAAGCACGGATCTCGGCGTGATCATGGCCACGGGCAAGACGTGGCTCAAGGTTCCGCCCACCGTAAGGCTGGAGTATGTGGGGAATCTGAAGCCATGGGTGGGGGGGAAGGATTTGATCCTTTTCACCTTGGGCAAGCTGGGCGTGGATGGGGCCAATTACAAAACCCTAGAGTTTTCCGGAGAGGTTGTTCATAAGCTCCCCATGGATCAACGGTTCGCTATGGCCAACATGGCTGTTGAAGGGGGAGCCAAGAGCGGCATTTTTGAACCGGATGACATCACTTACAACTATCTCATTAAGAGAGCCGAGAGAGAGTCGTTGTTCATAAAGAGCGATGACAATGCAAGATTTGAGAAGGTCATGAAGATCGATGCGGCGCAGATTGAACCTCAAGTGGCACTGCCCCACTCTCCAGCCAATGTGCGGCCTCTGTCCGAGGTGGACCGAATCCCCCTGGACCAGGTTTTCATAGGATCATGCACGAATGGTCGACTTGACGATTTGAGGCTCGTTGCGGATATCCTGAAAGGGAGGACAGTGCCGAAGACAACCAGGCTGATTGTGATTCCCGGATCCTCTCTCATTTATAAGCAGACGATTCAGGAAGGCATTCTCGAAATCCTGATAGAGGCAGGTGCTGTAGTGGGGCCACCCTGCTGCGGCCCCTGCCTGGGTGGACACCTTGGGATTCTGGCCGAAGGGGAAAGAGCCCTTTCAACCAGCAACAGGAACTTCAGAGGTCGAATGGGGCATCCAAAAAGCGAGGTCTATCTTGCGAGCCCGGCCATCGCAGCCGCGTCGGCCGTGCTGGGAAGGATCGGGTCCCCGGACGAACTGTAGTTTCCATCCAGAAATGGTCCTTTTCCGCAATCTTCCGCCTTCGCCAAAGGCTACGGCGGAAGATTGCGGAAAATTACTCATTTCTGGATTGACATTATCTAGAATCTGAATCCATGAGCGAATGCGTTCAAGTGAGATAGAAGGTGGGCCGGGACGCGTCTTTGAACATTGGGGTGAGGTTATGAAATTCGAAGGTCGGGTGTGGAACTTTGGGGATGACGTGGATACAGATGCCATTATTCCGGCGAGGTTTCTCAATCAGTCGGATGGGGTAGAGCTTGCCAAGAACGCTTTTATTGACCTCAGGCCCGAGTTCAGCCGGGAAGTGCGGCCGGGAGACATCATCCTTGCAGGAACCAACTTCGGTTGTGGTTCATCCCGAGAACATGCCCCATGGGCTATCAAGTCCGCGGGAATCCGTGTCGTCGTGGCCAGCGGCTTTGCCAGGATCTTTTATAGAAATGCCGTCAATATCGGGTTGCCCATCCTGCAATCGGAGGAAGCCGTGACCGCTTTTTCAGAAGGTGAGCGTCTTTCGGTTGATCTTGAATCAGGCCAAATCAGGAGTCTTGAAAGGGATACAGAGGTTTTTGCAGGGCCGCTGCCTGAGTTTATGCGGGAAATCATCCAGACCGGCGGGCTGGTGACCTATATTAAGATCAAGGGCTCACTATAGGAGAGGGCTCTGGGGAGATGGGGAACATGAACGACGGAGCCCAGCCAGAAAGCAAAGAGAGCCCTGACCAAAGATGGGTGATGATGCTCAAGGAGTATCTCCCCAAATATGGGATCACACTGCCCGAAAACCCACATGTTCTCAACATCGGCTGTGGAAACAGTGTGAAGTGGAATTACTTGGCGGTCACATTCTATCTGGCAAGTCAAGGTCTGGGCATGCCTCATTATGTGGGGTTAGATATCCAGGAAGATGCCTTTGCTGATGCGAAGAAAGCGCTAGACGGGTTGGTTCATTTTGTGAGCGGTGATGCACGGCAATTGACTGATCTTGTGACAGGCAAGTACCAACTCGTGGTCGTGGAACACCCGAATCTCACGACATCTCGCCAAGGACCGAAGACATGGCGGAAGATTTTTGAAGAGACGGCAGAGGTCCTCGATGACCATGGGGGCGTGATCCTCACAAGTTTCTGGTTGAACGACCATCTGCCGGCACAGGTTGCCCTTGAGCGGGCCGGATTTCGCATTCTTTTCAGCGGTCGAAACAAGTACTCGGGGAAGGAGTTTGACCGGGCCAGCAATGGCGAAGCGCTTGAATTTGACAAGTATGTGATCATAGCAAAGAAAGCGACTGCAGGTGTTGGGAGAGAAAAGGAAACGCACGGTTGAGGAGCCATGAGAGATCTCAAGATAGCCGCTGTTTCCATGCACTCGGAAACGGGGAAGATAGAAAAAAACCTGGAGCGAACCGCATCCTACGTTGCAGAAGCGGCGAGAATGGGTGCTGACGTCATCTGCTTTCCAGAGCTTTCCGTCACAGGATATACGCTCACCAACCCGGCCTCTATCTATGGCCAATGGCATCCTGACGAGATCATCGAAAGGATCGTTGGGTTGTCCCGCGATAAGGGGCTTATCATTCTTGTCGGCATGGTAGACTTATCAGAGTTGGAAAACCCCTACATCGCCCAGATTGTCGCAGGCCCTGGCGGACTGCTGGGCTCATACAGAAAAACCCACCTTTCACCGCCTGAAAAGGGACTCTATGCAGCGGGTCACGAGATCGGTATCTTTTCATACCTGGATGTGAGCTTCGGCGTTCAGCTCTGCTATGAGTCGCATTTTCCGGAGATCAGCACCCTTATGGCTTTGAAGGATGCAGAGATCATCTTCTTCCCCCATGCCTCTCCGCGAAGCGAACCTGAAGAAAAAATGGACAGCTGGATGCGCCACCTTCCGAGCAGGGCTTTTGACAACGGGCTCTTTGTGGTCGCTTGCAACCAAGTGGGAGAAACCGAGGAAGGGTTGTCCTTTCCGGGCGTTGCATTGGCCTTGAACCCTGCGGGTCGGGTTATCGAAGCCTATTGCGGTCACCGAGAGAAGATGATTTTGGTGGACTTGAGAAGGGAAGTTCTCCAGGAAATCAGGAACCACAGAATGAAATACTTCTTCCCAAACAGGCGACCGGAACTTTACGGTGACATCAGTTCCGGTTCTTTTTGAAGCGCCAAATATCACGCCTCCTTTTGGGAGGCCTCCCGCCCCCGCCAAATACAGCGGGATCTTAGACAGGTATTTCGGGAAAGACATCAGAACCCGCATTTATTAAGGAGAGCAAAATATTGTTTACATTTCTACGGGTCAGGGGGCTTTTCTTACGTTCCGAGGCTCCCGGCCTGGTCTTTTCAGCGACTTATC
>Ga0209427_10002889_pt1 | contig 20166 bp, 26 predicted proteins | sample DeeMarSWOR136_30_FD_187465 | JGI IMG/M metagenome (GOLD analysis project Ga0209427, IMG submission 187465) | Marine sediment microbial communities from White Oak River estuary, North Carolina - WOR-1-36_30 (SPAdes) (version 2) | ecosystem: Environmental > Aquatic > Marine > Intertidal zone >...
GAATTTGAAGGTCCGATGAAAACTCCTTTGACTCCGGGTTGTAAGAGATCCTTTCGTAAACGACTCCACCTCTTTCCTCAAAAGCTGGGACAAGAAGATTGTATATACCGTCGGCCCATGGATCAACTCTCTGTATGATTAGAACCGCGTCTATGCCCCAAGTCCAAAGCATTTCAGCGATTGCTTCAGACTGAACCATGTCTGTCGGGCACATTCTGTACAAGTTGTCGTCGGGAATGGACAGAAGTGGACTTGTAGATGAAGGGCTGAATAGAAGCATATTGTTCTCGTTCACATATGGTAGAGCTGACTGAGCTTGGGACGACCATGCCCCCCCAATGATTAGGTCCACGTCCACAGCGTGTAGACCTTGAACCTTCTCTAGGTGGATGGCTGGGGTTTCGAGAGCGTTGTCGTTCAGGAACTTAACACTAGTGTCGTAACCTAGTAGTTCTAGATATGTGTTGATCCGCGGCTCCAATATCTCCATCACTAACGGCTGATCCGTTTCAACAGTTGGATCGTCGGGGAAAATATTTCCTATCTGTATCACTTTGCCATCGAGAGGGACCACAGTTTCATATATTGTCTGTGTTTCCCCTGGTATTTCAACAATTTTTTCTGGTGCAAGCATATAACCGGCGCCAGCACCGATCGCCAAGCCAACTACCAACATAACTATCAACATAGTGTTTGAACTGCTCTGCATGTTTTTTCACCTTGATTTTATTAAGGATATATTAGGTTATACTATTTACTATATAAAATTTTCAGCTAGTTGGGAGAAAAATTATATATGATATTTTTAAAAAAACCAATAATGAATAATTATATTAATTAACTACGATTATATGTCGTTGAATGAAAAAAATTAAAAAAGTTATCTAAAATTGAGTTCTAAAATAACTATTAAAAAAAATGGAATATGGAGAAAAAATATTTAAAGCGTAAACCGAAACCCTAATAGACAAATATGGTAGCTATTCCCACTCTTTGGATGAACGCTATTACCTATTCAAGCATGATAACGATTCTTAGCATTGGCTTTACCCTGACCTACCTCACAGCGAAGATACCAAATTTCGCGCACGGTACATACGCTGGGGTCGGTATCTACGTTGGCTGGACTCTATCAAAGATTTTTGGGCTCTCGCCATACTATGGGTTTCCCCTATCCTTTGTATTAGGAGGGGGCTTGAGCGTACTTCTCTATATTCTGATCATCAGTGTAATAACGAGATTGGGTGGAGGGGCTGTGGTTCTCACCATCTCGACTTTGGCTATACAGATACTGCTTGAGGCTCTTATCACGATCTACGTCTATTGGGTGCGCGACATTTATGGAACGTATGGTATGGGCTTCATGCTCAAAGAATATGATTTTAAAATCGCTGGATATCAGGGCATCTTCCCTGTCTCTTTCTTAATCTGTTGCATTGTAGTACTTGTCCTTCACATCTTATTAACGCGAACGAGGATCGGGATAGCCATGAGAGCAACCGCAGAAGACCCCCAGCTGGCATCAGTCTTGGGAATAAACATTGATATGATCCAGAAGATGTCATGGTTCTTAACAGGGGGCCTCGCATGTCTGGCGGGGGCTATGTATCCCTTATGGTTCCAATCGTATCCCAAATCTGGCTCTTCGATAATGACGAGCATAATGGCCGGAAGCCTACTGGGAGGATTCGACAACATATACGGAGCAATAATAGGGGGATTTGGCGTTGGACTGTCTGAGATACTGTTAACTGCTTGGTTGCAGAATGTTGTTGATCCGGGGATAGGCAGGTGGAGGCCTCTACTACCGATGATAATACTTGTAGGAGTGCTTCTACTTGAACCTCAAGGCTTGGCAGGAGTTTATCGGAGAATAAGGTCAAGTAAAATGGGGGAGAGAATATTTACAAAAAGGGTGAAAGGAGGGGTGGCAAGTGTTTGATTTCATAGGCAGTATGGTGTTTCAGATCCAGGGCACTTCTCGGCTTCTCGTTGACATCGCTATGTATTTCGGCCTCTTTGTGATCGTCGCTATGGCCCTAAACTTCCAATACGGCAACGCCGGTGTCCCGAACATGGGATGCGCTGTACAGGTGATAATCGGCGGTTTCACTGTCAGCGCACTGACGACCCGGTTGACTTTCTTTATAATCCAGTCCGCGGGAGTCCAGCTGAAGCCCTACGCCAGTAACTTCGACTGGGTCTACAACAACCAGTACAACGTGGCAGTGATGACGAATCCCTACATCGAGTCGCATCCCATGCTGGGGGTTGCATTGCTCTTATTCTCGATAGCCGTAGCATTGGTTCTTGGGGCCTGCATAGGGTGGCTGATCGCCCTGCCCGCCATCAGGTTGAGATCCACCTACCTGATGATTACGCTGATCACCATGGCTGACGCTTCTCAAATATTCGGACGGAATATCCCCGGCATAACGGGCGGCACGCTCGGCATGTTTGTACCCAACGTGTTCGCATGGTATCCAGGAGACAGAGCAGTCATCCTGGCTGTGGTGACTCTGTTGATCGGAATTATCAGCTTCTTCGTGTTCAGGACGATGCTTAACTCGCCCTACGGCAGACTGATGAGGGCGATAAGGGAGAACGACGTCACCGTCGGAAGCGTCGGGAAGAACGTCGTGGGAATAAGGAGAAACATCCTCATGTTTGCCTCCGGGATTACGGCCATCGCAGGTGTTCTTATCGCGTTCTACTACTCCTTCGTGGTTGACAACGCGTTCCAGAGGGCTGACTGGACATACTGGCCGTGGCTAATGCTCATCCTGGGCGGACCTGGAAACAACGCAGGGACCTTTTTAGGATGTGCCTTAATAATCGCCTTGAGAAGAATAATTATTGTGAACAAGTGGTTATTTGAGAGATTCCTCTTCTTCCCCATCTCGTATTTCGAAAACATACTGTTGGGTGTACTGTTGATTTTAGTGATCATGTTTAAGCCGCGAGGACTGATACCTGAGAAGCTTCTGTATATTCCCGGTATAAGCTACAGCAGACTCGTCAGAGAAGAGGTGAAGGTTGACTGGAGGGAAACGGGCAGGACAAAGACGAAGAGAAGTTTGTTTGGCTTACGGGGAAAGAAAGAGGGAGATGATACTACTTGAATTGGGACTCCATACTCTTCTGGACGATGATATTTCTCTGGCTGATAATGCCTGTCTTCATCACCTACGAGGAGATCAAAGAGAGAAGGGCGCTCAAGAGAGACAGAGAGTACAGCGAGCAGGAACTCCAGAATTAAAAATATATTCCTTTTTAATCAGCGAGTAGTTATCGTGTAGTAGCTTCCCTTTCCCTCCAACGCATCATCGATCTTACCCAGTAGATCCTCTATCTGTTTCACCGTCGGCTTCTCGACCCACTCGAAGAAGAAGTCGTACTCGCCGAGCATCTCTTGGGCCTTGCTGATCAGCCTTACGGGCTGGTAGCAGTCGACGTACATCTTCTTCATGTTATCCAGGTAACTGTCCCAATCGCTTGAGTCTGCTTGCCTTGCTCGAGGGTACGGGATACACCTGTTGCTGAACTTCACGTCGACGGCCTTGGACATGTCGACTGCAACGCCCTCTAGTACCCTGATTGATGCCAACAGTGGCGGACCATACAACTTCACGAAGCTTCTCACTAAACAGACCCCTCACAAACTGCTTATTGGTACTATATATTTAATTTTATAATATAAACCGGACGACGAGGCGTTGAATGCCGCTTCAGAACGGTTTACTCCTTTTTCGCCAGGCGCCTCATCCTGAGCCTGTATCGTCGATAGGGGTCGTCCATGGAGAACTTAGCTGGATGGGGCATCTTGACGGCTCCTCCACATTTCGGGCAGCTCTCGGTGTTCATGGTGTACTCGCCGCAGTTGACGCATTTCCTGAGGATCCAGACTAAAATGGACCCTCCGGCTACTCCCTGGTGTAGGAGAACTTTCCGTCGTGCTGCGACCAGACCTGAGTCGTGTGCTCCACGATCTTGTCGAGGGCCGCCTCAGCCTTCCGGTAGTCCTCTGCGGTGACCTCAATCCTGTACTTTGGAGCCCCCATGCTGAAAAGGGCGGCCTCGGCTTCGTTCTCAGCCGCCACCTTCTTGCACCCGAGGAGGGTCTCTCTTATCTCCTCGACTCCCCTCGGCTCCATAGATGTCATCTCCATGAAGCCATGGATGGTCACGCCCTTCACAACGATCTTGTCCTTGGCGATCTCCTCCAGGGCTTTTGCAGCCTCCTTGGAGACGCCCGCCTCAGTCAGAGCCTCGGCTCCCCTCTTAGCAACAGCCTCCAGGCCCTCGTAGAGGCTTCCGAATAACTCCACTATCTTCACGCCCTCCTTGGCGTAGAGGTCCTCAAGGCTCGTGCCCAGGTTGGAGGCCGCGACCCTCAGAAGGGTCTCAGCCTTCCTGTTCTTCTTCCAGTCCTCCAGCTTCTTCCTCCGCTCGTCGCGGTTCACTCGCCTGAGGGACAGGTCGATCTGGTCTCTTGAGGAGTCGACGCGAAGGACGTTGAGGACGACCTTCTCCCTCTCCCTGACGTGGTTGCGGATGTTCCGCACCCACCTGGAGGAGATCTCGGAGATGTGGAGCAGCCCCTCCTTGTCGCTGTACTCGTCGAGGGTGACGTAGGCGCCGTAACTCGTGACATTCTTCACGGTGGCGACAACCAGCTCCCCGACCTCGGGCCACTCCGATCGTCCAATGCTCAACTTTCTCACCCTAGGTAGGCTATGATCGTCCCGTTGATCCTCGCCTTTCCGCCTCTGGCTTCAGCCAGGCTCTCGCCGCAGGTCTTGCAGCTGATATCGTGGGTTGTGTGGCTGAAGACTATCTGCTCGCTCTCGCATGACTTGCAGCGGACCCTGAGGAACTGAGATGAGGGGCGGGGGATGAGGTGTTCCCACTCTGTCAAATCACGCGACCTCCGTCTTCTTCAGCCGTATGCCCTTCCTCTGCATCGAGTAGCTGCACTCCCTGCACTTGAGCATCAGTGACTGCTTCTTGGTGACCTTCGCCTGGTTGTGCTGCAGGGGGAACTTCTGCCCACCGTAGCCCTTCTTCCTCTCGGCCTGGTGCCTCTCGCCCTTCTTGGCAGCCCGGCGCTTCCCGGCCTTGTAGAGGGAGACGTTGAACTCGGTGTGTGTCTTGCATCTGGGGCAGTAGGTCCTCATGGTCCTCGGTATCTTCATTCTCGGATCTCCACTCCCTTTGCGATACCCCGCCTTATTAGGTTTTCAGCGTTCTCCGCCGGGATCGATGCGACGTCCTCCGGCTCGAAGGGACCGTAGGTCTTCATGTCGATCCCCATTATCGCGGGGACAGCCTGCAGGAACCTCACCACTCTCAGTCCGGGCTCCGGCTGGGGCTTCGCCTCTACCTTGGGCACGCGCCCCCTTAATATGCTTTTCACTCTTTCATCGTGGCCTGAAAGGAGGCGGCGGAGGTCCGAGTGGAGGGCCTTCTCCTCCCTCGTCAGGTCGGATCCCGATATCGGGGCTCCGTCCAGTTCGGCGACGATAATCTTCCTAAGCCTGAGCTGGGTGAGCTCTCCGAGCATTCTCTCTGCGTTCTCCTTCTCCTTCTCAACGATCTTACCCCTCAGCGAGCCCTTGTCCAGCATCCGGATTCCCTCCATCAGCTCAGAGACGTAGTTCGTCATGTTGGACAGGAACGAGTCTGGGAGGGGTTGAATGTCAGAGCTGTGCCTTTCCTTCCTCCAAGCTTGGAGCAGTGTCTCGTACCTCTCGCTCATCTCTCCACCCTCGCCGCCTTCCTGCAGAGCAGGAACATGGCCACCGCGGTAGGGAGTTCAGCGGCCTCTTCCTCGAAGGGGCCATATCTCTCCCCTGCTATTGTTATCTCTGGCGCCCTCCTGATGTAGACCCTCTCGGTACCCTCGGTGAAGGCGATGGCGCTCAAGAGGGGGTCGTAGTCGGCCAGCTCTTCTATCGGCACCTTCTGGGTCAGCCATCCCGTCTTGCCGTGGAGCGTCAGGGGGAGCCTTATCAGCCTTCTGAGGTCCGTCGTGACGACGGTGTCTATGGCTGAGGCCTGTTCCCCCACGGCGGCGTCCATCATCCTCCCCAGAGATTTCTGGTCCAGGTATTTCATTATGCTACTCGGATGGCTCTTCGCGAGGAGATCCAGTATCTCAGCCCTGCTCTCCAACAAGTTCTTTGTCGATGGCCTACTGAGCTTGAGGTCCTTGATGGCTTCAGGCGAGGCTTCGGAGATGAAGTCATAGAGTGCCTTCGTCGACCTGCCCCTCCAGCCCCTCTCTGCGAGGTTCGAGTTTCCGCCTGATGGTCGACTGGTGAAGCCCTGGTGCTCGACCTTTAGGCCTATGCCGAGAATGTAGTCCACTATCTCTCTCCTGGCGAGCTGATCCATGGCTTTCACCATCTTACTCCTGACGTGGACGTGATAGCCCCTGTTCCCCGAGAAGTTGACAGAGATCTCGCCCGTTGGTGAGAACCCGAAGTCCTGCACCAGGATGTCGAGAAGCTTCTGGGCCTCGTACTTGGCCGCGTGGAGGCAGTCGGGGCAGAGCCAGTTCTCCTCCTGGAATGTGGCTTTGCCGCATCCGGGGCAGGCCTCAGGTGGGTGTCCCCTCCCCTCCCTGCCGCAGGTGCTGCAACTCCACCTGTCGTGCTCTTCCTGGCATGCCAGGTCGAAGTGGTCGGCGTCTATGTCGAAGACGAGATCCGCTCCCTGCCAGCCCTTGTTCTCCATCTCGTAGTCCGGTTTCTCGTAGTAGGCAGCGGAGAAGTAAGCGTGGGAGGGGGCGTAATCCCTCAGGTACTGCCTCAGCTCGGTCACGTCCCTGAAGGCGATGTGGCGGTACATGCTACGCCCCTCGAAGGAGAGGAAGCCGAACTCCCTGCGAAGTATGTCCGGAGGCGCCTTTACACTCCCGGAGTTTATCGCGTAGTAGCGCCTGAAACGCTCCCTGACGTACTGAGCGCTGCCCCAGTCCTCGCCCGACATTCCTCAGAAGATAGACGCTCCAACTCTTAAAAACAAGTTTCGGGGGTGTCATCCCCTTTCAAAGGCCTGAGGCCGTTGAAGGGGCAGGCTCCGCAGAAATCAGGGTCATAGCGGACGAGGTTCTGGTAGTGCCTGCAGAAGTGAAGGCCGAGGCTGGCTTTATCGGATTCATCCTTGGATTTACGTCTGTTCATCCCCTTCACCTTAATTCCGCGATGTCGTCGTCTCTCGTGTCTTGGTCAGCGTCGGATGCGCCATGATTCTCCCTCTTCAGGGCCCTCAACTTCCTCCTATAGTAGCTCAGTGGGTGCTTCACGCCTTGGCAGATTCTGTCCGGGTTGTGGCATACGCTGTGGGTTCGCAGTGTTGAGCATGTAGGGGGCGTGTACCTAGTCCTACTCCCTCTGAGGCCGGCTATGTGTTCCACCTGATACCTGGTGAACTGCTCGTCAAAGTCGGTCACGGATACGAACAACTTTACTATCTCGTCAACGTCCATACCAGCGTTGACGAGGAAGGAGGTGAGCGCAAATCTCTCCATGTGGCTCGCCCGCCTCCCGGCCAGCAGCCCCTCATAGGCCCGCCTGATGCAGGGGGGTAGGGCCGCTATCACAAGCGTCCTCGGGAGCTCGCCTCCCGTCAGCCTCTCCCTGTTCTCGTCGTAGAGCTTGGTGAGCCTGTCCGCCCTATCCTGCAGAGGCTCGGGTAGCTGCATTCTCGTTGATTGAGCGAAGAGGTCCACTATGATCCTCTGAACCTCCTCTTGGATGAGGCGGGTGGCGTCGCTCCTTGATATGAGGACGTAGCCGTTGCGCATCAGCTTGTTGACGAGCTTCCACTTGTCCTCCCTGAAGGCTGAGGCGTTGTTGAGGTAGTCTGTGAAGTGGAGCTCCATCGAGTAGAGCCTGCCATCGAGGGTCTCCCTGACGAGCCTCAGATCCCAGTCGAACTCCTCCCGTGCAATCTTGGCGATGCGCTCCTCGTTCTCCCCGTTGAGTATCTCATGGACCCTGACTGCCTCGGCGAGGGAGTACCTCCTGAAAAGGAATGGGTCACCCAGTGAGGCGACAAGTATGTTGGCGATTGGGAACGAGAGTAGCTCACTCATGGAGTCGGCTAGGTTTGCGCTCGTCTGGCCGCTTTGGATCGCCTGCGCAACCCTCTCCTCTGCCCGGTTCAGTGCCCTCTCCATGTTGGGGGCCGTCAAGTCTTCCAAGGTCAGGTCGAGCACCTCAACTAGCTTACCGGCCTCCCTCAGGAAAGGGTACTTCGCAGCCTCTCTCTCGGTGATCATGGGGAGGGCTCCCACTTGAATGGCTCCACGGTGGGATTTTATCCTTTACCCTAATTCATACTGATGGTTAAACTAGTCATAATCGTAAAACTGAGAGAAATTAGATAATTAGAGGTTTTTTGAAAAATTAGACTCCTATTAGAGGAGCCAGGTAGTAGATGAGCTGCCCCTGGGGTAGTTCGTAGTCCATCTTTATCGGCATGTCCGTGAGCAGCTCGATCGTGGCCACCTCGCTGGAGGCCGAGACCGCGTTCACGATGTCCTGGAGGTAGCTCAGAGTGAAGGTCGCCCTCGACTCCTCCTCAGTCTTGAGCTCGAGCAACTCGTCGGAGTCCTTCTGCCACTCGCTGAGGGCCTCCCCCATGTCCCCCGTCGCGCTTATCGTCAGGGCGTCCTTCTTCACCTCGATCCTGACGTGCTCGCTGACGAGGGAGGCGTCCCTTATCGAGCGGCGGAGGCTCTGGGTGAGGATTCTGGCTGACGCCTTGAAGAAGATGTTGGGCTGAGGCACCTCCTCGTCCAGGGGCTCCAATATGGGCATCGCGAACCTCCTCGTGTGTCCCCCCCTCTTGCACCTGATCGTGAGGCGAGCCCTCTCCTGGTCGAGCTTGATGGCGACGTGCTCGTCCCTGTCGACCCTGTCGAGGAACTTGAGGAACTCGCCTATGTTGATCGAGAGCCTCGGCTCACCCTCGCATTTGTACAAGTCGAAGAACTCCCTCGGGAGCTCGAAGTCCACCATAGCCACGTGGCTCGGGTCCATTGCCAGGAGCTTCATGTGGGCCTCGTCTATGTTGAAGGTGCCCTCTTCGACGATTACCGACAGCGCCTTCACCAGGTTTCGGAAGGGCTCGATGCGTGATATTTCAACTTCGAACAATTTTTTCAACCTTTGATGACTGTGATGCTGGTACCTATTTGAACGAGAGAATAAAAAACTGTTCTCTCAGCTGTAGTCGCGCCAGGTGTGCCCGCACTTGGTGCACCTGAAGAACTGGGTGGCGCTCTCGTCGATGCCCCTGGTCTGGACCATCCACCAGTAGGCCGTTGTGTTCCCGCACTTGGGGCACTCTGCCTTCGTCTGGGGCAGTGTTCTCAGGTTCCTCTCCTTCTTCCCTATCACGACTATCTTGTCCTCCTCCTTGCCCTCCTTGGAGTAGACGATGTCGCTCTCGAGAGGCTCCTCTGCGCCGCATTTTGCGCAGACCAGCATCTTCTTATCGGCGTCCAGCTTCAGTAGAGTCCCGCACTTGGAGCAGAATTTCATCGGAAATTCCCCTGATCGTTCACATCTAACATTTTGAATCGCTTTTAAAGCTTATGCATGACGCCTCCTCCACCGCAGAGGCTATGATCCGAGCCACCCTCAGGGCTTCAGGCATGGTTCCCTCCCTCGTTACGGCTTGCATCACCCTCTCTGCGACTTTGGGAGCCACTCCGAGCAGTGATGCGCTGACGTCCCTTCCTCCCAGCCTGATCCTGGCCTCCTCGATACCTTGGGATGGATGCTCGTCGCGAAGGGGGTACTCTTGAGTATGCATCACGATGATGGGCTTTTTGATCCGCTCCGAGAGTCGAAGCAGGTCGACTTGGACGCCCTCCCCGAGAAGTTCATCGTGCAGTAATAACACCCTGATCTGCTGGCTGTGAGGTGAGTTCTTCACCATCTCGGTTATGCTGTCTGTCAGGTCGATGTCGTCTGTCTGCGCCCTCATTACGCCATCTAGAAACAGTTTTCCTCTGAAGACGACGCCGACTATGAGGTGGGCTGAGAGAGTCTTCCTCGCGGCTATCCCGAGGGCCCTTATCTCCCTCTTGACGTGCTTGAGGCTCGCTTCCTTTTCCCCCCGCCCGTCTGGGGCTCAGTGTTGCGGGCGACTATCCCTTCTTGGCCACTTCGTCCTCGAACTGCTTGAGGAACTTGTTCAGCTCCTCTTTCGCGTCCTCTGCGGAGCGGAGGAGGGCTTCGATGGGGTTCTTCCCCTTCCTCATGTCCATGAAGAGCAGGGATCTGTCCATCAGCGGGTGTGGCTTCCTGTAGCCCGCCATCTCCACGTCCTTGTTCTTGAGAAGAAAGCTCTGTAGCAGGTTGAGCAGCGTGTGCCCCTCCCCCCCGAAGGCCAGTTCGAGTCTGTCGTCCTCGTTCTTCTCGATTAGTAGTTTCACGAGAGCTCCTCCTTGCCGTAGGTCTTGGCGGTCTTTCTCCTCTCAAACCTGTCGCACTTGGAGCAGTGTAGCCTTCCCTTCTCGATCTCCATGAGGTCGCCACATCTCGAGCAGTAGGCGTAGATGACGCCGTACTCGGGGCCCCTGACGGAGAGCTGGACCATCCTGTTCTTGGTGTTTATTATCCTGGCCTTGACGGTGTCCCCGTTGCGCATCGCCTGCCCCATGTCCCTGGAGTACTCCCTGTCCACGTCGTAGGTGTGGATGACTCCCGTGTAGGTCGCCGTCACCGGCTTTCCGTTGACTAAGAATATGTCGACCCTCGCGTCCCTCCTCATCACGGAGCCCACCTCGGCGACCACGTCGAGGCCCTCCCTCGGCAGGACGAGGTCCTTGGTCTTCTTCTCCACCTCTACCAGCTTCTTCTTCACGTCGAAGCGGGCTCTTCCCAGCTCCGTGGACCTTATGTCGCCGTCGTCCTCGTACGATCCCCTGCCATCTTGGAATACCTCTATGACCGATAACTTGTCTCCCGGGAGGACCTCCCTCTCCTTGAATGCCTTCGACATATCTCATACCTTTCAGTTGTTGATCTTGATTGAGGTAATCGTGGTCTGATTTCCTCTTCGAGTCCCCGAGGGCTCACGGCACCTATTGTTTATCCTTTTAATAAACCCTGTGCTGGAGGAGTCGCGTTTGCCTTAGATCTTTCGTTGGGGGGGCTTAAGTGTCTGATTGGCTTTTTCTCTGCTCGAGCAGCTCTGTGTCGTGGATGAGCCACAGGGCACTGTCGTCATTTCCCACTGTCTCTCGGCACTCCTCCCTGGCTCCCTTTAATGCCCAGGGCTTCAGGTAAGCGCATCCCATGATCCATGTGATTGTGGAGAGGAGCTTAGTCAGCCTTTTTCTCATCACATGGCCTTGAGTGGCCGATAATATGAGCTTGATGGAATCGTGATCTCTCGTTGGGTTTAGTACCGAGGCTGTGTATGAGGGGTAGGGATCGAGGCTTCTTAGCGGGGGCAGCCCTTGTTCCGACCTTTTTCTCATTGGAAGTAGGCTTTTCCCCAGGCCTCCTCCCATCTGAGGTCGCCCAGCATCACGAGGGCCTCCGAGGGGGTGAGCATCGGCTTTTTAATGTCCGCGACGCCATCGAGGGAGATTCTGGGGCAGGCTGTGTTGATGTAGGCTTCTGCCTCCGTGAAGTTGCCCAGGGTGATTGCACTTACCTCGTCCAGGGCCACTATATGTACCTCGCGCCCGGCCTCCTCGAGCCTAGTCTTCAGCGACCGGGCCAGCTCCAGCCTGCGCTGGCCGGGCTTCAAGCTCACAATCACCCCGAGTCTCTTCGCCCTCCTCGCGCCAGTGATCTGAGCCATCCTCTTCTTGGCCAGGCGCATGACATCTGCGTCGTCCAGCATCTCCGCCTTCATGGTGTAGGGGTTGGCGAGAGCCACGGGCAGGCCCGTGGATATCGTGAGGCCGATGGGGTGGAATCGTCCAGCGCCGACGAACAGGTATCCGTCCACATCACCCTGCACGCTCAGGGCTGTGGTGTAGTCGCATCCCAGGATCTGACCGTCGTCTGGTGTTCCCCCAGCGCCCTCTCCCACAGCGACATGTACGCCCGATTGCTTCAGGGCATCGGATATATCGCTGAGGAGGTGGGCTCCCTGGACCGTCGCCGCGATGCCGACTCTGCTCCAGCCCCTGATGAGGGGAAGGGCCTTCTGAGCGAGAGCTCGAGCGTCGTACTCCATACTGGCCTCCACGTAGATGATAGGGGGGTCAGTCTCGGTGATCATCCTGTTGTGACCGTAGTGGACTAGGAGCTCGGCTCCGAGGGCCCTCGCTTGACTGATTGCGACGTCGCACGCCCCGTAGCAGGAGTCTCCGCTGATGACGATCTCGGCGTCTGTCCCGCGTCTAAGCGACTCGGCGATGGAGAAGGCCTGGGGGCGGAGGCCGTCGGGCATCTGGAGCAGGACGGTTCTGGCTCCTCGCCTCCTTATCTCCTCCGAGACCCGCTCCGTTTCGAGGTCGTACATGGGTTCCACTGAGCCCTCTGATCCACCCTTATATTATCCTTTACAGCTGCTGGGTATTTGGGTTTAAAAGCGGGGGCTTTTAATGGTCAGTTGTTCTTCTTCACCATTATCCTGCAGGGCACGGGGAACTTGTCCGAGGCCCTCTTGAGGGCCTCCTTGGCCGTCTCAAGGTCTTTCCCGTGGACTCTGGCAACGAGTATGGGCTTCCCTCTGGGCACCCTCGCGGCGGTCCCCACTGGCTTGCCGTAGGCCTTCTTCATCCCCTCTTGGAATCTGTCGGCTTGGGCGACGTTGATGCGCTTGTGCTCCCTAAGTACCTGGTGGGGGAAGGGGATTATCTTGAGGTAGAAATTGTCCCTCCCCAGTGGCTCCAGGGTCCTGTTGGCGGCGATGCGGGCCGACTCCAGGGCGTTGTGGCGGATCTGGCCGTCCTTGAGGTTGATGAGTTCTACGGTGTAGGGGAAGTCGGCTGTCGGGTTGCCCATGGTGAACTTTACTATCTTGGATCCCGGGACACCGCCCATATATTTGCGGCGGGTGTATGGCATACCCTTCATGTCCCTGAAGTTGCGTGCCCTCATGGCGTTTCCACCATGCTCATGTGGTTGGGTCTTAAAAAGTTAGTGCTGGGACGGCACGGGTCACGGTAGTTCACTAGACGATAAAATCGCCCGGAGTGGAGCTTGCCGTTTTCTCTTCCCAGGCTAGCTATATTCCTTATCTTAGGGGTTGACCCCCTCCTGTTTCCCTCAGAGCCTTTTTAATTCTCCTTTTCTGCTGGGGGGTCTTTGATGAGTTCAGCTGGGCTATTTTTTCGTATGGAATTATCTTAAAATATATTTACTTTTCATTCCACATTCGAGTTACGATATCTGAGTTTCTCAGTAATTAGTTATATACAAAGCCATTCCAATAGTTTAAGGTTCTACTGACATTGAACTCTAGCTCCGAGTTGGGAGCTAAAAAACATCAGGACATGAAAGGAGAGACTAAAATGCCATTATATGTAGTTCTCGGAAATTTTACGCAGAAAAGGATGGAGACCATTAAGAATCTACCCGAAGGGTTGAAGGAAAGCAGAAAGGTCTTCGAGTCCTACGGGGTGAAGGCAAAAGAACTCGTTTTCACGCTGGGGCGCTATGATGTCGTAGGGGTATTTGAAGCTCCGAACGAAGAGGCGATCACGAAGGCCCTTTTAAATTGGGGGAGTCGAGGACTGCTCAGAACGGAGACTCTTACGGGATTACTCCGGAGGAAATGGTTGAACTAGTAAAATATGTAGTAACTTAATTCCCTTTTTTTAACCACTCAGACGCTGATTTTATTGAAGAAAGAGAGTGGATAGTGTTTATTCGTGGACTTCGGGTTTAGGTGGTCCATCCCAGAAGAACAGAGTCAGGCATTCCTTGGTTACATTGGATGCTCCGTGCTTCTCTCCCTTGTCAAAGATGTATACTGCAGTGGGTGTGAGAGTTGCCAATGATCCATCCGGCATCTCCATCTCTCCGGACAAACCGATGACTATTTGATTAGCCTCTGGATGCGAATGGATCTTATCAGCAACACCCTCAGGGAACTTTATGAGCGCCAGGGTCGCTCCCGACTTGTCATCCTTCCACAAAGTCTTCTGCTTCACATCAGTGAGGTAGTAGCCTCTTGGCGGGTCCTCCCATTTCAGATCCTCGAATGGAACTACTCTCATCTCCGATTCCTCTTGAATACATTTTGTAGAACATTCTTGAGATAAGAGTTGGGATAAAGAGTCTATAAAAAAAATGATGTAGTTTCATGAGCTCTATTAGAGTTCGAGGATCTGTTAGTCGTCCATTGGGACAAGAGAGCGTGAGAGAAGAATAAGTCAAATCGAACTTACACGAGACCTGACACTAAAACCAAAAAGGAGACTCCGAAACACTTCCCTTCTTCACGTTGAGCTATTCAAATGCTGGTTCCAGTTAGGATAAGGGCATGTTTATAGAGTCTGCTTTTTTAAACAATAGATGGCATTCACCGCTCTGGCGACTTCATCGCGTAACACCATGGAATGAATATTTGACGAGATATCTGCAGGGAACTTTCCTTCATTGACTAGGTATTCTCCAGCAGACGCGATGAGGCCGAGGATCTCATCCCATGCACCTCGTCTCCTCAAGTGCCATCCACTCGGCACAAGAACCTCCCCCGCGTATTCCCTGTCGAGATTCTCGCAAATAGCCTTCACGTGGGCCACAAGCGGTTCGAAGGTATCCAGCTCTGGGAAGCCTGAGTGGGACATCAGGGCGATCTTGCCTCTCTTCACGCCCTCACGCAATGGATGCCGGAGGCGCCCGCCCCTCATCTCGACCCTGCCCTCAAGCAGGGGGAGGAGTCTGTCTATGAAGATCTTCATCGGACCTGTCATCCCGTCCAGATAGACTGGTGTTACCAGCAGGAGGAGATCCGATTGAGCTACCAGGGGCAGAAGAGCACCCATGTCGTCCTCCTGAGTGCATATCCCGGGCGTCCCCCTCCAACACGTGAAGCACCCCAGGCAGGGCTTGATGTCGAGCGCGTACACCCTCCTCCTCGTGATCTCTGAGCCTGCCTTGATGAGGCCCATCTCTAGGGCCTCGATCATCGAGGTGTGGATCCGCTCACGGGGGCTTCCGTTCACAATCAATGATTTCAACGTGCGACACGCTATGAGTTGCCTCGATGACAGGATAAGGGTTGGGCCCAAGATATCAATGGATTCCATCTCTGCTATTCGTTCGTCTCGACGAGTACGCAGTCCTCGATCGAGATGATGCTCAGAGGTATTCGAACCCAGATAGGAAAAATCTCCCTCACGTCACCTATATGAACGATGCGTGCCTTGCAGATGGGGATCTCATCCTCACCGTATTCCAGGACCCCGTCATCCGAGCTCATGAGGTTCTTCACCCAGTCCACGTCCCGCCCATATGTGAGGGCGAACGCGAACCCCGTATCGGTCGGGAAGGCTAGGATCGGCGTTCTATAGCTGCGACCTGTTCTCCTACCTCTGTGATGCACTATTGCGAAGGGGCGAATCCAACCCGCGAACAGGAGGAAGAAACGGTTGGTCACGTGCTTGTTGAGAACGGCTATCCACTTCGGTATTGGCATGTCTCAGATCGTTAACCTGCGAAAAGTAGGATAAGAGTTGGCATGAACAGTGAGGCTTTCAGGCCCAAGACAAGGCAGATGACTTCTTGACACCCTGGGTTAACCGGTCTAGCAGGTGGGTTTAGGCCGGGCGCGTGAATAGGGTGTACTTCTCATCCTCGGAGAGCTCTTTGAGCACCCTGCGGGCGAGCAGCTTTACCGGGTCGGTGATGTTCACCCTGTTCTGCAGGTCCTCAAAGCTCTCGAAGGGCACCCGCTCCCTCTGATCCAGTATCTGCCACATCAGCCTCTTCCCGATGCCGGGTATCAGCTCCATGGCGTGCATCCTCGGAGTGACGGGCTGAGAGAGGTTGAAGAAGGCGATGAACCTGTCGGCGTTGCCCCTGATGATCTCCTCGACGACGTTGCCGAGCTCCTGCTTCGCCGCGGACGTCAGCTCGTCGTAGGTTATCCTCCCGAGGATGTGCTCGACGATGGTCCGCCCCTTCTTGCCCACGTATATGCGCTCGGCGATCCTGTACTCGGCGTCGCTCCGGGGAACCGCCTCTAGGAGGGTGAAGTAGGTCTCCCCGACGATCTGGATGACTGTCCTCCCGTGGTACATGGAGCGCTGGGCTCCTGGCCTTCCGTAGGGTGGATCGTCCAGTATGTATGCGTACTCCTCGTACTTCTTGGGGGCCTTCTCCAATCGGGGTCTCTCCCTCAGGGCTCTCGGAGAATAGTTAGTCGGACCTGTATTTCTCAATTATCCCTAGGATCCGGTTCATGACGTCCTCGGAGATGATCCTCCTTCGCCCCAGAAAGGTCCTGAGCTCTCCGACGCTGGTCGGGAGGCTGTTGGCTATCTGCACGGCCACTCCCCTCTCCACCTCGGCCTTCTCCACGAGCTCCTGGACCATTGCCTCCGAGGCCTCCTCGGAGAGCTTGGAGAAGCGGACGGTGTAGTCGTGGACCCTCCTCTGCAGGGGGTCGAGGCCCTCGAGATCAGCCTCAAGGATCTTCTTCGCCTCAGCTATCGTTATCTCCTTCTTCTCCAAGACTGACATTGACTATCCCCTAGTGCTTCCTCACGTGCTCCGGCCCGGCTACAACGAGCTTGGAGGTCTTTCTCTGGGGTATGTCGAGGACGTAGGCCTTGCCGCGCTTCTCGACGATGGTGCCCACCTTGCCCTGGAACCTCTTGTGGGGCATCCCCTTGTGGATGGCCGGATCTATGTTGATGACCACCTTGTCCCCGACCTCGTACTCGGCGAGGAGCCTGCTGAGCCCCAGCTTCCCCTTCTCTCTGACCCGCTTGGTCAGCACGCTGCGGCTTTTCCTTCTCGGTCCCTTAGATTTTCCCATCTTCGCCTCATCCCATCTTGAAAGGCATCCGCCGGAGCATCCTACGTCTACCTTTAAGCTGCCTGAGCATCTTACGCATCGCGTTGTACTGCTTAATAAGTTCTCTTACTTCCCGCTCCTCGGTGCCGGAGCCCCGGGCTATCCTCCTCACCCTGGACGCGTTGATCATCTTCGGGGTATCCCTCTCCTCCGGGCTCATGGAGTCTATTATATATTTCCACCTGTCCATACGCTCCTCGGCCACGTCGAGGTCGGCCTCGGGGATCTTGTAGCCCATCCCAGGGACCATGGAGAGAACCTTCTGGAGGGGACCCATACTGCGTACGGCCTGGAACTGCTGGTACATGTCGGCCAGGGTGAACTTGCCGGAGAGCATGGCGTTGATGTCCTTCTCCGTCACCTGGACCTCTGCGTCCTTCACCTTTGCCACCAGGCTCTCGATGTCCCCCATCCCCAGGAGGCGGCCTATGAACCTCCCCGGGACGAAGGGCTCCAGGTCCTCTATCTTCTCCCCCGTGCCGATGAACTTGATGGGCGCCCCCGTGGCGGCCACACCAGAGAGGGCACCGCCTCCCCGGGCCGAGCCGTCGAGCTTCGCCACGATGATGGAGCCGATGTCCGTCGCCTCGTTGAAGGCCGTGGCCTGGGAGGCCGCCTGTTGGCCGATGGTGCCGTCGAGGACGAGGATGATCTCTTGGGGTTTTACCTCGGCGGCTATCTGCTGCATCTCCAGGATGAGGGACTTCTCCTCCTTGTGGCGGCCCGAGGTGTCGAGTATCACCACCTCGTGGTCTCCGAGCTCCTTGACGCCCCGCCTAGCGATGGCGACTGGGTCCCTGCCGCCCTGCTCGCCGTAGAAGTCGACGTTGATGGACTCGGCGAGCTGCATGAGCTGGTCGTAGGCGCCGGGCCTGAAGGTGTCGGCGCAGATGACGGCGGGCTTGAGCCCCCTCTTCTGGAAGTAGCGGGCGAGCTTCGCGGCGTGGGTGGTCTTCCCCGAGCCCTGGATGCCGACGAGCATGAGGACGTTCTGCCTCCCCGGCCTGATCTCCAGGGGGACGGGCTTCTCCCCGACGAACCTAGTGAGCTCGTTGTAGACCACCTTGACGACGTGCTCCCTGCGGCTGATGCCCGGGGGCAGCTCCTCGTCCAGGGCCCTCTTCTGGATGTTCTGGCTGAGCTCCATCACGAGCTGGACGTTGACGTCCGCCTGGAGCAGGGCCCTCTGGAAGTCCCTTATCAGTTCCTTGACCAGCTCCTCGTCGACGACCGGGGCCCTGATCACCTTCCTGAGGGCGTCGTAGAGGCTCGAGCCCAGCTTCTCTAGCACCATGTTAGCGCACTTTCACCCTTTTTCTCGGCAATATCTCTGCAAACCTGCATGTAAAGATTATCTAAAACTGGCTTGCATCCGTTCCTAAACTAGTTTGCAACAAATCGTCAAATGTCGTTTCATGCGTGCTATTTCGAGTGGATAGACATGACAAAACTCTTCAACATTAAAATTATAGTTTTGACGCTTACATGCTCTGTTTTACTGTTACTAGTTCATAACTATTTGATGCCAGATAAAATTACTACTGATTGGCCTAAATCGACCCCTGAAGAGCAAGGGATGGACTCGGAGCTGCTTGTGGAGGCACTGGATATCTTAGCAGAACAGGAAGACTACGAGGTTCATAGCCTGTTGATCGTCCGTAACGGACACATCGTGACTGATGCCTACTTCTATCCTTTCGCGGAAGAAACCATGCACAATACATTCTCTGTCACCAAGAGCATCACGGCAACTCTGATCGGTATCGCTCTTGAGCAGGGCTATATTGAGAGCATTGATCAGCCTGTCCTCGAGTTTTTCCCAGAGAGGACAGTGGCTAATTTGGATGAAAATAAGCAGGCGATGACCCTTGAGGACTTGCTTACTATGCAGACCGGCTTTGACTTCATATCCATGCCTGAAGAGACCATGTGGGAGATGGTGCTTACGTCCGATGACTGGGTTCAATTCACGCTTGATCTACCTATGCAGGAAGAGCCAGGCACGTTCTTCGCCTATTGCAGCCCAGGCTCACATCTTATATCGGCAATTATCCAGCAGACGACCGGAATGAGCGCTCTAAGGTTTGCCAGCGAGTACCTGTTTAGCCCCATGGGGATCTCTGATGTCGGTTGGCCGTCTGACCCGCAGGGCATCACTCACGGTTATGGCGACTTGCATTTGAGCCCTCACGACATGGCGAAAATTGGTTACCTATATTTGAATAACGGATCTTGGAATGACCAGCAGGTCGTGCCAGTGGAATGGGTCACCTCTGCTCCAAAAGCTCACGTTGACTTCGGGAATAATCGTGGATCCTATGGTCCCCAGGAGAATGGTCATGGATACGGTTACCAGTGGTGGATAAACCCTGAGCACTACAGCGCCGTTGGCCACGGCGGGCAGTATATAGTGGTCTCGCCAGACAGGAATCTAGTCGTCGTGCTGACTGGTGGTGGCGGCATAGCTGACGTGGTCAAAGAGGTGTTATCCTCCCATATCTTCCCAGCTGTGAAGTCAGACGAGCCACTCCCAGCTAACTCTGATAGCGTGGCCCTGCTCGAGCAATTGACTCTATCCTTGTCAACTCCACCTCCGGCAGAGCCAAAGGACGTCCCACCCCTGCCGGAGACAGCTCATATGATATCCGGAAAGACCTATCAACTTGATTCCAACCTGTTCGGGATCCTGTCGATCACGTTGACCTTCAACGAACAGGACGAAGCCCTGTTGAGTCTCACGAGCACTGGCGTGATGACCCTGGGGGATACTGAGTGGGAGTTTCTGATGGGGATGGACGATGTGGAACGCTTCTCACCCGGAACATTCGACACACCAAACGCTGGAAAAGGGTTCTGGGTAACTGACAATTACTTCTCCACCCATATTGACATGACTGGGAGCGCCCACACGTGGCAGATTGGCCTGCACTTCGAGGGAGATGAGGTAATATTCAGGTTAGATGACCTCAGCGAAAGTGTCCGCGATTTCCCTAGGTTCGTTGGTCGACTGAGAGAAGGAGAAGGACCGGTCGTTACACTAGAGACGGAACATAATGTTACAGTAGCAAACCCCAGCAAAAGCATGAGTCCAGACGAACCAGGTTGGTGGGTCGTCACCGTTAGGAGAGGACCTGGCTCTGACAATTACTTAGTCCG
>Ga0209427_10002891_pt1 | contig 20157 bp, 9 predicted proteins | sample DeeMarSWOR136_30_FD_187465 | JGI IMG/M metagenome (GOLD analysis project Ga0209427, IMG submission 187465) | Marine sediment microbial communities from White Oak River estuary, North Carolina - WOR-1-36_30 (SPAdes) (version 2) | ecosystem: Environmental > Aquatic > Marine > Intertidal zone >...
CTCTGGCCCGCCTTGAATACCGTGTTGTATCTGAAAATATGCGTTGTCAAAGGGCCGGTCTTCGGCTGCAGGCGGGTTTCATCAGCATCTTCATCGACGTTATCGAAAGTACAATACTCGACAACATAACTGACCGAGTCATCGGCATCTACAGCATCGTCTCCGGCGCCGTCAAAGTTGCAGTGAGCAACGCGCCCACCTCCGCCTTCGAAACTCAACTGATCGCCGCCACCGATGAAGTTGCAGTAGAGTACCTCGCTGTACGGACTGGTAATCTTCAACGTATGATTCTTGTTTCCAATGATTGTCAATCCGACAATTTTTGAGTCCTCTGAATTCAAAGCAAACCACTGTTTTTCCGCGGCTGGTGTTGCCTTGATGATGGTCTGGTCAATGTCAATTTGATCCTTCGTGTTTATATAGTCTGAGGCTAATGTCAATCGCTTGTTAACGTTCAGGGTCGTATGCTCATAGGTCCCGCGGGTTATCAGGATCATATCGCCGTCGGAAGCGACGCCGATAGCGACGTCAATCGTTGGATGTTCACTGGGAACCTTCAAGACTTTCCCCGATACTGGTGAAACACACAATACCATGCACAGAAGGAACGCAACCAATAAGTTTGTACTCTTCGACATAATAAACTCCTTGACCTGATATTTATTATACTATATTCCTGCTTAGCTACATCGCTTAGCCTCATTTTCTATATTATACCAAGAATGCCTCACGTATGCAATTTGCGATGCCCACGGTATGAATACCCCCAAAAGAATTATATTATTGATACATTTCTTTTGCTCCGTTTACTTAATTAATCCGATTTAATCTTGAAAATATTCATTTTTTGGCAAGAATTTGAGTTTTGGTGCTCTCATCAATCATCAAATTTGACATTTGTAGAGACATTCTGGAGACACGATGTCACCTGGAAGTGATGGTGTTTTCCAGCTCCTGAAAGAGGTGACTTTTCGAAGAATTCTGACATTCTACATTGCAATAAAATGGAGCCATTAATACATAATCATGGGATTTTCCTTGACGGCAAAGTGGGTGGTTTGGTATAAATAACGTTAGAGAAGTTTGTAACTTCATAAGCTGGCATGTGACGATTGTATTTTCTGACCTGTGAAAACTTCGGAGCTTCTTGATAGAGGAGGAATTATTATGTAAGGCACAGAGTTAATCGTAAAGGCGGCTGTGTGCTTTGCAAAAGGAGGTGTGAACACTTCAACGACAAATTCATATCCCGCTTCTGTGGGAATGAGTGTTTTGGTGTGACCAAAGCATGGTATTTTTTAACTTTTTTTCAGGAGAACTATTATGTCTAAGAAATTGATTTTTTTGGATTCTATGGTGAATGTATTAAATTTGAAGGTGTGCAAAACCTACTCTATTCGTTCAGCAAGGAAAGTAAGTTTGTTCAGGGATTTTGTATTGGCTGTGTTTCTACTGGTTGCGTGTTCCCTGCTCACAGCGATGCCGGTCGCTTATGGCGGAGAGGGATATGCCTTGGAAGTTAATGGAGGCACGGTAACAATTGATGATGATGAAGACGCTCTTCGATTGAGTAGCTACACTTACGAGCTCTGGATGAAAGACCTGGAAGGACCAACGGGTAGCTGGAGAAATATTTTCTGTAAGGGTCCGGGAGATACTGCTGCGGGGAGAGGACCACTCTTAGCGCTCCGCCCAGATGAACCCGGACTACATTACGACCACAGCACTGGGACTGGTCAGTCAACAATAAATACTCTTGAAGGGATTCCATTAAACGAGTGGATACATATAGCTCTCGTGCTTACTGATTTGAACGGACAGCAGATAATACATCAAGATGGGGTACAAGCGGCAGTGAGAGATTCCTCCGGCCTTACCGACGCTACGCAGAGCCCCGTTCTTCGCATAGGCCTGGGGGCCAATGTTGTTTTGGACGATTTTCGCGTCTGGAACTATGCCAGAACCGAAGCAGAAATCCAGGCCGACATGAACCGAGAAGTCTCCGGAGGTGAAGAAGGATTAGTCGGTTACTGGAGATTTAATGAGGGAGAAGGAACAACAGCCTATGACTCGTCACCTTACGAAAATCACGGAACCATTACAGCTGCGATCTGGACAACGGAAGCTGCCCCTATTGCGCCTCCAGTTGTTGCTTCCAGCCCCAACCCGGCAGATAGTGAGCTCAGCGAAGATACATGGGTTAGCCTTAGCTGGCGGGCGGGAGATGGTGCTGCTTCGCAAGATGTTTACTTCGGTGAGGATCGTAATGATGTTGACGAAGGCGCCGGAGATACCTTCCGGGGCAACCAGACCGCGACGTTTTTTGTTGTGGGCTTTCCCGGATTTCCTTATCCGGACGGCCTTACTCCGGGCACAACTTACTACTGGCGAATTGATGGGGTCGAGGCTGACGGCACTACTAAGCACAAAGGTGAGGTATGGAGCTTTACGGTTCCGCCCAAAACCGCATATCTACCCGATCCCCCTGATGGTGCTCAGTCTGTTGATTCGGACCCTGTCCTTGGATGGACGCCGGGTTTTGGTTCGAAATTGCACTATGTATATTTTGGTGACAATTTTGAAGATGTGAACAATGCCGCCGGCGCTCTTCCTCTGGGAACTACGAAATACGCTCCCGGTACACTTAAAATGGCCAAGACTTATTACTGGCGGGTCGATGAGTTCGATATCCTCTCTACGCATAAAGGCGATGTCTGGAGCTTTACTACTGAAGGCGCCGTTGAGAGCCTTGACCCGGCGAATGGCGCTGTGGGCATAACGCAAACACCTGTTCTAACCTGGACACCGGGAGTCTTTGGTGCTTCGCATGAGGTTTACTTCGGCACTGACGCGGACGCCGTGAAGAACGCCGATACAAGTTCGCCTGAATATAAAGGCAGCGGCAACCTTGGTTCCGAGAGCTTTGAACCCGGACAGCTTGAGTGGAATACTACTTACTACTGGCGTGTTGATGAGGCCAATAACACCAACGCCGACAGCCCGTGGACAGGTCCTCTCTGGAGCTTTGCTACGGCCAACTTCCTTATTATTGATGATTTTGAATCTTACAATGACCTCGATCCCGCTGACCCAGCGAGCAACAGGATATTTTTTGCATGGTTGGACGGATACGACGACCCGGCAAACGGTTCTTTAGTTGGTTATGACGTTCCTCCTTTTGCCGAGCAAACTATCGTTCATAGCGGCAACCAGTCGATGCCTTTTGCCTACGATAATGGTGTCGGCAAATCAGAGGCGAGTTTGACATTGACTTCCAATCGTGATTGGACAGTCAAAGGTGTAAACAGTTTAACAATTTGGTACCGAGGCGATTCGGCTAACGCTGCTGAGAATTTGTATGTTGCCCTTAATGGCAGTGCAGTTGTCAATCATGACAATCCTGATGCGGCACAGAGAGCCTCCTGGACCGAATGGAAGATCGACTTGCAGGCCTTTGCCGACCAGGGTGTGAACCTTGCCAATGTCACTTCGATTACACTTGGTCTTGGCAACAGGAACAATCCGGTTGCTGGCGGAGCAGGTATGATTTACTTCGATGATATTCGTCTGTATGCACCGGCACCCTAAGCCGGAACCGGCTGCTAAGATTGCATAGTTGATATTACAGATTTGTATTAACTCGGGGCTTATACTGATTTATTCGGTATAGGCCCCTTGATTTTTCAATAATACCATCAAAGGAGTGATATCATTGATACATTTCATTTCATCCGTATACTTAATCCGAGTGGTCTATTTGTAAGTGATTGTGAATAAATGGTTTATGCTTGTCTAATAAGAGCTTATGATGCTGGCAGTAGCACAACAGTAGCGTATCCACAGTTGTCGCACAGAAGTTACTGGAGCGGTCGCTATTCGGGGTGGGGTGGTTATTCCTTGACGCCGTGGTTACGGAGGAACCAGACGATTTCGATATCTTCTTTAGCCGATAACTCTCCCAGAATCTTTGGGACAGTTATCGTTCAACAATGAACTTGCACTCGACGACTTTCTGGTGTAAAGTAAAGATACGTAAATTGAATCCTTGTCCGAATGATAAGATTTCGTGATTTCAAGGAGTGTTCTTCATGAGTGGTGACCGGATAATAGCGAGGGTCTCGTGTGCCCTTGCTTTTGTTTTTGTAGTTTACCCGATGGCGATTTCCGCCGAGCCGGCTCCCTGGTGGAATGCCGGATGGCGATTTCGCACAACCATAACCAGCAATATCCCTTCTCGCAACGATGCTGCCATGCCAACTGAGGTTGTGACGGACTTTCCTATGCTGCTGAAGCGAGCCGACATAGCTGAAGAGTTCGACCCTGGGTCACTACGCATTATCGAGCACCGCGTGAAAGAGCCGACACGAGAGGTGCCTTTTGTTTATCGCAGCGAATTCAATGCTGTTAAAAGCCGGGACCAGGTCTATCTTGCCTGGTTCGCTCATCCGCAGGCCAACCAGGTTAGTGTTTATGATATCTATTTTGATACAAAGGACCGCGGCATCAAGGCTCAAGATTATGATGCAGACCTCCTGCCGCCAACAAACTTACTCTACAACTCCAGCTTTGAGGACAAAGTTGATGGTATACCCGTCGGCTGGCAGATAACGCCTGTGGAACTTGTCCGACTGGATAGATTCGAACACACGACCGGACAACGCTCGCTAAAGGTAGTCGTGGACGAGAATGCCACCGAAAACACTCCTCGCGAGGTTACCATTTCGCAGATGGTTGACGTCCGCAAGTACGCCGGGCAGGAGATGGTCTTTCAATGTGACCTGCTGGCCGAGCGTGCCAAATATGGTGCGCCGGTATCCATCGAACTTCAGCAGTTCCGAGCAGATGGCTCGCGCATCCTCGAATACGCAGTACAGCCACGCTGGCTTACTATCGAGTTGGCCCAGGGTCATCTTGTGCAGTTCTGCGAGCGAGGCAGATTCAGCTGCGAGGCCGCCCGTGTAAAGATTAGTATCCGGGTGCGTTGCTACGTCAGAGATGCAGATACCCACCAGATTCTCACAGGACCACAGTCCTTTTTCACAGTATGGCTCGACCGCTTGGTTATCCGTCCGGGGCAGCGGTTAACCTGGCCAGCCCAAAGCAATGCCGGTTTCGTTGAGGGCGCACTGAAGACTGCACCATTAAATCGCGGCTTTGAGTTCACGGGCATACGCCGGCTCGCTTTCAACGGAGCATCGGAAGGAACCCTTACCGCCAGCAGGTTCAATCCCAATCCTCGTTCCGTTCACTGGGGTCTTGAAGCGGGCACACTTGAGTTCTGGTGCCGCCCGTTATGGAATGCAGACGATGGCGCTGAACATATCTTCTTCGAGGGCGTTGCCTACGGCCATCGGCTGCAATCGCGTTTGCGTAAGCTCGGCTCGCCCGGCAAGAACAAACTTGAGTTTACAGTAGCCGATGCTGGCTGCCAGTTGCACACTGTTCGTGGGTCTGCTGCCTTGAGGGATGGCCGGTGGCACCATATCGCAGCCACCTGGGATTTCCCTAAGGCACACCTTCAACTCTTTGTGGACGGTAAATGCGTAGCAGAACAGGGGCCCAGCAACCATCCCTGGCCGAGCAGTCTCGTTGCGATAAGCGACAATAAAAACAAAGGCATCGGCATCGCCGAAGAAGACAGTAGAAGTCTGCCGATGCAGGCGTTTGTCGGCGGTGACAAGACTTGCAGCCCCAACTACGCCGCCGAGGCTGTCCTGGATGAATTTCGAATCTCAGATATCAAGCGCTACAACAAAGACTTCAATGTCCCTCGCAAAGAGTTCCAGATAGACCCACATACACGGGTTCTCTTTCACTTTGAGAACGGATGTTGTGGAATCCACGATTCCGACGACAGGTTTGTCCGCGGCCACCTGGCCTGCGAGCTGCCGCCTCAAAAGCAAAAGGTTCCTCTGGAAATCTTTACTAAGGGGAAAGTTAATCGCCGACTTATTCTCGTCGAGCCGGACCTTTCTCCCGGACTGTTCCAGGCCAACCGTGCAGAGAATCGTTTAACGGTAACCCGCCCTTGTCGCAAACTGCCCGATCCTCGCTTTATCGATTATCGCCTGCGAGAAGTCGAACGCACCGTCACAGGAAAAGATGATAGTTTCGTGCTTAAAGTTGGCGGTGACTTTGAGCCGCTGATGTGCTCGGTTACCTTTCAACACATCGAAAGCTCACCCGACCGAACAACTATGCTGCCCCGCTGGCGCGCTAATGATAATGTAGTGCCTTTCAGTGTTGAGAGCATTGCTGCCACCCTGGCCCGAGATGCAGCCAGCGATAGTGAAAAGGCCTTCGAGACATTCAAATATGCCCTGCAGAGAACGAACTACTTCGACGCCCACTACTGCGAGACACTTCCAACCCGTCACCGCCCACGTGTCTCTTATACTCTGCTCAAGGCTTTGAATATCTATCCATTCGACCAGTGCGGCCCGCTTAACCATGTGTTACGCAAGCTCTTTCTGGCCGTTGGCATTTCCTCAAACAATGCCTCAGGCACGCACCATCAGTTCGAGCAGGCCTTTTACCAAGGCAGTTGGCGGCTCTTCGACCTTTCACCGCGACTGTATTGGCTCAACAGAGATAATGCCACTGTGCTCAGCCGACGTGGTCTGGAGGAGGACCCCTATCTCAAACTGCGTCAGGGTGGAGATATGAACGCTTGGCTGCGGGGTCGCAGGAGCAGGGCAACGTTCGGAACACCGGAAAAGCCGCATAATATGGACTTCCCGCTGCGTCCGGGCGAGCGAGTAAGCATCTGCTGGCACAATGAAGGTCGATGGTTCGAGGTCACGGGCAATCGCGAGCCAATCCCCCTGGCCAAAATCCCGCCATACTTTGGTAATGGCGCCATCATCTATGAGCCGGCCATCGAAACGGAGGCCTCGACCTTTGACAATACGATGATCAGACGTCACGGCGAGGAGCCAGCGACCCTACTCTCGCGAGACCAGGCCAGAGCCGGCACCTTAATCTATCAAGTCGAGTGTCCCTATATCTTTTCTGATGCGACGGTTTCCGGCTCATACAAGGCTGGCAAGCCCGGAGCCATCACGGTGTCATCGTCTGTCGACCAGGGCAAGAGTTGGACGGAACTCTGGCAAAATCCAAACCGGACAGGAAGAATCTCCGTCAATATGCGCGAAGAGATAGCTGCACGCTACTGCTACTGGCTGAAGGTCCGGCTTGCTGCGAAGCAGCTCGCAGAGGTAACCGGATTGAAGGTGCGCACGACGTTCGTCGTCTCGCCGCTATCACTGCCGGGCAAGCTATCACGAGGAGACAACCGTATCAGCTTCGTTGGTGGACCACCAGCCGTCCCCGTCAAGACTACTTGCCAATGGCTCGAGCGCTACCAAAGCAAGCTGGCGATTTCACTAAACTCTATCAGCTATTATATGGATGACGACCAGGCGTATCGGAATCTCTTTATTGTTCCCCCTGGAGGCAAAACTCTGGTGGAGGCAAAATTACGTGGTCGGCACTTGTTTGGCGAAATGTCGCTTGAGAACATGCCGGATAGCTGGACGAGCGAGCCAGTTAAAAGGTCCGTTGAGCTTTCCAGCCCTGAAGAAACTGCCGTAGCGAGGTTCACGCTGCGACCGGGCAAGGCCAGTGCCGGTGAAATTCAGACATTTGACGTTATAGTCCAGGAGCGCGGGCGCCAGCGAAGTATTCCTGCACAGGTGCTGGTTGCTGATGCTGCGTTGGTTCGTGAGGCCGAACAGGCCGACCAAATCACAGGAGAGGCTTCACCTACGAACCTGCCCGAAGCAAGCGGCGCAAGTGTAATGACATTCAGCGGCGCCGGAAAACTGGGTTTTGACATGACCGTGCCGGGCGCAGGCAAGTACGCCCTGTGGCTGCGGGCCCGTTGGGAGCCGCAAAGCTCGACCCGCATGACACTCACGCTGGATGAGGGCAGTTCCCACAATCTTCGAGCCACCGCTATGATAGGATTCACCGACTGGACGAATCCGAAGCTGGCACATACCAAGATGTTCGCCCATTATGGCGAGCAATACAGCTGCTGGTCGTGGTATCGAATCCCGGACGTCCGTCTCACGGCAGGAAAACATCGCTTAATCCTCGGCGCGGAAGCCGGAGCATGCTTCGATGCGGTCGTGTTGCTACCCGAGAATCCGATGATGGACCGCGCAGCGATGAATCTGTTTCAGAATTGGAACTACGCCCCCTGGCGACAACCGTACGGGATATGACCGGGGCGATCTCAGCGACATTCTGGCGTCGGTTTTGTTTATGTTCCAAATTACACACAGACCCAATTACTGGGACTCTGACCAACGACGCGTTAAGATGCAATAGAACATTGTAGCCAAAAGAGCCAGCCATTCCAAGCTCCTGTTCCGGCTCTCCCAACCAAACCGCCTCCCGGCTGTCGCGGTTCGGGGTGGGATGGTTTGGATCATGGGTGGCTTACAAAAATATCCTTCGGACAAAGGAAAAAAGCGTTAAGGCCTGATGGAATTTTCGAAGTCAGAGAGAGTTGTAAAATGCCAGAATTCTTCGAAAAGTCTCCTCTTTCAGATGTCGAAAAACACCGCAATTTCCAGGTGACATCTTGTCACCACAAATGTTGATTTTGCCTATTGAAATATAGCTTTCTATTTCCTTTTATAGAGTGTGAAGTTCTCTGTGCCCGGTGTATGGATAAGCCTACCATCTTGCGTTACCTCCTCTACCATAAACCAAGTTGATGGATCTGCACCAGGTTTGTAGAACTGATATGTGAAATTGGCAAGCAGGAAGTTAGTGCAGCCCCTAATTCGGTACATAGGCTGCCCTTTCGCCGGCACAGCATTTCCTCCATGACCAAATATGCGAAAGTTCGATGAATTCCGAATGAATACAGGTGTTATGGCACGAGGCCCATTTGCGCCAAGCGTTTCGCTTTTGATTGCATACACATTTGCGTTCCTGACATTATCAAACTCAACCATGTAATCGGCGGCGCTGTGCTCCGGATTTAGCATGTAGAAAGCAAGCGATTCTCGCGTGCCGCGTGCGAGAACATGTCGGTGTTTTGACCCCTGTGGGAACTTTATATGCATAAGCGCATTGTACCAACGCCCACCCCCGTTGCCATCGATGACGATCATTGGGTGATTGGTAGGCCCAGCTCCACGAAGCCATGGTCCTGGTTTTGTCCGTACATTCCGTACTACGGAGTTATGTCCAGACTGCCAGTGAATAGCATATGCTCCCGGTATTCTGCACCAGAGTTGAATGAACGCTGCTACACAGGTCGCTTCAGGATCATCCGGCGCTGCCAATATGGGACTAGGGGATTTCGGATCGATAAATGCAGGAGATTCGGGTATTGGCTCGATCTTCGAGTGGACACCAATGCCGAATAATCGGCTATCAGACTTGAGTTGCAGAGTATTCGATATACGATATACCCCTTTTGGCAAAAAGACGAATCGATTTTCATTAATGGCCTGTTGGATCGCTTGCGTATCGTCTGTTTTACCGTCCCCAATAGCTGAGTATGGAGATTCCTTGACGTTTGCCACTTTGGGATTATCCCAGGATGGAAGCTTCTCAGTCCATTCATGAGTCTCAAGCAGATCCTTTGCAGGTTTGCTGCCATATTCTATGGTGACCACAGGATCAAGTTGCTTTATCCCATTAACCCATATAGGATACTTGGGAGATTGGCTGGCAGCATACTCAGTTACATGCACCCACGCACCACGAACACCCTCAAGCACAGGTGCATTATCCAGATGGGCGATTTCCTTCGCATTCTCAAAATACACATTGCTGAGGTAGAGCGGGCGATCGCCGGTTATTACAGGACCGTCGCCCTTGTATTGAATGACAGAATCCACTATATTCAATGCTCCATTCCAGGGACTATGTGGTCCTTTGATATGAATACCTTGTCCTTTGATGGACGCGCCCACAAGGGTTAAAGGACCACGCGTTCCTGAAAAGATGGATTTATCAGTCTGACCTTCTAACACCACGTGACTGATGACTGGAGATGGCTGCGAACCTGAACCTGAATCGGACGGAGTTTTTTTCAATCCCGTCAGGTATAAACCATAGCGACCACCGTGAACACTGATATGTGACGCACTGCCCCCGGAACCACTTGTTCCGCGAAAACCGGCAAAGGCTCCTTGAGCAAAGACGTGGACATCCTCCGTGACACTTCCCTGAGCCCCCTGATGATCGATACCAATGCCACCAGCGTTACCCTTTCCTAAATCCACATCAAGGCTGACTATCATCACATTAAAGGTGATATTTGGGTTGGCGTCTGTTTCAGTGGAGATAACCGGCTTGGGGTTTTGGGAATCGCTGAATTGCGGGGAATTATCCGAAAGAACTATCTTTGCTCTGCCGCCGCTGGTTCCTCCCCACAATATGCACGGGAAGTCATCGCGACGGCTTATCGAAGGGATCGCAACACGGTTTTGATTGATTTGGTTAGCTGAAATAGTATCGGAAACGCGATATTTTCCTGATGGGAAGTAAACGATCATCCGCGCATCCCGGGCATCAGTGATTGCTTCCTGAATGGCCCTGGTCGAATCCTTTACTCCGGATGAGTCTACTGAATATGGAGCTTTTGTCACGTCCAGGATACCGTAGTCTGTCAATCTTTTGTCCTGATAATTCCGTACCATTTCAATGCCATTATCGACATAAACTCGCTCTTTGGCTGTGGAGACACTCGACACTACCAAAAGAGAGCCTAACACAATCTGACAAAGCATATCTGTCTCCTATTTCTACATCGCTACCAGTTGGGAATTCCCTGTTGCCAGCAAATTCGTTGCATACAAACATCAATACTTGTCTCAACCGCCCACTGTCGCGATACAGCCGTCCGTGGCCCTTCCGCGCGACTCGACGATACCTGCAGCGTTTTCGTCGCAATGCCGCTTTGACGGCGGAAACAAATCGTGAATCAGCACCATCATACCACCGCTCTGACAAAAGCAACTCGATGATACTCCCTTGGGCGGGAAAGTCAATGGACTTCGCTGGGTAATATTATTAAGGACGACACCGACAAAAGTTTTACGGTGACCCAATAATGGATAAAACGTGAACAGAACCGATGAGCCCAGTGGCCGCTATGGCAGCATTTGGGCTTATTTCCCCCTTGAATCGCTATATCCTCTGATGTATAATCAGTCCTATCGGTGGAAATCAAATTTCCTATCAGTAAGTTAGTCTTGGATCTTTACCAAATAACGATGAATTACGATTGGATAATTCACTCAAATAGGGGAATATTGAATGAAACCACATAAAACATCACGCCGTAGCTTTCTTAAACAATTTGCAGTAACTGCCGGGACTGTGATGCTTCCGTCGATAGGAGCGGGAGCTAAAGAGAGAACTGCTAAAAGGCCGAATGTTGTTTTGATTATGACCGACGATCAGGGGTATGGAGATTTCTCATGTCATGGAAATCCTGTTTTGAAAACCCCGAACATGGATCGGCTTGCGTCCCAGAGCGTTCGCCTGCAGGATTTTCATGTGGCACCGGTTTGTACGCCGACACGCGGACAGTTATTAACGGGTATTGACGCGATTCGAAACGGGGCGACTAGCCCGACTGGGCAACGGCATTTGCTGAAACGCAATCTTCGCACGATGGGCGATGTATTCGCACAGAACGGATATCGAACCGCGTTGTACGGCAAATGGCATTTGGGTGGCAATGCTCATGGGCACATGCCTCACGAACGGGGATTTCAAGATGCTCTCTATTACCTGCGCGGAGGAGTGCAATCGCATCCAAACACCTGGAACAGCGATCTCTTTGACGATGTTCTTTACCATAATGGTAAACAGAAAGAAGTGCCTGGTTACGCGACCGATGTGTGGTTTGATCACGGCACAAAATTCGCCAAGCAATGCCATAAGCATAACGAACCGTTCTTTTTGTATCTCCCCTTAAATGCTCCACATGGCCCGCTCCTGGCTCCTGACAAATTTCGGGAACCTTACAGGCATTTAGATAAACCAACAGCAACGTTCTTCGCGATGATTGCAACGGTAGATTGCCGCTTAGGTGAGTTCGTGAAGATGCTGGAAGACGAAGGCATGCGCGACAATACGATACTTGTTTTCCTCACTGATAACGGAACTGCCAATGGAGAGAAAATCTACAACGCAGGTATGCGCGGCAAAAAAGGCTCACTGTATGAAGGTGGTCACCGGGTGCCGTGTTGGATCAGTTGGCCTAAAGGACATTTACGACATGCCGGCGATGTGAATACCCTGACCCAATGCCAAGATTTATTACCGACTCTCATTGATCTTTGCAGATTAAATAAGGACCCAAAACTTCAAATGGACGGGAGCAGTCTTGCTCCATTATTACGAGGCAAACCGCAACCCAACCTCAATGATCGGATTCTGGTTTACCAACATAATGAGAATATAGGTAACGGTCTTGTCTTGCAGTGTAAATGGCGCTTAGTCAAAAACGAATTATACAATATTGCTGACGATCCATCGCAAACAACCAATGTCGCCCAAAAGCACCCCGATGTGGTGAAGCGACTAAAAGCGCATTACGAGAAATGGTGGAAATCAGTTGAACCGCACCTGGATTTAGAGCCCTACCGGCTTGGTGTAACCGACGATGAAGATATGCTGACAGCCTATGACTGGTGGTATGGCCGCCGCGTGTATAACTGGCCACATTTACGGCGGGGAGATCGCTCAAACGGCAGGTACCTTGTATGTATCGAACGGGGAGGAAACTATCGTATCAGCCTGCGCCGTTGGCCGCGGGAATCGGGACTGGGGATATGCGATGCGGTTGAACGTTATGTCCCGGCAGACTCGTATATGGCATTTGACAAAAAGCATGCCCCGTTTCCTCCAGGAAAAGGATTCGATGTAGTGGAAGCAAAGATTCGATTCGGCAATCAAGAAAAACGTATCCCAGTAACGCCCGATAGCCAGGAAGTCGTCCTCAATTTCTATGTTCCGCAGGGGGAAACCACTTTACAAACCTGGTTCATTGACAAAGAAGGCAAAGAGTTCGGAGCAAATTACGTCTATATTTTGCGTAAATAAATCAACCTCAAGAGTGACATTAGAGGGAGCATTATAGCATTAAGCGAGCAAAACTGCCGCAAACAGTAGCTGTGGATGAGTGACATAACAAACGCAAAGCCACCTCTTTCTTAAGCTGGAAGACCCCTTGATTTTCAGGTGACAGTATGTTTCCATAATGTCTCTACATCTGTCAAATTTGATGATTGATAGAAGCACCAAACCTCAACTTGTTACCAAAAAAACAGGTGTTTTTTCATTAATATAGGACTGGATTAAGTATACGGAGGTCTTTAACGACGACCATATTGACCAAGGCGGCAGAGGAGCAGCAGACAATTGAGAAGGAGTCTTCTTCTGAAAAGAAGCCTTCTTCTTAGTCTCCTGACATGGCGGCAAAGCAAGTTACCCGCTCGACTTCGCTGGCGGTTCCTCTCGGTTGCACCTCATAAGGCCGTAGTGAGCAGAGACCTACAGAATCACAATCCGTAGCTCCCCTATTCGATACTGCTCACCCCGGGTTGAAATTGCCAGGAATCGCCTAAAACAGCCCAATAACTTGCAAAAAGCCCTTTGTTTCGCGATTCGCTTAGACCTTCATCTCCAGCGGTCCCCAACCATTGCGGGGCTCGCGCCAGGCCAAGTCGTTGATCTTCGGGTCGCTGATGATCTTGCCGGCTTCGTTCAGCTCGAGCTTCTTTCCCGCGCGGGCGCAGAGGTTACCGAGTTGGACGTTTGCGGCCATGGGACCGGAGTAGCTGAAGTTGGACTGACTGAACTGGCGCGGCTTCTCGCCCCTGCAGGCCATAAAGAACTCCTCGTGATGTCCGGGAGAGCGTTCGAGCAGCGTTTCGGGGCGGCCGAACTCCTTGCGCCTCGCCTCTGGGATCAGCATCGGAGTCTCCCAGTAATCACCGATGACCAGCATCTTGCCCTTGGTGCCGATGATCAGGTTGCCGGTGCGCGGCAGCTTGCGTCCATCGACCTCGAGTTCCTCCGGCGTATCCGGCATGAGCGGCCTGCCGACTCCATCGTTGCCCTCGTACCAGAAGGTCTTGAAGCCGGGCCGACCGTCCTTGGCGCGGTAGGTGCTCTTGACGATCATGCCAGCCGGCCACTGATCCTTGACCGGTCCGGTCATGATGAACGGCTCGGCGGTAGCGGCGTAGCCCGGATTCATGATCGAATAGATACCGTCGGTGGTGTGACAGGCCATATCGCCCAGTGCCCCGGAGCCGAAATCGACCACACCCCGCCAGTTGAAGGGATGATAGGGACCGCGTCTATTCCTGCCACCTCTCCTGCCACCGTCCTCGCCACTGTCCCTGGGACCGGCGTAGGGCCGCATCGGGGCCGGTCCGATCCATGACTCCCAGTCGAGGGTGTCGGGGACCGGACTGGTGTAGGTCGGACGGTCACCGCCCTGGGGCCAGATGGGGCGATTCGTCCAGGTGTGAAACTCTTTGATCTGGCCGACCGCGCCGGCCTTGACGTATTCGTACGCCAGCCGCCAGCCATTGCCGCCGTGGCCCTGGTTTCCCATCTGGGTCACAACCTTGGGATTCTTGGCGTAGGCTGCCGCCAGCAACTGTGCCTCGCGAACCGACCAGGTCAGCGGCTTCTCGGTGTAGCAGTGAATGCCCATGGAAACGGCGGTCATCGACGGGGCAAAATGAGTGTGATCCGGAGTAGCTACGAAAACCACATCGAGTTCCTTCCCGTGATTCTCGAAGACCTTCCGCCAATCCGTATACCCGGCCGCCTGCTCCCAGCCTTTCTTGCCGTGGACGCCGTTCCACCGGGTCTTGTCAACCTCAGCGAAGGCGACACACTGAAGGCCCGCCTCATGGGATGCGCCCGTATGGGCCGTGGCCCGTCCGCCCGCAGCGATAAATCCCACCTGGAGTTTTTCGTTGAGTCCCCGGGCCCGGATGAGGCTCGGAAAACCAATAGAGAATGCCGCCCCAACAGCAGCGGTACGTTTCATAAACTGACGACGTGTAATGTTTGACATAATCTTGGCTCCTTAACTTTTAGTGAATGATAAAATCAACCCTTATTCTAAACGCATCCGACGGGTTGTCGCCCCAAAAACAGCCTTGTGCGGCGTTGGCGCATGATTCAAACATGAGATGTAACCTCCTCTGTAATAACCGATTTCACAAACCAGATAGGACACTGGCCTACCTATTTCAAATATTCTACTCAAAAGTGCCAAACCAGTCAAGACCTCCCGTTCCTGAGTTCGTCGGATACATTTATTCATACAGTGCTCAAAGGACAACATCTAACCAGTTGCCAATTCGGTTACTTATTTTATCCTTTGGACCTAAAGCATGCAAGCTTTATCTGGAGGATCGTGATTCCTATGGAAATACCATCCAGTCAGTCAGCCAAATGGCTCAGCATACCAATCATTGCCACGATATCGTGATTATCGAAAACAGCTTACACCTCTGCAGGTATTTGCCTTTCGTGTCGCGCTATAATAAAATGCGTTACCTTTCCGTCTCGAGATGCCTTAATTAAGTAGAGACCGTTAATAAAAAGTGTTTTGCAGCCAGTGTGGCTTATCTAACAAAGAAAGAGATTGGAAAAATGACTTCGAAAGCAATTGTTGAATTCAAATTATCAGCACTTGAGCAAGACGTGGGGTGACTGCGAAGGTGCAGATCAGATTTGTAAAGGACAAAAGAGATGTCTTGGAATGAAATTTACAGACAATTAGAAGAGGAACTTGGGCATGAACCCAACTCTGGTGAAGTTCAGAACAGGATTCTGGAAATTCTTGATGGGCAATTTAAGGATATGGCGTGTGATTTACTTGAAAGTACGTGACAAGTCCAGAAGAGAAGATCAAAATTCAACACAAACACTAATACCACAAGTCACCCTTCCCACAAGCTGTAAAAATACCAGAATTCTTCGACAAATCCATGACACCAAAATGTCTCCACAAATATCAAATTTGATGATTGATGGAAGCATCAAATCCCATATTTTTGCCGAACAAGTGAATATTTTAAAGATGAAATCGGATTAAGAGCTTATCTGAATAAAAAGAAATATATTAAAGATATAGTTCTTTTGGGGATAAGCCATGAACTTTGGCTGAATCAAACTCGACGAAATAAACTTCCTTGTGACTTAATATTTTGTAATCGCAATAATCAATCTGTACACCTATAATGTATTGATATCATATTAGGGCAAAAACATACTAATACTAAGATTTCTGCATACATATAGAATTAATATAACAGGTACCTCACTGTGGCATAATAAAGAAAGTATTAATATGTTTCGATTCAGATTTTTTATCATTGTTCTCTTTCTTTGTATGTTGTTTTCGCACGCATATGCCCTAAAACCTGCAGAACTTCATCCTGTCAGGAATAAGATGAACAAGGATGCGAGTGTCATTTCAACATCGTCGAGCCCTTTTGCTAAGCTTCATGGTATCCCTCCTCGGGCAGTAAATCTTTCTGACGGGTTCTGGAAGAAAAGATTTACAGTAAACATGGAGAGAAGCATCCCCACTTTTTTTACACTTCTTAACAACGTTGGAGCACGTGATAAACTACTTGACCGCAAGAATAAAGCCAGGGGAAACTCCGATGCAGATTTGGCTAAATGGATGGAGGCGGCATTTTTTGTTTTGCAATCGGAAGACAATAAACAACTTCGTAACGTTATGTGGAATTGGCGACTATTACATGCAGGCGGTGAAGCTATTTTTACAGATATCATGGAACTGGCCCTTTACAATGGTGTCTTAAGTGGAGTATCAATAGGTGGTGACAAGTATTTTTACTGGAATCCACTTTTGTCGAGGTTTGACTTCGCCGAAGAACAATATGTTGAAGGAGCCAAAGATTTGCTTGCCCTAAAAAAGTCAAGGGGGACCAGCTTAAATATTCGTCAACCTTATTATCGAACACCTTGCTGCATACCAAACATACAGAGGATAATAGCTTCTCTGCCGGGATATATGTACAGCACCAGCGCCAAAGGATTGTGGATTCATCTTTACCATAGCGGTCGATTAAATTGGCACTTGGAAAACGGGAAAGAACTTACTATACACCAGAATACAAAATATCCATGGGAAAATACTGTTGAGATTACTTTTGAAAATGTCCCTGCCGAAGAATTTAGTTTATTCTTCCGAGTCCCAGGTTGGACGACGAGCGCCGGAGTAAGTGTTAATGGGAGATTTTTTCGTTCCATTCACAAATCCGAGCACTATCATGAAATCCGACGAAGCTGGGAAAAAAAAGACAGGATAGAAATTGTGTTCGACATGCCTGTGAGGGTGGTTCATGCACATCCCCATCTGCGAGAAAATTCAGGTTGTGTCGCTATCCGGCGTGGTCCGCTTATCTATTGTGTGGAAAGTGTGGATCAACAGAATGTTTCCGTCTTTGATATTGTTTTGCCCCTGAATTTGTCTAGCATTTCCCGTGACTTTGAAGTGATGTATGATCCGAATCTCTTGGGGGGGAATCGTAACAATAACGAGTGATGTGTTGGCCTATGCTCCAGTCTCGAGTGACGACAGACTCTATAGCTTCGAGAGATTTCCCAGGCCTTTAAGGCCCGTGAAAATGATAGCTATCCCCTACTTTGCATGGGCTAATCGGGGTCGCTCAGAAATGAAGGTCTGGATTCCATGGACTGTGAAACAGTAGGCACTTAGAGGCCGTAACGTGCAGGAGTACTGTTTGCTAAGTTAAACGGAAAATGTCAGTTGAAGCGTGTAGGAGCGTCATTTACGAGGTCATATCGGAAATGTTAGCATGCTCAGATTTTTCCAAAGGGGGCAGTTGGAGTATGATAAATGTATTATAGAATGGTTTTGACTCTTGCGTTGCTGATTGCGGCGGCGGTATCTGGTGCAAGGGGACAGCAGGTTTCCAATCCGAATTGGCTGAGTGAATACTATGCTGAGGTGGATTTGGGAACGGCTAATCTACCAGGCGATGATGTCATCTATGAGAGCGACGGGCTGGCGTTGGCACTTGGCAAAGGTGGTAAGGTCATGCAGGTCTGGGGCCGGGGGGCTGAGTCGAAGGGGCTGTATCCTGAAGAGCTGCTTGAGGCAGTGTTTGCGAGGAAGATTATCTTCGAAGAGCTGGACCTTGAGAGCGGCAGGCTCTTGTGGGTGTTCACGGGGGACAAGGCGGGATTCACTGTTGAACTGACCGAGCAGTCGGTGACGCTCTATCAGCGGTTTTACGATTCATTCGGATTCCACGATGTACCCAACGAGAAGAAGGTGCGCATTGCGCGGTATCCACAGAAGAAGTTCCTCGAAGCTTCGGTTGTGTACAATGGGCGAATCGAGAGTATTGCCGTGCGCATGGGGCACGATCTCGTCTTGCGGCTGTATCTCAACGACAAGGAATTGGCCAAGCAGATGTGTATCTTCGATGTCAGCCGACACCAGATTCGATATGAGGGAAAAGAAGGATTGGTGCGAGGCAGACTGGCCAAGCCGGTCTTGAGGAGGTCAACCGTCAGCATCGACCCGAATAAGAGCTTTCAGGAAATCTTAGGGTTTGGTGGTATCACCTCTGTGATGGCATATCGTGAGCTAAGCACCGAAGGCAAGGCTAAATGGTGGAAACTGCTCAGAGAATACAATCTGCTGATCCACCGGGAGTACCCTATCGGGACACAGCTAAAGCCTGACTACAGTAATTGGGATGATCCGGAAGACGCTTCCGTTCATTACTACGGCGACAATTTCCCCAACGGCGAGATATCCGACTTTGCATACAACAAGCGGGTCCAGAATATGGGCGGGCTGGTCGTTTTTGAGTTCTGGGCGTTGCCGCCTTGGGCGATGGATCGTGTCGAGCAGAACAGTGGCGATATTGTGTCACACCCCAATATCAACAAGTATGCCGAGGCGATGGTGGACTACTGTAAGACGGCAAAGACCAAGACAGGTCGGCCGCCCGATATTGTAGGCATTCAAAATGAAGTAACACAGCCGAAGGAAGTCTGGCGGGATATGACGCTCGCGTTGCGGAAAGAGCTTGACCGCAACGGCTTTGACAATGTGAAGATTCATATGCACAATTCGAGCTCGCTGGGCGGCGGGATTCGGGCGGCCCAGGCATTTAATAGTTATCCAGACGTATGGGAGACCATCGACTATGCGGCGACGAACATGTATGACTGGCAGCAGTTCTTCACCGATCCGGATGGGTTCAATGAAAGGGCATTGCGATGGAAGTCCATTGTCGCGGATAAGCCTTTCCTTTCGACAGAGATTTGCATCAACAACAGCCGCTTCCAGCATGACTCGTATCGGTTGGCGTTTACGATGGGTCAGCTCTATCACAAGAATCTGGCGATGATGGATGCATCGGTGCTGATGTACTGCTGGCTACTTCTCAATGGTCCGCAGCCAACGTTCGATGCGACGCGAAGTTTATTCCGGGTTGATCGAGGGCATAGCGTATGTCCGACGGCTTCCTCACACCAGCTCCTCGTGTTCGGCTCGTTCAGCAGGAAGCTGCTAAGGGGCACCAAGAGAGTCGAGGCTGTAAGTTCGCACGGCGATCTGCTGGTTACAGCGTTCACCGACGGGACTCGGCGCGTCGTGATTATGCTCAATCGCGGGGTGTATCCGCAGAAGGTGAAGCTAACCGGCTGGCCGACATTTTCACACGCGGAGGTAACCGGTCCATACAATGAGAACAGGCGGCTTAACAGCCGCGATGTCATGAATGAGGGCGGTGAGCTGGTCATCAACGGGGGGCAAATTCTTACTCTGTTCTGAGGTGAGCCGCTATCAGCCCTTGAAACGTTATTTCTCGGGTGGTATAATCACTCCGATTGGTGAAAATCAAATTTCCTATCAGTCAACGCTGTTTAAAAAGTTGAAACAATACGGACAGCACGATGAAGCGGAGAGATTGGGACTGACCTGAGAATTGATTACTGTAAAAAGAACTGTATCATTTGATCAAATGAAGAAGGAGATATTATGAGGCAGGATATTTCACGTCGTGAGTTTCTGGCGATGACAGCAGCGGCGGCGGCAACGGTGATGACGCCGACTTTTGCAAAGATGGCAGCAGA
>Ga0209427_10002892_pt1 | contig 20150 bp, 19 predicted proteins | sample DeeMarSWOR136_30_FD_187465 | JGI IMG/M metagenome (GOLD analysis project Ga0209427, IMG submission 187465) | Marine sediment microbial communities from White Oak River estuary, North Carolina - WOR-1-36_30 (SPAdes) (version 2) | ecosystem: Environmental > Aquatic > Marine > Intertidal zone >...
AAAATAAAAAAAAAAAATAGAGAAATAAATTAATTCCACTTTGCGGAATTATGCTGTTTTAGGAACTGTAGGGCCACTATTAGGCATATTTTACTCCCTCTAATATTATTTTATTAAAACTAAAGCTTTTTCATAAACTTTTTCAGTAGTTAATAACAATTTAAGATTTTTTTATTTAAACTACACACAATAAAACAGTTAAATTAAGGGTTTTTTTTATCTAAAATTTATTTAATGTTAATAAGAAAATGAAAATAATAACAACGAATTTGGTATTTATCATAAATTTAATTATTCTTTTATAAGAGTTAATGGAATTAGAGAAAGATTTAGAAGGAGAGCCCCAATAACAAAAAGAGCTTCTGTTGAAACGATACTAGAAAGTAATGTCCCTAATGGAAGAAAAACAAAGAAAGCAATATTCTTAAATGTTGCAATCATGTGAAAATGTATTGTTCTACCTCTTTTCTTAAATTGCATGATATAAACAGAAATATTAAGATTGGTAATAACAGATAAGGTACACCCTATGAAATATAGTAAAACAAATAGAGTAAAATTCACTACTGTGAATAAGATATAGATAATTCCAATTGTAGGAATTAAGATCGTAATTAATCTTTTTGGTTGGGTTTTCTTTATTAAGAAAGTTCCAATTGAAGTACTTAAAATATTTAAGAGGAAGTAAAAAATAAGTAAGAAATTAAAAAAATTGAAATTTATAATCCCGAATTTGGTAAGCAAATATGGGAAAAAAGGATAAATGAAGATTATATCACTAAAAGCAAAAAATATAAATAAACATAGTAAGGGAAATAAAAATTTAAAACTTGGATTAGTAATTTGATTTTTTGAATAACCAAATATTGAATTTTCAAAATTTCGGCTTATTTGAGCTTCTTTAGGGCGATTCTCATTAATAAGGGGCAATATCCCCAAAAGAGGTAATAATAATAAATAACTACATACTAAAAGTATTGTCCAAGAATTTATTGAATATATATCTCGAATTAGAACGAAATATAGAAAAAATGGGAATGCATTTCCTATTGAATCTCCCACAGTTATGAAAAAAAAAGCTCGTTTCTTCATTTCATTAGTTGGAGAAGTGTCGATAATTAATGATTTTGTAGACACATCTAGCATTGTACTTGAAATAAAGATTAGTAATAAAAAAACTCCAAACATTAGAAGATTGCTAAAACTAAATCCCAAAAAGATATAGATTAAAGATAAGAAATATCCTGAAAATATTATATAATATTTTCTCTGATAACCTTTAATTCTATATTTATCTATTATTAATGCAAAAGCAGGACGTAATAACAAAATGGAATAAGCTAGAAACTGTATGAGCCCAAGTATAAATCTATTAATATTTAATACATCGAAAAAAAGTATGGGGAAATAATTATTAAGAAAAACAAAGATAGATGAATAAATTAAGTAAATAAATATAAATGAGACATAATTTATATTGAACTGAGAGTTTGATTCAATTTTTTTTGATCTAAGCATTGTATATTTTAGAGTTTGAATTTAACTATTTAAAGAAGAAGTAATTTCAATTGAGTAATCTTAATATAAATTTCATTACTTATTATGTCGGCAATGATTTCCCGAGAAAATTTAAGAAATTAATAAATTGTTAACATATTGTTTTTAATAAGTGAAATTCTTTAATTTATTTTATGATTAGTATTAACTATCTTAGTTAAATTTGCTTATTTGAAAGAGAGAATTAAAAATTGTATAGACTTAAGATAAAGACTTTTATCCATCAGAATATTCCTTATTCTTTTAATTGGAATAAAGAACATCATAAAGAAAAATATTACCAAATAATTACAAATCGAGATGAATTAAATAGACTCAAGAACCATTTTAAGAAAATATACGAAGGTGCGATACCTAATAGTCTATTTAATTCAAGAGAATTCCCTAGGGTATCTCAATTTAAAATTAGAGGTATCAAATCGGCTTTTATTAGAAGTTTTAGCAAAAATCTAATAAGATCAGGTAAAATTCGATATTTGGATTCTGAATCAAAATTACCAAAGTATGCTCAAAAAGTTTTTGAGATATATCAAAAAAACAATATCCCAGGTTTTCCTGGTCATGAACCAATTTTAAAAAACATTTTAATCAAGGATAAGGACGCCCTTGCAATAGAGGTTCCAATATGGGATAAAAAAGAAAGTGTAGCAATAACGGGTCACATCGATTTAATTCAAATTGAAAATGATATTATTAAAGTAGTAGATTATAAACCAGAAGGAAATTTTTTAATTTCTTTACCTCAAGTTGCTATGTATGGATTTTTAGTAAAGTCTAAATTAAATCTTAAAAAAGTAAGATGCATTTCTTTTAATAAACAAGGAGCTTGGGAATATGAACCAAATATTTTGAAAGAAGAGTTAAAAGAATATTTACTCTCCCATCATATTGATGAACGCCCTTGGGAGATTTTTATTTAAATTCCTCTATTATTTGAATTTCTGACTTTTGTCAATTGAAGCTTCAGCTTTTCCCTCAGTTTTTAAATATCCCCGTAATATGAAATAACATAAAAGGAGAGAAATAATTTCGACAAGAACACTAACAAAAGAAATGATGGTCCCATTAAACCCTAAATATCTTAAAAATATAGCACAAGCCAAACCACTAGATGCTAAAATAACAAGAAATAATGCTCTAACTATTTGGAAAAAGGAACCTATTATATATCCAATTACTTTTTTAATCCATGAAAATATTGAAGCCATAAGAACTTAATAAATCTATCTAATTTTAGTAAATTAAAGAAAGAATATTTTAATATCTTTTTTATTTCAAAAATAAGTTTTAAAATAATATATCGCATGAAATAAAAAAAAACTCAAAAAAGATCTTATTGAAGAATTTTACTTCTTACTTCTAAATCTTTGATATAATCCCTTGTCTAATAATTTTCCAATTTTTAAAGCAACTTGGTTTCCAATTTCATATCGTTCTCCATCAAGTATATCCTTTTTTTGTTCAAGAGTAGGAATCACTTTAAGTCTTTTCATTAAAGTTTTTTCAGTAATATTGTTTACCATCTCCTTAATTTTATCAAAATCAGGTAATTTAATATCCGTAACGAAACTTCTAATTTTTAAGACGGCAAAATTAAAAAATTCTGAGATTAACTCAATAGGGTCTCCTTTCAATTCACTATGAAGTTTAATATTATCAGTAGCTATTTTAGTATCTTTTTCTTGCCAATATAATTGATTTGGGTTAATCCCAGGGCTAGTTATTCTCATTAGAGAACTTGTGATTCGCCGTTCAATCCAATTTAAAGTACTTAACTCTTGTACTTCTCGAATTTTTTTAGCTTTCTCCTCTTGTATTTTTCCTTTAGATTCAATTATACGTTCTACTTCTGCTTTACGTTTTTTTTCAAAATTTTGGAATCTCTTGATTATGTCGTACCCAATGCAATATGAAATTGGAGATATTATGTCAGATTTTAAGCTTAATTCAGCAAAATCTTTATATATCAAACTCAGATTAGTTCTTAATTCTGAAATCGCTTCCATTAAAGAAATTTCCATCAATCTTGCCATTATAAATCCATTAACTAGAAAAGGTTGATTAACTGCATTTAACACGATAACTAACTCTTCTTGTCTTTTATTTAATCGTTCAATCATTAATTCTTCAAGTTTTACTTTAATCCACTCTTCTGAATCCGTCGTTCCATCTAACTTTTTTAAAGCCAAAAGGAATATTGATCGATCATTAGAAACCTTAGAATATACCTCTATTATTCTGCTAAGTTGCCTTAAAATTTTAGATAAGATATAAAAGAAAATGTCTTTTGCTATTCTATCAATGATCTCTTCGAATTCTAAAATAAATAAAATATGAGAATAATCTTTTAATTTTAATTCGCCTAAAAAGACCTTGTCAATAGCCTCCTTCTTTTTAATGTACTGCTGCAAATTATTAACAGTTATTCCTGTTTTCTCTTCTAAAATTCTTAATAAATTTTGATGTTTATCCATATCTTGGTTTATTATACTAAATAGATCAAATTCGGTGATCTGTCCAGATCTTTTTATAGTGTCTTCGAAATTTCCTTCAGAAATCATCTTTTTTGCTAAATAGATTAAGTTTTGTGTCTTATCATTTAAAGATACAATATCAAACTTTTTTATATTGTATCTAACCATATTCTGTTTTACTTTGGCAGTAAGATCTTCATCAACATTTAAGAGATGTAGAATATTGAATACTCCATATCTTTTTAATGTATATATTATATCATCAAATCCACATTCGTTTATACTTTGTAAAAAGTAGATAAAATCATTTGGATTTTCTTTGAGCTTTTGAATTAATGAGAATTTTAAATCATTAAGAATACTTTTTTCAAACTTTTCATAGTCGGTCTTTTCTTTTAGTGCATTTTCTATTTTATTAATAATTTGTTTTTTTAGATTATTAGCTTCAAGAAAAACCTTCAATCCGGGTATTGAAATGGGAAACTTGTTAAAGTTGTAGTCTATTATCTTTCTCTTTATCATTCTTACAGGCATAGCTTCAATTTGTAATTCCTTATATGATTTAAATTCAAAATTTGTCCGGATTTTGTTTATCAGTCGACTTAAAGTCGCTAATTCTATGAATTTATCTTGTTTTTCTTCTAGTTCTAGTTTTTTCTCTAATTCAACAGATATATCCTTAAAAGCAGCTGATTCTTCTAAAATCTCTTTTTTAATTTCATTATTAAGACCAATTAAATCCCCTATTAAATCATAAAAGTAAAAATGGGGATATTTTGATATGATTTCCTGCAATTCTTGTTCAATATTGATTTCCAGCTCTTTTAACATGCGTTCTTTTTGAAGATCTTGAATCTCTTCCTTTCTTTCTTCAGTTAAAAAAGAAATAAATTTATTTTCTAAATCAATTATCTTATTAAGAAGATTAATTTCTAGATTTAAGGAATTTTTTAACAAAGAATTTACTTCATCTATTATAATCTTTTTTTCGGTGAGTTCTAAATTCTTAGCTGAGTCAAACGTAAATTTATCCTTAGCCATAAGTTTTTCGACTCGGATTCCCAAGCTGTGGTAAATATGAATAGTTGCTGTAGCAATTAATAAATCATTAAAACTAGTTTTATTACTAACAAGCTCAAAGATTTTATTTTTATCGGCCTCTCTTTTGAAATGCGTAATTATTAAATCAACAGTTTGAAAAAATCTAAATGTACTTTCAACTGCAGTTGTTTTCCTTTTAACTCCACTAATCATAATTCCCTCACCCATTCTCTATAAACTTCTTTAAAATTATCTAATAATTCGAATCGAACATTATTTTGCCCGAATTTGAAATCTAGAACATGAAAAAGATCACCATTGAATAATTGTTTTTCCTCATTGGTTAAAATATGTTTTAAGATTACAGTTAAAGGTCTTGGTACTAATTTTGAAAAAAATTTTAATTCTGAATTTTTTATATAATCATAAAATGTCTCATTCTCGTCCAGATTGAGATAATTGAAAGGAGTAATATTTTCTAGTTGCGGATTTAGATTATTTAACCCTATTCTAATATTATTTCTGACATATTTAGGAAATTCGCTATTGATATCAATACTAAGCTCGTAATTTTTATAAAATTCTAGTAATAACCGTTTTTCTTCTGGATTGGATATCTTTGCAATATATGTATCTAAAAAGATTAAGAAATTTTCGATTTTTTGCTCATTTGATTCTCTCTCTTCAAGATACTCGATAAAATCATTATAAACTTCATCTAATGTCCAAACCCTTTGCTCTTCTGGTCTTAAATATTTCTTAGAATAGTCTTGGATCCAATCAAGAATATAAAATTTCCATTCTAGATTTATTCCTCCTATTCTCTTTTCCAAAAACCTATGAAATCTTGATGAAAAAGTTAGAGGGTCACTAATCTCTTTATCGGGCTCTTCCTTTAGATAGCGATTTATTGTTGAATACCTTAAAATATAACTTAATAAATAATTTAATTGCGTTGAAAATTTCTTAAAACTGTCAATATGGTTTTTTATCTTATTTATATTAGATTCCATCTGGATTTCAGCAAAAGAAATTAAATCATCAATTTTCAAATTTATTTCATTAAAGAATGTTTCAGTTTTCTTATCAATAGTGCTCAGAAACTTATTTATAAGTTCTCCTTCATCATATTTAAGACCTTTCCTTAATAATAGTGGATATGCTTCAATTTGGTTAAAGAGAAATCCTTTAAACTGATTTACTAACTTCTGACCTAAAATTTTTGCGGGTTTTTGCTCTTGATTAAATTTTTCATATACTTCATTTATCAAATTTAAAGTCAGAGTTTTTAATCGTCGATAAGCAAGATATTTTGGAAGTGATAATCTAATTAAATTAAAGCCCTTATTTATGATTTCTGAAAAATAATTAAAACTAGAGCTTAATTCTATTATTCGAAGGCTTTTTTTTTGAGAAATTGCTTGTTCTATAAATCTTTTTGCTATCTTCCATATGGAATCGAAATTTATATTTTCTAATTTTCCTTTATTCTGTATAAAATACTCAAATTTGTTTAATAATTCATTAAGATCCCCCATTTCCCCTGTATTAAGAAAATTTTTAGAATACTCTAAAAATTTATTTAATTTTCCTTGTAGATCGATAAGTAATGAATTTATATTAGAGATTAGCCATTCTGCTGTATGAGGTTCACTATAAAACTTTATTTTGTTTATGATGTAATTAATAATAAAAAAAATAATTGCATCTAGAGACTCGTCTATAGTACCAGTATTTGCTAAATTAATGAGATTTGTCCCTAAATTGAGAGTCTTGGAAACAATGAAATTAACACTAGGTTCAGATATTGAGAATTTAAGATGTTCAATTGCATGTTCCCCAATGAATCCGCTCTTAATTTTTTGAAATTGAGAATTGAATAAATTTATTTCTATAGGTTTTTTATACCATAGAACCTCAATATTACCGATAACTTTAGCATAAATATTTAACATTTCTTTTTCAGTTGGGAGCGTTTTACTTATACCGATTAGTTTCTTGTTCCATTTATCTTCGACTAGTTCTCCATAAAGTTTCTTATTGAATCTCGAAGCAAATTTGGTAAATAAAAGGTATTTATCTTTTCTATTTAATTCTGGACGATTAGAAAATTCTTCTACCTCATAAAATAATCTACTTATATTATTCAAAGATTCTGTTGATTTATGTATATTTAAAACCCCAATTTCTGGCTTTAAAGCAAGCAATAAACTTTCACTATCTTTGTATTTACCTGGTGTGAAAACCATTGATTGTGGGTAAATATTAACTCGAGAATTTTTCTCATCAACATTGTATAAATCAAACTCAATGCTGAACACCTCTGCGCCTGTATAATCTCTTAAAATTGCATTATACATTGTTAAATATTTAATAACTTCGTGGGCAAGCTCATTCACCTTTTCTCTTGTAAGCCTTCCTGGGCCAATTACATCTCCAACGATAACTTCATTTGGAGAAGAATAACCAAATATCAGAGAATATTGATAGCTTATAAATTCTCGTGTTGTTATCATAATTTAGTTTCACTTACTCATTGCAATTTTTAAACAAATAAATTTAGGGCATAAAAAACCTAAATATAAACCTTTAAACAAAATTTAATGGCTTTTTAAATATTTTAGGTGAATAAAATATTAAAGTTCACTTTTGAATACTAAATAAAGTACGCGTTTAAAAATATTATAGAAGAATAAGACATTTTGATACTTAATTATTTTACAATTTTTGTTTACTTAAACTTAAATCAATATATACATATTAGAAATAAGAACTTCTTATTTTATAATCATAATAGGGTTCTAAGTTTTAGGTTATAAAGATCATGTCAAAGGAATAATTTGAGTTTTGAAAATAAAAATATAATAAGATAAAAATTATTATAATTATAATAATAATTATAAAATCTAAAAGCAGTGAAGGTGTGGTTATATTCAATTTGGGTCTGATTTAGGAATAAATCAAGAGGATATCGAAAAAATTAGTCCTCAAATCACATTTATAACATCAAATGCAGATATCGAGGCGATAGCACTTGTTTCTCAAGAAGGTTATCAAATAGCATTTAGCGCTTTGCCACATTATCACGTTGATGGAGATCAATTTTGTGGGCTCTCAAGTGCCTTATTAATGACTGGTCGATCAACAATCCAAACTTTATTTCAGGAAGATTTAAGTGAAATTATTGTTCGAGCTCAGGATGGCTATATAGTAATTACAAATGCGGGGAGATTAGTAATTGTTTGCGCAGGGACGATAATTGATACGTTAATGAAAACTGTGAAAGTTATGAGGATCGCTGCTAAAAATCTTTATAAGATTTTCGAGGGGCGCTAATTCTCTTTACTTTTTATAAATCTTGATTTGAAAACCTTCTTAAACCAAGAAAATCTTAAAATAAAGGGATCTTTTAAATATTAAAATTGTATTTATTTGATCATCCTTGAATGCTCTTTCGATAATAATTATAGGTTATTTATATGCCTATAGTATAGTTATTCTTTATATTACGTATTTAGCAAGAAAGAAAAGAGAAATAGGTGCTTTTTTAAATAATTTAATAAATGCAATAATTTTTATCGTGTCTATTTCAATATATATAGTCATAATACACACATTTAATGTTTTTAATGGAGAATTTATAGAGTTTCCTTTCAATATTTTTGCTATTCTTTTTATCATTTTTTTTTTACCATTATTTTATCTTTTTATTTATCGAGAGAAACATAGAATTAGAATTAGCAAAAGAAGAACTATTAACATGAAATTTCAACCATTTAAAGAACTCCCACTTAAATACGACATATATAGAAAATTGGCCCATTTTGTAGTTTTAGGAATAATTTTTTTTTATTTCACTTTAGGGTTTATCCTGCAAAATCTTTTAATAACAATTGGAAACGATATAATGATTTTTTCCCAAAATTTAGTTATTTTTTTAGTATTAATTTCTTTGATTGGACTACTTACGGCTGATTTTATAAGAATATTAACCCCTGAATCATATCCATTAAAACCGGTTAATCAATTATTAAGAGAAAAAGAATTACATATGAGGTTAGGGCCTCATATTTCTATGAGCATTGGATGTTTTTCCATCATTTTACTATATGGGCTATTTCAGCCTATCGGACCGGTAATAATATGTACTTCAATGGCAATGTCTATTTTTGGAGATGTATCAGCAAATTTAATAGGGAGAACAATCGGCCGTAGAAAGATTAGAAAAACAAATAAAACTTATGAGGGATTAATTGGGGGTATCTTTGCAGCCTTTTTCTCGGGAATAATCGTGTTGTATATATTAAGAAATAATTATAGGTTTACCATTCCTGGATTATTTCTAATACCCTCTATTGGAATGATAATCATTGGTATTATAGATTATTTAAACTTAGAGGTTGACGATAATTTGACATATAATTTTTGCGTTACAACAATATTATTTTTTAGTTCAATTTCAATATTATAAAATAAATATCATAAATTTTTTCAATCATTATAATTTTTTTTGTGAAAATGTTAGAAGAAAAATTAAAAATAGATAAAATATCTAAAGGAACAGTTATTGATCATATAGATGCCGGATATGCATTAACAATTCTTAATCTTACTGGTATCGATGAATCAAAAAATTTAATGACAATTGGAGTTAATGTTTTATCAAAAAAATATCAAACGAAAGATATAATTAAAATTGAGAATGTTTTTCTTAACGAAACTCAAATGCAACAAATATCTATATTATCTCCTAACGCTACTATTTCCCTAATTGAAAATTATAAAGTGATTGAAAAGAAAAAGGTGGAACTTCCTCGAATTATTAAAAAATTAATCTTATGTGTAAATCAGACATGCATTTCTAACTCGGAAAAAGAACCTATCGATACAGAATTTCTAGTATTAGAAGAAAAACCCTTAAAAATTCAATGTATTTATTGTGAACGTATATATAAATTAGAAGAAATTGTTTTCACTTCAAAAGAAAAGAAAGAAATGAAAGTAAAACAAACAATTCAATTTTAAATAATATAGATATTTTCTATAAAAAAAGTTCAAGAACTGATGAAAAACCCGGTATAAAATTTAGTATAGTATGTAGAAAAATACCGACAATCATAAATAAAAAAAAGAAAATACCAATACCTGGCAATATAATATTCTTCCAACGCCATTCTTCTTTATTGTATTCATATTTTAAAATATTAAAACTTACAACAAATGGAAATAAAAACCACCATAATAACATCCACATTAACATGAACCAACCTATTAATCCAAATATCAAACGTCCTATAAATGCACTTAACGCTCCAGTTAGCGCCCGAATCCAGTATAATTTTGTTTCCCTCTCCATCCGAAGATCAAATGCTTTTAATGGTCTTTTTTCAACTTGAATTGATTTTTTTTTAAATTCTTTCTTCTTCTCTTTTAAAAGCCGTTGTCTTCTTTTTTTAATATCTACCTTCTTGCGCTTTCCCATAATTATTATTATAAATACTATTTATTATAAAAATCATTATATATTATTGATAAAATAGAAATTAAAACTAATATGATTAAGTCATCAACAGAATTTACCAATTTTGATGTATTCGCCATTTTAAAAGAATTGGAATTAATATTGGTTAACAGTATAATTCTAAATATCTATGAGATAGAAGATCTATTGATATTAAAAATTAATACTAATTTTGGTAAGAAAAATTTAATTATCAAAAAGGATTCACGGATTAATTTAACCGAATATGATTATCCAATCCCAAAATATCCAAGTCAATATATTATTTCTCTAAGAAAATTATTAAAAAACCGGAAAATATTAAAAATTTCTCAACACCAATTTGATAGAATTATAATAATCGAATTAAGTGATATTTCGGGTCAACCTTGGAAATTTATTATAGAATTATTTAATAAGGGTAATTTTTTATTGTTGGATAATGAAAACTTAATAAGAGTTGCAAAAAAGTATAAAAAATTTAAAGATAGAGAAATCCTTCCAAAAAAAAAATATGATTTTCCAAGATCTCAAGGGAAAAATTTTTTAACTTTAAATAAAGAAGAATTTAAGGTTTTATTTAATAACTCTAATATAGAGATTGTTAGAGATCTTTCCAGAAAGACCCATATATCTGGCTTATATAGTGAAGAAATATGCCATAATGCTAAAATTAATAAAAATAGTCATGGGAAAGACCTTACAGATGATGATTATGAAAAATTATATGGATCCTTTAAAAAATTAAGAAATAAATTATTATTTGGTGAAATAAATGCATACATTGCATTTGATAAAAACGAAAATCAAATTTCAGTACTTCCTTTTGAAATTGAAATTCTTAATCAAATCAAAAAAGTACATTATTTATCATTTAACGAAGCTGTTGATAAATATTTTTCAAAAATTGATTCTGAAACCTTAAAAAGTCCTAAAGACCAAAAGATTGAAGATAAAATCAAATCTCTAGAAAAAATATTAAAAAATCAAAAAGATTATCTTGAAGAGCTCAAAATTAAAAAGGAACATTACTATAAAATAGGAGAATTATTATATGCTAACTTAAATTCCTTAGAAAAATTGCAATCTGTTATATTAGACGCAAAAAAAAAAAGATATTCATGGGAACTTATTAATGAAAAACTAAAAACAGCAAAATTAGAAAACTTTAATGAAACAGAATTCTTTGAGAAGATAATTCCTTCAACTAATCAAATTTTAATAACTATTAATGAGAATAATATTTATCTAGATTTAAATAAAAGTATTGGAGAAAATGCTAATAATATATACTTAAAAGGAAAAAAAGCAGATAAAAAGTTAAAAGGAACTATTACTGCCATTGAAAAAACAAAACAAAAAATTGCAAAAATAAAACATGATAGAGATTTAAGAGAAGCTGAAATTGATTTCTTGATTAAAAAACCAAAAAAGAAATGGTATGAAAAATTTAGATGGTTCATATCATCTGATGGATACTTAATTATAGGGGGAAGAGATGCAACATCTAATGAGATAATTTTTAAAAAGCATATAGATCAAAACGACTTAGTTTTTCATACAAATTTCCCTGGATCTCCATTATTAGTAATTAAAAATCCAAATAATCAGAAGATACCTTCAAGCACTATTATAGAGGCTAGTGAATTTGCTGCCACCTATTCCCGCGCATGGAAAGAGAACTGGGGTGTAGTTGATGTATTTTATATTTATCCAGATCAAATTTCAAGAACCCCTCCTTCAGGTGAATATTTGCAAAAAGGCTCTTTTATAATATCAGGTAAAAAGAATTTTATTAAAAATGTTAAAACTGAATTGACAATTGGATTAAAATTTGTTGAAGTAGAACCAGATTCCGAGGAAAATCATAAAATTTTTTATCCTAAAATCATTTCCGGTCCAAAATCCGCGATAAAAAAGCAAAGCAAACACCTTATAACTATTATTCCATCAAAGTCTGGTGGTTTTACTAAAGGTAATTTAGCTAAAGAGATTTTATCAACATTTTATAAAATTATTGATAAGGAATTAAAAATTTGGATTAAGTTATTATCCATAGATGAAATTCTTCTTTATTTACCTAGTGGTATGTCAATAATACAATGAAAAAGTTAAACTAATTCTAACCAACGTTTAATTTTCATTATATTCGTATGGTTATCAAATAAAATACCGTCAATACCTAAATTAATTAAGGATTTAATCTTAAATATTGGATCTTTGTATAATGTAAAGTCCCATGTTAAAGATTTTATTTTATATTCATGACAAACTTTAATGAATTCTCTACTAATTAAATTCGATCTTAAACTTATTAAATCGGGTTTGAACTTTAATTTTTTTTGGTTATCAAATTTTAAAAAGTCATTGGTACTGAAACTTAAACCTTTCGTAATATTATAGCATATTCGACTATTATAAAAATCTTTCTTAATTTCAGCTAATTCATGCAGATTCCTTCCACTAAAAATACAATCTTCCAATACGTTACATTTATTAACAATATTCATCATTTTATTTTTTATATTATCATCTTTTAATTCAATCATAAAAATTGTTTTTCCCTTTAATACTTTCAAAACTTCTGATAAGAGAGGGATCTTCTCATTATAGTTTATAGTTCTGGATTCTTTTATTTCATCATAGGAAAGATTTTTTAACAAACCTGAACTTCTAGTTGTCCTATCTAATGTTGAATCATGTAAAATGATCAATTTTCCATCTTTAGTTTCTCGAACATCAAATTCTACGCAATTGGCACCATATTCTATCGCTTTTGCGAAGGCCGTAATTGTATTTTCATCAAAAAAAGTTCTAGTGCCTCTATGTCCAATATATAAAAATTCTGACTTCATAGCAGAACTTTTAAAAATTTTAATTTTACTCTTGAATAAGAAATAAGTAGATTAAAATAATAAATATACCAATTAGAGTAAGAATAAAAACTGATGGATTTAATAGAGTTTGACCAATAGAAAGGAAAATAAATACAATTAAATCTTTCCAATTTAAACGTTTACCAATTAATTCTTTATAATTTGCATAGCTAGTAATTATAAAGAGAAAGAACAATAAAATCATAATCACTTTAATGCTTACGTCAATCAAGGTCCATAAAAGATTTATATTCATGAAAACAGTAATTATTTGAATATTAAAAAGAAGTGAAAAAATAAATGCAATAACTCCTAAAATAGCTGATATAATTACTGACCTATAAGCAAAATTATCATCAGATTGATATTTTTCCGATGCTTTTTGTTTTTTTTCTGGCTGTTTAGGAATTTTTGACATATTATCTTTTATATCTTTCCATATATTCCTTTAATTTAAATATTCTATAAATGTAAACAAATAGTAGAATTCCAATAATACTAAATACTAATACTATTAGAACATACAAAACAAGATTGGTAATTGAAATTATTGAAGGTGTTAATGATTGAATATTAATAAGGACTATTGCACTTTTTTTAATACCATCAGGGTAAGATTGTGTTTCTCCATAAGTAATATTAAAAGCATAACTGTTACCATAATCTAATGCAGCATCATCTTTATCTGTATCATCACCTTTAATGGGTAAAGCAAATTCATAAGTAGAAGTAATTTTTTCAAGTTTAGCCGCTCCATCTCCATTTTCTTCTGTATCGATTAAAAATACGCTATCACTAACATTATAATCAAAATAATTATATTTATTCGTAGAGATATTAGTAAATTGAATTATCCTCGCGTCTATAAAATCTTCTTTATTTTCAGAAGAACTATTTGATATAATAAGCCCAATAAATTCATTTATACTATGATACCCTGGAAATATTTCAATTTGAACTGAAATATAAAGATTTTCATTATCATGCATAACCCATAATTTAATTGGTAAATCCTCTAATTTAATATCATTATCTTTAAAGGCTTTACTCCATTCTTTTGCTGAAAGATCAATATGGCCATCAATTATAGGAGGATCTCCGTATTTAGAATCGATTTCTTCAACAGCACAGTTCCCATTTACTAATAGAAATAGTGAAATTACTGTTATATTTATAATTACAATACAAGTTAGTACTTTAAAAATCTCTTTCTTCAAAATTAAAAATCCTATCGTTTAAGTAGTCCTATTTTCTATAATCCCAAATATAAAAATTGATAATTAAAATTGAATTTAATATTTTTCGTATAAATTTTGTGTTTTACAAAAAATTCGACATCAAATTTCGAATTTAAAAGTAATTGTTATAAATATAATTACTTCATTAGGTGAACTAAATCGTCTTTAATTTAGCTAAGAAAACTCGGAAGCATAATAACACAGTTAAATTTATTTAAATAAACTATAATATAATTCATCAGACGCTTAATATCTCGTTTAGCGTCTAATGAATTCTTGTTATTATATTCAGCGAACGGTTTAGGCCCAATAGCAACCAGAATCCCGGATAAATCTTTTTCTCTTTTAATAAAAAACCAAAAAGGCTTGTCTTTTTCTGTATCTTTTACTATTATAAGCATCCAAGGATTTTGTGTCCACTCAATATCATTAGGAGCAATTACTTTTTTTATAGTTTTCTGAGTTTGATATTTTTTTGTCATTTTAATCGTTTTAACTAAAGCGTAAAAATAACTTCTTTTAATCTTCAAGTACCCTCCAAAATATCCTTTAACATCAAATAATTCAAGTTCTTTTTTTTCTCCGTCTGACAATTCCAGAAAAACTTTCCAAATATTCGTCATAGTTTTATTTATGTTTTTTAAGTCCAATTTCTTCTATTTTAATTTGTTTAAATTTATTTTTAATCTTATTTAAAGCAAAATTTAAACCCATGGCTTTTGCCTCATCTAAATTTAAATTTAAATAACATTCATAATAAAGTTGATTTTTAATAATTAAAACTCCTGATGTATGAATAATCTCGTAGTTTTGAAAGATATTAGAAATTATGTCAAATATTTCTCCAGAAAAATTTAATGTAGAAAATGTTACCTTTATAACTTTTTCTCTTTTTAGCGGATAAATTGATATTTTTATAGAATTCGCTATAATTGATTGTACTATTAAAAGAAATGGACTTTCTTCTATGTTTTTTATGTTTAATAATGAAAGTTCTAATTCGGTTCTGGAGATTTCATTTATACGCTGTATATGGGCTTTTGTTAAACTGTAAACCTTCATTTTCAAATATAGTATTGTTTTTTATCTAAATCTTTTTTCCTTGATTAATTTTCTTTCTTATTGATATAATAGTTCCTGAAGTTTTAAAAGGTGATAGAATAACTTTTATTCCATCAATTTGTTTTACAAGGCTTAAAGCAGAAATTATTGTCTCTTTTGTTTGGTGAGTACATCTTATAATTCCATATTCTTCATTCAAATTAAGTTCTATTAACCATAATCCAATTTTATTTGCTTCTTTCAATCCAAAGTATCTCCAGATCGATTGCCAAATTGATTTTAAAAGTGAATTTTTAGTGATTTCTATTTTATTTTCTCTAATTATTTTAAAAGAAATATATCTTTGTCTTTCTTTTTGCTCCATATTATTCCTCATCTTTTATTAATCTAAGTTCTGGTTCAATTATATTATTATTGTGTCTCTCAGTTCTTTCTAATAATAAAATTGGGTTTACCATAAAGATTTTTTTGGCTTTATCTAAAGAAATTCCTAATAAAGAATTACAGATGCTCATTAACGCTCTTGGGTGCCTAAGATCATACAAATCATCAGAATTTCCACTAATAATGCAATTTGCTTTATATTTTAATGCCAATTGGATAAATCTGTATAGGTTTCTGAAATTCTTTGATTGGTTTATCTTGTTTGTTATCATAATTGAATCTAAAGAGAATTCTAAAAATGAATTATTTTGCTTAGTAAGTGAAATTACCCCAGGAGTAAGTGTTTTAATTATTTGTGGATTAGAAAAGGAAATAACATCAACTCTTGAATCCTTAGCAGCTTGTAATTGAACTTCTTTATTTAAAGACTCAATTGAAAGGATATCAGAAAAATTATTATATCTTTTAATTCTTTTTTTGAAATCTTCAAGGTTTACTATCCTTAAATTAATTCGAAAAAATATGTTTAAATTTGCGTTCTTTTTTATTTTCATTTTTATTTCTAAAGGTATTACATCTAGATCATTTTTAGGTTCTAAAATTACATTTTTAATTCCTAACTTTTCACAAAATTCTAATTTTTTAAGCATTTCGGTAATTTTATCGAAATCTATTGGTAATCTTGACTCAAAATATGACAATAATAATACAACCTCAAAAAGCTGCTAAACTCTCTATAATTATCATAAGAATTGTAAAAATAAAAAAATTTTATTATAAATAAATATTTAAATTGTTAGTTTTTGAATTTATGCGAGGATTTCTTTTGGTGAAAAAAAGAAAGCTTTCTGAAATCAGAAAAAAGATTAATAATGGATCTGCTATAATATTAACCATTCAAGAATTAATTGATCAGATAAGTGAAGGGAAGAAAGTTAAATTTGAAGATGTTGACATTGTTACAACAGCAACAAAAGGGCTAATGAGTGGAATTATGGGGATTTTTTCTTTTCGTCTCTCCCCACCAAAAACTTTGAGAAAATTCACTGAAGTTGGTATTAATGGAATCCCCGCTTTTCCTGGACCATGTCCCAATGAATATTTAGGTATAGTAGATCTACTTATTTATGGGACGACTCAAAGTTGTACGATAGATAATTATTGCGGTGGCTCTTTGTTTAGAGAAATTGTTGAAGGAAAACCAGTGAAAGTTTTAGCCAAGAGTGCTGAAGGTGAAACTATCGAAAAAATAATGAATTTAGAAGATATGCAATTTGCTAAATTAGTTGGAACTAGACAAGCTATTAAGAATTACAATGCAATGATTAATTGCGAGACTAATTACATCGATACTATTTTCTCTTGTCTTCCCTTTTCACCTAATAAAACAGAACTTACTTTTTCCGGATGTGGAGCGCTTAATCCTTTCCAAAATGATCCTGAATTTGAATCTTTCGGTGTTGGTTCTCCTGTTCTTGTAAATGGGAATATAGGATATCTCATGGGTCCTGGGACTCGTAATTATGTCGAAAAACCTAATATGATGACTATTGCTTCATTTGAAGGAATGAAACCGGATTATATGGGGGCTTTCAAAACATCTTATGGATTAGAGCCTATTTGTAGTTTAGCTATACCTATTCCTATTTTGAATGAGAAGATCTTCAACAATATAGTTAAATCTGATAGATCAGTTAAATTAACAATTTTAAGTCTTGTAGGGCGAGAAAAAGTTGGAGAAATCACTTATGGTGATGTTTGGGATAAAAATTTTTTCATGAGGTTTAATCCAGATGCGTGTAAAAATTGCGAACAATGCAAAGCTATTGATAAGTGTCCTACAAATGCATTTATTATAAAAAATGGTATGATCTCTGCTATAGATCGTTCCCGTTGTTTTAATTGTGGCAATTGTACTCATTTATGTCCAGAAGCTTTTTTATTAGATTTAAAGAAAATTGAATTTGAAGGTAAAAGTATCCCAGTTGTTTTAAGACAATCAGATCGATATGGAGCAATAAAATTAGCTGAACAATTAAAATCAATGATCTTAAAAGGGGAATTTCCCTTAAGAGAACCAATTGCAAAGTTACAATTTGCTAAAGAAGTTAAATAAAAATCGAATTAACTACTATGTCAGAATTAAAATTATCAAAATTTGATCAAATTGGAATATTAGTTAAAAATATTGAAAAAGCAGCAGAATTGTATAACATTTTACTGGATCTTAATGGAACCATTAAAATTGTTGAACAAACTAGTACTGTAGAATATAAAGGAAAAGAAGTAGAATTTAAAATGAAAAAAATAATGCAATATTTTGGCGGAAAACAATTGGAAATTATTGAGTTATTAGAATCAACTGGTGATCATTTATATTCTGAATTTCTTAAAGAAGGAAATATAGGCTTACATCACATAGGGATATATATAAAAAACGCTGAGACAGTAATTATTCATTTTAAAAAACTATATAATATAGATGTGATTCAATTAGGAAAAGTTGGAAAAGTTAAATTTTTCTATTTAGATACAAAAGACATTTTAGGTTATTATATTGAATTGATTGAAATCTAATTTGTCTATACTTATTGAATTATTGTTATAAAAAACTTTATCTTTTATTTGCAATACGTCTAAATATGTCGAATCAAATATTAGATGGTGGCGATTTAGTTGTTAAATGCCTTTTAAAGGAAGGCATAACTAAAATATTTGGTATAGTTGGAGGGGAACTTTTAAGAATCTATGATGCTATTGAACGATGGGGCAGAGAACAAGGAATTGATACTGTTATGGTAAGACATGAACAAGCTGGAGGTCATATGGCAGACGCATGGGCTCGAGCAACAGGGGAGATCGGAGTTTGTATAGGAACTGTTGGCCCCGGTGTTACTCACCTTGTACCTGCTGTAGCAGCAGCTAATTCAGATTCAATTCCTATGCTTATTATTGGAGCACAAATAGGGCGAATGTTTGAAGATACTGGAATTTTACAAGGTGGAATTGATCAAATAGCTTTAATGAAACCAATAACCAAAGCTCAAATACAAGTAGAAGAACCAGAGGAAATTCCTCACGCAATACAAAATGCAATAAAGACAGCATTATCTGGAAGAAGAGGGCCAGTATATTTAGAATTTAGAGAAACTGCATTAGTACGACCAGCAACAGAAGGAGATATTAAAAAAATTTTGGAACCAAAAAAATATAGAGCATTAAATAGACCTAACGGCTCTTCAATAGAAGTAAAAAGAACTATTGAAATTTTAAAAAATGCTAAAAAGCCCCTTATAATCACCGGAGGGGGTGTGATTGCCTCAGGAGCTTCAGAGGAGGTAAAAACTTTATCAGAGACATATATGATACCGATAAGCACTACGATTAATGGTATAGGTTCAATTGGACGGGATAAAAAGACATTTTTGGATTCTTATTTAATTAATAATGCATATCGAACAGCGGCTACAGAAGCGGATGTAGTTATATCGTTTGGGTGTAAATGGGATTATTCGATATTTTATGGAGCACCACCAATGTGGAATCAAACTCAAAAAATTGTTCAAATTGATATTGATCCAAAAGAAATAGGTAAAAACAGGCCAATTGAGGTAGGGATTATCGGTGATTGCAAAGCTGTAACCAAGCAACTACTCCATGAAATGGAAACTTCATTACCTAAAGAAAAAATTTCTGAATGGTCTGAATGGAATACCTATCTACAAGAATTATGTAAAAATCAATTAATTATAAATTTAAAAATACTTGAATACAAAAAATTGCCTATGAAACCTGAGAGACTTGTATATGAAGTATTTGATTTCATCCCCGAGGATGCACAAATCGTGCTTGATGGGGGTGATATTGTCGTTTTTTCCTACAAATACATTAACTTAAAACCACGTCCTCCAAGATCTACATTTTTCCCAATTTCGATGGGACATTTAGGAGTCGGAATTCCTTATTCAATTGGTGTTAAAATGGCAAAACCAAACAAACTTGTTGTATGTCTAAATGG
>Ga0209427_10002893_pt1 | contig 20148 bp, 18 predicted proteins | sample DeeMarSWOR136_30_FD_187465 | JGI IMG/M metagenome (GOLD analysis project Ga0209427, IMG submission 187465) | Marine sediment microbial communities from White Oak River estuary, North Carolina - WOR-1-36_30 (SPAdes) (version 2) | ecosystem: Environmental > Aquatic > Marine > Intertidal zone >...
CGATGTTTTCTGTCCTCTCGTTGACCAAATTGGCTATTTTAGCTATCTCCTGGATAGCTTCATCAGTGAAGGAAAGCTCCACCCCTTCGGTAGCCATAAGAGCGGTATATTGCTTAATCAAAGCATTCTGAGGTTCAGTCAAGATGCGCACGAAATCCTTGGTGCTCAAGCTGCCCAACTCCACTCTTATGGGAAACCTTCCTTGCATCTCAGGAATCAGATCCGAAGGTTTGGAAGCATGAAATGCGCCTGCAGCGATGAACAGAATATGGTCGGTCTTCACCATTCCATATTTGGTCATCACGTTGGTTCCTTCGACAATAGGGAGGAGATCCCTTTGCACTCCCTCGCGAGAGACATCTGGTCCATTTTTCACCTTCTCCCCGGCAATCTTGTCTATTTCATCGACGAATATTATCCCGGAGTTTTCCACCCTTTCGATGGACTCTGAAATGACCGCCTCCATATCTATCAGCTTACCTACTTCCTCCTGTGTCAAAATCCTTTGAGCTTCTGCTACTGCCACTTTCCTTTTTTTGGTCTTTTTGGGAAACATCCCAGAAAACATTTCTTGAAAGTTGACTCCCAATTCCTCTATCCCTTGGGGAGAGAAAACCTCGATTATGGGAAATCTATCATTGGGCACGTTCACCTCGAGCATTCTTTTGTCCAGCTTGCCCTTTTTTAATTGTATTCTCAGCTTTTCCCTGGTTCTTTCCCATTTTTCCTCGGGATCTTCTTGGTTAAAGTCTGAGCTCTGAGTTTCTCCAAAGGAGCCGTTAGATGCAGGAAGTGACAACGCAGGCTGAGGTACCTGTTTTCGCCTTTGAGGTTTGGGAGGTAGTAGAAGGTCCAGTATCTTCTCTTCTGCTATGTGGATCGCCTTCTGCTGTACCGACTCAGCTTTTTCCCTCTTTACCATGCTAACTGCCAAATCGGTCAACTCCCTCACCATGGACTCCACATCCCTACCTACATATCCCACTTCGGTATATTTAGAAGCTTCCACCTTGATCAAGGGAGCGTTGGCTAGATTGGCCAACCTGCGGGCTATTTCGGTCTTTCCTACTCCCGTAGGACCGATCATGATGATGTTGTTGGGCATGATCTCCTCTTTCAAGTCTCCGCTCACATGTTGTCTCCTCCAACGGTTTCTTAAGGCTATGGCTACTGACTTTTTGGCCTGATCCTGCCCGATTATGTATTTGTCCAATTCCTTCACGATCTCCTTTGGTGTTAATTCCTTTCGCCAATCCTCTTTTGTTTTTGCCCGCCTCCGGGTATCATTGCTGTGCTCCAAATTATTGTTCACCTTAGGCAGACCGGGACTTTTCACTTCAGACATCTTTCAACTCCTTTGCAATTTCTCTCAATCATAAACGTAACCCCGCTCTTCGAATAATCTTTCTATAAGATTAATATAATGAAAAATGCATCAATTTTCAAATTTTTTCAAAACTTTTGCGGCCGGGATAAAAGTTGAGCCCAGGAGTCTATACAAGAAATGCTAAAGTTGTCTTTTGGACTCCTATAACTTGTCATATGAGATTGTAGTTACCCAATTTATTGGGCTCGAAATCGTCAAGATGTCGCCAAGACGCTGTGTGCTGTGCAAATCGAGCAAACACATTCCAAGACATCCTCCTGGGTCCCGCCTTCGGGGATACCAGCCAAGGGATGAACCTGCGGTTACGCCTCATATGGCCAATAACTGACAAACAATAGCGCAAAAATCAAAGTTCCTCAATTACAATCTTGTCATTAGTGTAAACACAGATTGAGGAAGCGATCTCTATGGATTTTTTCACAATGGTTTTCGCATCTAAGTTCGCGAAAGTTACCAAAGCTCGGGCAGCTGCCAGCGCGTATGGTCCACCGGAGCCGATAGCGATTATACCATCATCCGGTTCGATTACATCACCATTTCCAGATATGATCAAAGCATGTTCTTTATCCAGCACTGCCAGAAGCGCTTCCAACCTCCTTAAATATTTATCCATCCTCCAATCTTTCGCCAATTCCACAGCAGCTCGAGGGAGGTTCCCTCGGAATTCTTCGATTTTTGCTTCAAATCTTTCAAAGAGGGTAAAAGCGTCGGCAGATGTTCCGGCAAATCCGGCTAAGATGTTGTTGTTATACAACTTACGGAGCTTGTTGGCGTTCCGTTTGACGATGGTTTCCTCCAGGCTTACCTGCCCATCCGCACCTATGGCCACCTGGCCCTTGTGTCTAAGTCCGATTATGGTGGTTGATCTTTTCATTTGGGTTCAAGGTGAAAGGTCATTCTTTATCTGTTTACTGCCTACCCTAAACTGACTGCTGCCCACTGTTCACTGCTTTTCCGCTCTGGGGTGTGCTTTCTTATAAATTTTCTTTAATCTCTCGGTAGTCACATGTGTGTATATCTGAGTGGTGGAGAGGCTCTCATGACCAAGAAGGTCCTTCACGGCAAGGAGATCCGCTCCTTGGTCCAAAAGATGAGTAGCAAAGGTATGTCTCAAGGTGTGAGGGCTGGTCTTTTGGTCCTCAGATACCTGGGTAGCATATTTTTTGACTATCCTCCTGATACTTCTAACAGAAAGTCGTCTACCAGATCGATTTAGGAAAATCGCCTCCCCATCTGCGGTAAATTTGTCTTTGAATAGGGATTTGCGCAAATTCAGGTAATTTTTAAGTAATCCCAATGCCTCTCTCCCCACCGGTATAATTCTCTCCTTGCCTCCCTTACCCACAACCCTAACCACCTCCCCTTGAAAATCTACGGAAGACAAATCCAGATTTGCTAACTCCGACAGCCTCATTCCGGTGCTGTAAAAAAGCTCCAAAATGGTCAAATCCCTCAAACCCCAGAGACTCTCCTTTGTGGGAAGCTTAAGCAAGCTTTCCATCTGCGAGATGGTCAAAAATGTAGGAAGTCTTTTTTTCCTTTTGGGGCTGGAAAGAAAAGAGGCCGGATTGGTAAAAATCCTTCTTTTTCGCAGAAGATATTTGAAAAAAGATCTGAGGACGAAAACCTTATGGGCAATAGTGGATTCTTTCAATCTTTTTCTTTTCAGAAAGACCAAGAAATCCCTCAGAAGTGGGCGGTCGATTTGTTGAAGGGGATTCTCCTTTAAGTTTCTTTCTTTTAAAAACGCGTTAAAATCCGACAAGTCGGTTCTATACGAGCTAACCGTATTTTTCGAAAAATTCTTTTCTCTTTGAATATGTTGGATGAACCTTTTTATTTCTTTTTCGATATCTTTCATCATGGTTCGATGAGCTCACCATCCCGCCATAGGCGGGAGAACCATTGAAATGTTGTCAAAAGATTGGTCAACGTATGCAACAGACTAAGCGGACTTATGGTTAACCTGCGCCCAACCAGGTGGCTCGTGGCTTGCCGGACCACATTCATCTGTTCCATCCACTCAATCCACTGACCGTTTAATCAGTTGACCGTTTTGACAGACTCCTTCGACGAACTTTCCGCCGTTTTGATCTTTTCAAATCCACATTTAACGCACTTTAGATATTCACCTTTTGATTTGCTCGTTTTTTGCACCAAGAATTTGGCACCGCAGTTTGGGCAGGTCTCGTTTACCGGTTTATCCCAACTGGCGAATTTACATTTTGGGTAATTAGAGCAACCATAGAAAATTCGTCCACGTTTGCTCTTTCTTTCAAACAGATACCCACCACAACCTCCTTCTGGACAATTGACCCCGATGGAGAGTGGTCGGGTGAATTTACATTCAGGATATTTTGAGCAGGACCAAAACTTTCCATACCGGCTGGTCTTCAGCTGCATGGGAGCGCCGCAGATTTCACATTTTTGACCGGACAAAAGCTCTCCATTCTCATCGGATTCCAAGGGTTTAGTGTTTTTGCATTTAGGAAAAGCAGAACAAGCCAAGAATCTTCCATTTTTCCCCCATCTGATAATCATGGGGCTTCCGCATTTTTCACAGATCTCCCCGGTGGCCTGTTGTGTCATCTGCCTGATCTTGCTCTTTTCATTCTCCACTCTTTCTAAGTTCAATTTAAACGGGGAATAGAAGTCATGTAGCACTTTAACCCAGCCCTCACCACCCTCCTCGATCTTATCCAGTTCTTCTTCCATGTTGGCGGTGAAGTTTACCTCGAATATATTGGGGAAATTTTTAACTAAAATCTCATTAACCGTTCTTCCCAATTCGGTGGGAAAAAGCTTCTTCTTATCTAACTCCACATATTTTCGCTGTTTTATGGTGGTGACGATCTGAGCATAGGTGGAGGGACGGCCCACTCCATTTTCTTCTAATTCCTTAATCAAACTGGCTTCAGTGAATCTGGGAGGGGGCTTGGTGAAATGCTGCTTAGGAACAAGCTCCAAAAGACTTAGAATCTCGTTTTCTTTTAAAGCTGGGAGTTTAAATTCCTCTTCCTTCTCTGAGTTTTCCTCTTTGGCGTCTTGATAGATTTTCAAAAATCCATCAAACAAAAGCTCTGAGCTGGAAGCTTTAAATAAATATTTTTCTGCTTCAATCTCCACGGTAACGGAGTCAAATATCGCCTCCGCCATCTGCGAGGCGATAAACCTGCTCCAGATGAGTTGATACAGCTTAAATTGATCTTTGGTCAAAAATTTTTTCAACTGGTCCGGAGCATAGTCAATGTAGGTGGGACGTATGGCTTCATGCGCTTGTTGAGCTGCTTTTTTAGATTTATATTCTCTTGTCTTCAAGGGAGCATATTTTGAACCGAAATTTTTCTCGATAAAATCCTTTGCCGCTTTCTTAGCGATCTCCGCAATCCGAGGGGAGTCAGTTCTCATATAAGTGATCAAACCGACACTTCCCTTTTCCCCTAATTCCACCCCTTCATAGAGTTGTTGAGCAACCATCATGGTCTTTTGTGATGAAAAATAGAGTCTTCGGGCTGCATCTTGTTGAAGGGTGCTGGTGATGTAGGGAGGGGAAGGAAAGCGCTTCCTCTTCTCCCGAGTGACGTTTATTACCCAGAATTTTTTCTCTTGGAGATCTGCAATTATCTTTTCAGCATTTTCCCGGGAAGCTATTTCAAAATCTTTCCCATCGATTTTGACCAATTTGGCAGGAAAAGATTCCTTGTTATCAGTTTCCAGAATGGCAGTAATGCTCCAGTATTCTTTGGGGACGAACTTTTCAATTTGCTCTTCCCGTTCGCAGATCATGCGCAGAGCCACAGACTGCACTCTGCCCGCACTTAATCCTCGGTATACGGTCTTCCACAGGATAGGAGAGACCTTATATCCCACCAATCTATCCAGAATTCGTCGAGCTTGTTGGGCATTCACCTTGTTCATATCGATCTTTCCGGATTCCTTTATCCCGGCAAGTACAGCCTGCCTGGTGATCTCGTTGAAGGAAGCTCGATAGATTTGGTGATTTAGCTTCTCTATCTCCTGAGCTATGTGCCAGGCAATAGCTTCCCCTTCACGATCCGGGTCTGGGGCAAGATAGACCATCTTGGCTTTCTTGGCTTCAGACTTCAATCGATTTAAAATCTTCTTCTTACCTTTGATGATTTCGTACTTAGGAGTAAAATCGTTCTTAATGTCAACCCCCAGATTTTTCTCCGGAAGATCCTTTACGTGCCCCACCGAAGCTTCCACCAAAAAGTCTTTTCCCAAGAATTTCTTCAAGGTCTTGGTCTTTGCGGGTGATTCCACTATGACTAAGTTCTTCTGTGCCAAAATTGCTCCTTTTGAAAGAGTCAAAATTCAAAATGACTAAAGCCTTTTCAACTCTGATTTAGGTTTCTCCTTCGGTCTCTCGAACTCAATCTTACCTCCCAACACTTCCTTTAATGCTTGATTGACGACTTTTTCCTCATTTTCTTGGCTGGGAGTCTCCTCTTCACCCATCTGCAAAGCTTGTGATTGAGCTTTCATCCTGTCTAAATTTAGCCTTCGGGCCTGTTTTGCAACAAGCAAGACTCCCTCATATCTATTTCTACAGATCTTCTCTAATTTTTCAGTGGCATCTAATTCCATCAGTTCCTCCTTTTAAGATTCACCCCATTCTGCCCATTTAAGGGATCAATCAAAAAACTTTCATTACCCCACACAGGGAATATGTAAACGTCATCTTCTCCCAAAATCTTTGCTTAAATCAAGAATTTTCTTGGTGTGGGTCTGATACTGAACCATATGGTTTATATTCTGGGTAGAAAATAACCGTATTCGGGTCACTTCAGAGTGAATTCAATTCTTGCCCCAGCCTTTAAAATCGAAACGGAAAGATTTATGTCTTTCCGTCTCGATGACCTTTTCCACTAATTTTACGGTATCCTCTAAGTTCTTATTTATCACAACATAATCATACTTCGACCAAAACTTTATCTCCTTTAATGCGATTTTCAATCTCTTCTCTACTTCGCCCCTACTATCGGTTCCTCTCCCAATGAGCCTTTCTTTCAATTCCCCTAAAGAGGGAGGAAGAAGAAAGATCAAAACACTTTCTGGATATTTCTTCTTTATCGCCATTCCTCCTTGCACATCCAAAACGAACAAAGCAACCCTGCCTTTCTTTTGTGCCTGATCAACAAATTTTCTTAAGGTCCCATAATATTCGCCGTGCACCTTTGCCCATTCCACAAATCCTTTCTTTTTTCTTATCTGGTTGAATTCTCTTTCGGGCACAAAAAAGTAATCCCTTCCTTCTTTTTCATTTTTTCTTCTCTTTCTGGTAGTTGCAGAGATGGAATACAGATAATCTTTGTGTCTCTTCAGTATTTTTCGACAAATGGTGGTCTTTCCTCCTCCCGAGGGAGAAGATAGCACCACTAAGGTTGCCTTTTTCATCTTTTCAAAAAGTTCAAAATTGAAAATTCAAAGTTCAGGATGAATCTTGAATCCTGAATTTTGAATCTTGAACTGATTTTCGCTTTTTGCCTATTCCTCAACGGTTAATTCACCTTGTCCGCCTAAGGCGGGCCTTGCTTCTGCCCCGAGTTGGGGAGGTGTGATAAGGATCCTGCAGATTTTTGCTCTAAACGAAAAGCTATGGTCTCACAAGCCAAAGCCGATAGTATCACATGATCTGAGGTGGTCACCACCAGGCTTCTGGTCTTTCTGCCTTCGGTGGCATCCACAAGCTTTCCCTTTTTTTGCGCCTCATCTTTCAGTCTTTTGGAAGGCTGTGACCCGAAGCAGATTACCGCCACAATCTTATTTACCGAGACCACGCTGCCATAACCGATGGAAACAAAAGGATATTCCATTTATTGTTTACCCAAACAATTAAATTTCTAGGCTTGAAACGATAGAACTTGTCATCATATATTGAATTCCAGATTGTGTGAAAATCGCAAAAGCAAGCTTTTGCACTCCTCAATCGAGTGCCTGAACAACTTTTTTTAATAATTCCTGTTGCGACATTTATTCAGACGCTCCAAGAGTATCTTTTTGAATTCTTCGTCTGAAAGATTGGGGAATCTCTTACGTAAACCGTGAATGAAGAGTTGTCTGGTAAATTCAGACAACTCAATTGCCCTAAGTAATCTTTTTTCGGATGACATTTGCCTAAGCACGTGAATGTATATTCTATGGTTTGGACTTTCTTTGGCGTTCATAAAGAATTGAGAGTATTCTTGTAGCCGTCCATATGGGCGCACTCTGAAGAATGCGGCTACAATATGTTCGTCACGGACACCCGCGTCCGTGACGCTTTAGGATAACGGACAAGGTGTCCAATACCAGCCCAGAGGCTACCTTGTTATGTGCTGTTTGCATATTCTAATGAACCCGTTAGATCGGTGTTTTTCGCCAGTATTTCTGGCCATCTCCTAAAATCTTCCTCCGTAATGTTTAATACCGAAGAAAGTTGAGCGTCGGAATGGGGTTGCTTAATAACAATTCCTTCCGGTTTAGATAGAAGGAAACCAAGTAGATCTTGTAGAGGTATTCGACCGTACCATCTTATAACCGCACCATCTTGCCAAGGGATAAATTGCAGCAAACCTATTTGTCTGTCATTTTCATCTTTAACTCCCATTGAAACTGGAGGCTTTGGCTTGTTTTCAATGTGCATTTCTGAGGGTGCAGGTTTGAGCTGACGTTTTGTATTGTGCTGATATGCCTTAATTATCCTAACTTGTTTCGGGGCACCCTCCAATATCGTATCAAAGGGTGGAGTGCTTGGTCGACGTGGGTAAAAGGTTAAATGGGATAATAAATTACAAAAAAATCTGTTTAACGAGAATTCACCATCCTTGTGAACTATCAAATGTACATAAAAAGGAGGAATTTGAAAATCGTCACCGCAAGGTGTGGCTAGTTCACCGGCAAGATTCTCTTCTCCCGGATATGATATTCCGTAACTAAGTATGCCCTTATCAAGAACAACCACCATGTCTGGCCACAGCCTTGATTCATAGTCCTTGTTCAATTCCCCTATATTGTCTGCCAATGTTTCAAGGGAAGTATCTGAATCAAACCCAAAAATTACACCGAAGGTCCCAACAGTTGCTAATTCACTACCGGTTGACTTTTGGTCCAACTGTGAAAAAGGTCGTTTCTTTAACTGTTTACATGATGCGATTTTTTCGTAACCATCTTTGATTTCACTTTTGTTCAAACATGTCTTTACCTCAATTACAGAAGCAACTGTATCTGCTGGGATTATTTGTGCATTTTCGGCGTAACGATAGATGGGACTAGAAAACACATCATAAATGATCACATCCGTTTGCTTGCTAATGGTATTGTCATTATCAATTATTATTCCCGAACCCGCACAAAATCGATGAGGAAGATGTGAATTCAAAAATGATTTTAAAATATTTTCCACTTCTATGCCTTTTTCTGCAGAATGTGGTTGAGAGGAACGAATAAATTCGAATTCAGTTCTTAGTCGTTTTGCTGCGTCAGAAAATAATTTTGAGATTGTCGGTTTGTCCATCTTTATTCAATCTTCAATAATTCACCTGTTCCAGCAAACCTGTTGGAGAAACTCTCCTTCATTTAGGAAGTTCTCTCTTTAATCTGGTTTTCTCCATCTTCAAGTTTGGGTCTCTTCGTAGGCTTTTCTCCTTGCTTTTTTAACAGCCTTTTCTATATCCTTGACGGCTAATTTTGTCTTCTTAAAGGTTTCCGCAATCTTAAACACAGCCTCCAGTCTATCTTCCGGGGAAAGCACAGAAAGAATGTAATCCTCAGGACTGGTTTTTGGTGTGGTTTTCATAAAATGCCTCCTTCAAAGTTCATATTTGATGTTCTCCCTGTTCGTCACGGACGCCCTCGCCCGTGACAGAGAAGGTAACGGACAAGGTGTCCGTTACCAACGCAGAGATACTACTTCAAAAGCAACATCTTTTTACTGGACACAAAATCATCAACTTGAAGCTGATAGAAATACATCCCACTTGCAACACGCTCCCCAGTACCATTTCTGCCATCCCATCGGACAGAATATTTATCAACGGGTTTATGCTTATTCACTAGGTTTCTGACAACTTGACCCAAAGCGTTATAGATTTTCATGTCGACGACTCCAGCTTTTGGGATGAAAAACTCAATGCGGGTCTCGGGATTAAAGGGATTAGGGTAATTTTGCCATAGCCACACTTCTTTTGGCATCTGGCGCTCTTCGGGAGTGGACTCGACTCCGGTTGTTTCTATCTGAATGACCTCAATATCGTCATACCGTCCTGCACTGTCGGAGCACCTCAATCCCACACGCCCCGGCAGCCAGTTTTCCACCAGAATAGTTTCCAGAAGATACACCTCAGGCTCCGACAGGGCGGCTTCCCATGCCTTAAATTTTATGGTATCTCCGTTCATGTAAGCCTCGAAGTAATACCAGGTATCTAACTTTAAGGCGCGATCCAAATAAGCAAGAAGTGTATCCCTATCTTGAAAGTTATCATAGATATACAGCCCGTTATACGGTGGCATAAATACGTATCCAATATGAAGGTCTCCTTTGTCAACTCGCCCCAGAATATGTACTGTGCCTGTGTCACTGAGCCCGGTGATCTTCACCTTCACCTTCACGCGGTAATTTGACAAAATGGGACAACTATCAGCTATAGCAACCGCGTCGAAAACAGCACTATCCGATTGATCTAAGGCATTGCTCTCGTCGTAGAGAATAGTCCAATTGCCGTCGCCTCCAAAAGTCCAATCGTCGGCCACACCATCTTCAAAATCGTCGCTCCAAATAATGGCCTGACCTCTTCCTGTAATAAATGGAATTAGTAGCAAAAACAGAGCTATTGATATTACAATCCCTATCCCCCTAAATCTCATAATCAGACCTTCGTTAACCAAGATAAATTAGCAACTCCACATCGAAATGCGTAGAGGCGTTTCGGGTATCTGTAACTCCTCACATTATTGTGTTTATGTAATCAAATTTGGCTCAACGTCAATGTCTCCTATCTCCTTAGCTAGACGAACCCGCACCTCCATCTCTGGGGCTTCGGAATCTTCAATCCAAAAATCCAAGCCATTATTATTCTATATTCTGCACCTGCTCTCTTATTTTCTCTATCTCCTCCTTCAGGAAGATCACCTTTTGTGAAATCCGGGCATCGGAAGCTTTGGCGCCGATGGTGTTGGCTTCCCGGTTCATCTCCTGCAAAAGGAAGGTTAACCTCTTTCCCACTGGCCCGCCTTCCTCTAAAGCCGAAAGGAATTGCTGATTATGACTTTTGAACCTGACGCATTCCTCGGTGACGTCACATTTTTCCGCCATCAAAGCCACCTCCTGCTCGATCCTTTGTTCATCCACTACCATATCAGCCAAAAGCTCAGATACTCTAAGTTTCAATTTCTTTCTATAATTATTCACATTTAGAGGAGTCAAGTCCTCAATTTCGGAGATGGTCCTGTCCAGATTCTTGACTCTTTGTTTTAAATCACTTGCCAGACGAGTCCCTTCACTTTTTCGCATGGAGTTAAATTCTTCCAGAGCTTTCAGGGTAACTTCATTTACCACCTCCCAAGCTTTGTCTATGTCAGATTCCTCCTTTTCGACTTTGATCAAATCGGGCAAGTTCAAGAAATGATCCACCCGGACTTCACCTGAAAGATTGTACTTTTCCTTCAATTGGGCAATTATGGTTTGATAGACGTCTGCCGCTTCCTCGTTCAGTTTCGCATAGGATGCGAGGGGCAAGCTCTCTTCCCAATTCAAAGTGTAGCTGATTTTCCCTCTGGTAATAGTGGAGAGGATTATCTCCTTGAGTTTCGATTCCAAAGGACTAAGAGATTTAGGCAATCGAAATTGAATCTCACAGAAGCGATTATTTACCGAGCTTATATCCACTGAAGCCTTTACATCTTCTTTGACCAACTCAGCTCTGCCATAACCGGTCATGCTGGATACCATAGAAACTCTCCTGAGACAAAATTTTATAATAACTCAATAAATCAATTTGTCAACCGAATTTTCCGAATTCTCATCCTTTTTGTTCAAGCCCCCAATATGATTGGGATTACGCACAGTCCACTTCAGGATTTCATTGATGTTTATAGACTACCACTTTTCAGAGCAAACTATGGGAATGTCCTCCGCCTCTGGCGGAGGGATTGACTATGACAAATTATTATAAGACTATTTGGAAACCATGTGCTAAACTTAGTCGCATTGTTTTCGGCAAACCTCACATTTGCCATCACATGGTTCAACATGAATGACAATCTCTGATTCTCCCAATCGATTCTTGATGTCTTCCTCCAGGTGATCACACAGTCTATGGGCATCTTCAATCTTAATATCTTTAGGGAGGACCAAATGCAAGTTTATCAAGGGTATACCCTTTTTCCTTTGAAAGGTCAACTGGTGAAATTCGATGAAATCTTGTGTGTGTTCGTTGAGTGCTTCTTTGATGATTTGCTCAGCCTGACGATCCGGCAGCACCTTTGCCCTTTGGGTCAAATCGATTTTACGATCAACGAAGTTTAGTCCTTCGGCAGGTTCGGTATGGACAACTATGTCGGTGTTGGGAAGGACTGATCGTATCTTTCCTTCGACCTCGCTGGCTATCTTATGGGCTTGTTCAAAGCTGGTGTTTTTGTCTAAAGAGATATTCATATCCACGAAGACCTGCGAACCTGACCTCCTTAAGCGCAGACGTGAACACTTGCTAACCCCTTGAACCTTTTCCACCATCTTCTCGATCTTTTGCTTTAAGCCTTCAGGAGCGCGATCCATTAAAACATCCAGAGTTCTTTTTCCCAATCTATAACTGGCGATGATGACGAAGATCGCCACTCCCAGTGCGGCTATGGAGTCTCCTATCGGAAATCCAAGCTTGGTAAAAATCAAACCTGCGATTACAACCAAAGAACTCAAGATATCGGTGGAGAAATGAAGTGCGTCTGCTTCCAGTGCTTGGCTGGAGTACTTTCTAGCTGCTCTTGAGAGTGCTCTGGAACGCGAATAGTCGACGATAATCGCGGTGATCATCACCGCAAAACTGAGGTACGTCACTTGCACTTCCACTGATCTATAGAACATGCGGCCGATCGCTTCATAGATTATCCAGATGCAGGTGAACAGAAGAAGGACGATCTCTGCCAAAGCAGAGAGACTCTCAACTTTCCCATGTCCATAATGATGTTCTAGATCTGCAGGTCTGCCAGAAATCCTTACTGCTAAGAAGGTTATAAGTGCTGCTCCGAAATCCAAGGCTGAATGGGCTGCTTCCGAAAGAATTCCCAAGCTTCCGGTAGCCACACCCACTGCCAACTTTATCCCCACAAGAAAAATCGCAGCCAAGACCGAGATAAAAGCTACTCTGCTTTTTTCTTTCTGCGAAGAGCTATTTGTGATCATACCACACTTCAAAGGTTTTGCCACAGTATAGAAAATCCACACTGAGAATCATTCATCTCTCAAATTATCAAGCATATGTCTCTATGGTCTGCATAGAAGTATTATAAAACACAAAATCTTCTTTTCCAAGAGAAAACAAAGGCCTCTGAATGTGAGAGTTCTGAGTCTGGAATGTCAAATAGAGAACAGTGGCCTGTCGAAAAAAATCAATATTTCGTAAATGATTTATATGGATCCATGGTTTAAAGAACTCGTACAGCTTTATAATGAGAAAGGAAGGAAAAAGAAAAAGCCCCCACTTTTCCAACTAAAGAGGCGGCATAGGTTTCTCTTTCTCAAAAGGGTACGCCCTGTTGTCCATTCTCCTCTGTCCTCCCCTCTTGACACAAGAGAAAGGTAGCTGTTGTAAAAGCAAAAAAAATGCCACCCTTAGTGCAAAAAATAAAAACCACTTACTTTGTAAATAAGTGGTTGTGACATAAAAGACAAGTACCTTTGGTCAGTGATTTGTACTTGTACCAAATCGTCTCAGGATTCGGATTTTTCGAAAAATATTTCGAACCCGCGAAAAGATTTTCGAGTTAAAGGGGGGTTATATTGTATTTTTTTATTTTATATCTGAGTAATGCCTCGTCGATATTCAAAAATCGGGCGGCTTTGGTTTTGACCCAATTGTTTTTGGCTAAAGCTTTTTTTATCTGCTCCTTCTCATATTCAGCCAACTGGCTCAAAAGCGAGGTATGGTTGGATGATTTCCCGTTATTGAATTTATCCAAGTTGTCGACCAAAAGCTCGAAGGAGATTTTACCTTCATCTCTTACAAAAGCTAACAAGCTTCGGATATCATTCTCCAACTCTCTCACATTTCCTGGCCAAGCATAACTTAAAAAGAGCTTTATAATCTTGGGATCGAGTATACAAGAGTGAACCGCTCCATTGGGGGCATGTTTTTTAATAAAATGTTCCACCAAGAGGGGGATGTCTTCCCTTCTTTCCCTTAAAGGAGAAAGCCTGAACCTAATTCCGCTCAAGCGATAATAGAGATCACTTCTGAATCTTCCTTCCTCCACTAATTCTTCTAAGTTTTTATTGGTTGCAGCTATGACTCTGAAATCCACTTTTCTCGGTCTAACCTCACCTAACCTTACGATCTCCTTTTCCTCCATAGCTCTTAGGAGCTTCACCTGAATGCGCAAGGGTACCTCTGCAATTTCATCCAGATATATGGTTCCTCCAGCGGCTTCATCCAGGAGCCCCTTTTTATTAGAAGATGCCCCGGTGAAGGCTCCTTTTTTATAACCGAAAAGCTCGCTTTCAAAAAGACCTTCAGGCAAAGCAGCACAATTTACTACCACAAATTTCTTATTCCTCCTACTGCTGGTAAAATGAAGGGTTTTCGCTAAAAGATCTTTTCCGGTTCCCGTTTCTCCCTCTAAAAGAATGGTGATATTTGTATTTTTCACCCGTTGGACATTTTCAAGCGTTTCCAACAACTGAGCATTTTTGGTGACGATGTCTTTGAAGGAAAGTTTGGGAGAAGATTCTTTTGATCTTTCTATCGTAGGTAAAAGAGCGTGGATTTGCTTATCAAGTTCTGAAACCCTTTTTAAGTCCGTTTTTTCATCGGTGTGTTCAAAGATCTTTTTGGCTTTATTCAAGAACTCCAAAGCACTCTCATATTCCTTATTCCTGAAAAGGAGAAGGGCAAAAGCAAGATGAATCTTAGCCAAATAATAGGGAGAATTCAGTTCCGAAGCCAAATCCTCTGCACTGCCCAAAAATTTCATTCTCTCCCAAAAATCAAAACACTCTGAGTTGCTTGCCTCCAGGTATGTCTTGGCTAATTCGAATTTGACCCCGATTTCCCGTAAATTTTTCATGGCTCGGGCGAAGTTTTCTTTAGCTTCGGTCTTTCGATCTTTTTGGCCATATATCTGGCCAAGAATTCTATACACTACGGCTTCTTCTAATCTTTCACCTAAGGACTCTGAAACCTCCAAAGATCTTTTACAGGAAACCAAAGCCTTCTCCAAATCGCCATTCCTCACCTGAAGTTCGGCCAAGAGCCTGGTGGCTTGGCTAATGATTGCGCTTTTGGGGGCGATTTTTTCTCCAATTTGGAGAGCTTCTGAGTAATGCTTTTCCGCATCCTCAAAATCATTTTGGAGGAAGTCCAATTCACCCGAATATTCATGATAGATGGCCAATTCTCGAACAAAGCTATTCTTATAGATAATCTGGTAAGCCTTTTTAAGATACCCCTCCGCCTCCTTAAATTCCCGAAGCAAAATTGACACATAACCCAGGGATAAAAGGCAACGGCAAATGTTAATTTCGTCTTTATGCAATCTGTTCAGCTCCAAGCTCGCAAGCAAATGTCTTTTAGCTTGCTGCCATTCATCCTTGGTCATATAAATGGTGCCCAGATTGCCGGTCAAACGAGCTTTCATCCTGCCATCTTTCATTCTTTCACAGTAATTTAATGCATCATTTATATAATAAATAGCTCTATTAAAATCGGACTTGATGAAGCAGATACGGGCCAATTCGTTGTAAGTATCGATTATCCCATTCTGATCGTCTATACGACGATAAGTGGACGCAGTGTCTATAAATTGAAGTTCCGCGTTTTTGAGATCACCGAGATGGGCATAAATGATCCCCATAATGTGCTGGACTTCGCCCACCCTTTTGTTCTCCTTAGTATTCCTCAGGATTTCAAAGGCCTTTTGGGCTTTGGACATAGCCTCATTTAACCGACCTAATTTGTCCAAAGCTAGCGCTCCAAAATAAGAAAGTTCTCCCGCTTCAGTAGAGAAGTCATCTATAACTTTTTGGTTCTCTAAATCCCTTATCTCCGCCAAAGCTTGCTTGAAATTTCCGCCCTGGAGAAGCGATTCTACTGCAGCTAATTTAGTATTTAGAGCCAGTAAATAGTTGTGTAAATTTTTAGTCATTTCCTTTTTTAGCGGGATATCGAAATTGCATCTTCTTCGGAGCTTGCCGAGTCGTCTCAAAACCAGACTTGATCTGATAAGCTCTGATCACAAGTAATTTTGTCAGGGTAACTACAATCACGATTCCAGAACTCATCTCCAGGGAAATCGTGTCATCAATTGCAGGACATTCCAAATCCTGCCACGGATGCTCGCCCGGATAGCGATCCTCCCACCAGGGATCCATTCGTGCCTGACCGTGGTTGATCAAGCAAAAAAGGAAACCCAATAAGATCAAACTGGTGAGAATTACTCTAATCTTCATCTTTCCAGACCTCCTTCTCCTATTATACAATTATATTCCACCTATGTTAAAAAGAATTCTATTAACTTCCACCCCTACTTATCCTTGTGAAACTCTTCTACTCAACATCCGAGATCCAAATAGACGAACCTCGGTCGATCGAGGTTCAAGGGATTTTTGAAAAAAAAGCTGAAAAGTCCATTTGTACTTCGGATTCGAATAACCATAAAAGGCAAGTCAAATAGCTCCCTCTCTTCAAGCAGACTTGAATCCTGCCAGACAGTCCTAAGTTCCGACGAAGTCAAACCTGTCCTCCATGACTGAACAGCCATTTCGCAAAATAATCACAAATTCTTTTTTGTCAAGACAAATTTTGTAAATTCTTTAAATTTTTCTAAATTGCGTATTTAAACTGTTTATTTCCTAGCAAGTATCAATCCCTCAACCATCTGCGATCCTTTCTTACCCAATTCATTGCATAGCTTTTCCCAAAGATTCTTCTTTTTACGCTTAGAATACCTGCTGAAAAATGTGGACCCGCAGCGACAACGAAACGTTTTCTGGTGCATCTCAGCAGAGATATATAATCTCTCAAAATGAGTCTTTATCCACTTCTGACAATCAGACTTGCTCTCGACAAATAGTAGAAAAAATCTCAAAATTTGGCAAATTTAGACCATCGACACTCAACCTTATTGGGGCACAAAAAAATATACTTGATAAATGGAGCTAAGCAAATTATAATAAAAGGGTCAAAATTAATTGTGCTCAGAAGGATAGAACTATTGATTTTCAGTGGAAGAGAGCCAACCCGCTGACTTATTGAAAGAGTGAAAAAGAAGAAAACAGAGAAAAGAAAAATACGCAAAGCCAAGCTGAAAGCTCACAAGGCAATCATTAAATTCTGCGTTGTTTTTCTTGGGCTGTTGATTATTTTAACCACTACTTTCCCCTTCTTAAGCGATAGGTTCAATCCTCAGCTCACCTGGCTGATGGTGGTGACCGCAGACATGACTGGATTCTTGTTGAGACTTTTTGGATTAAGTGTAAATGTAAGCGGGCGAATAGTAAGTTTAAGTAACTTCTCCATGGAGGTGGTGGGGGAATGCACCGGGCTTTATGAAATGTTAATCTTCTTGGCGGCAATGATTGCTTATCCTGCCAGCTATAAGAAGAAATTAATCGGCGCTTTCTTGGGTATCCCTCTGCTCTATGTGATCAATATAATCAGAATGATATTTATTGGCGTTGTCGGAAATTGGTCTCCCAAGACCTTTGACTTCATGCATTTGTATTTCTGGCAAGTGGGAATGATCCTGATCATCGTGTCCGTCTGGGTCTTGTGGATTGAGAAAGTGGTCCATTATTCGAAGTCTGGATCTAAGGGATGAAAGAAAAGCTGTGGGTCTTCATAGTTAAGTTTGTGGCGGTCTCTTTGACCCTCTTTGCTTTATGGTATTGGAAGGGACAGAGCTATTACATAAAAATTTTGGATGGTTTTCTCACCTTTTTCTTAATAACTCTCTCCGGACTTGATATAGAATACTTTTCTTACCCGGTTGACATTTTCAACAACCTCATCCCTTTCGTCTCCTTGATGATTATCACTAGGGATATAAAACTCAGACAGAGGATATCCAAATTGGGATGGGGGCTTTTGATCTTGATCTTGTGGCATATGATTTTGTCTCAAGCCATATATTTTTTACACGACCAATACCAGAGAGCCGCAGAATTATATGAAAAATTAAGCGTCCCCCTTTATCTTTTCAGCGAAACCTTGCCCTTTTTGCTGTGGATACTTTTTGCCAGAAAGCAGGTGGTCGATCTTTTTATGCCTCGGAAGGTCGCGGCCAAATAAAATGTAAAACTCTGTCCGGGAGTGTAGCTGCTCGATTCATCGAGTCTTCAAAAAGCCCAATAAATTTGGCAACTACAATCTTACGCTTCACTATTTGGGTTCCGAAATATGACTTTGACATTTCTCGGACGATCTCTTGGTGAAATCGTCAATAAACCAAGAGGGATTGTCCATGAAGATTTCATGCATAATCCCGCCTCTGGCGGGAAAATCCAAAAAACCAATTAATTCAAAACAGGAGAAATCAATGGAAAATAACTATTACGTGACTGAATCCAACCTAAAAACCAAGACCTCTTTGTGGCAACAAGAGATCAAGCCTTACAATCTGCATAAGATGAAGCCTGAATTTTCCAAATCCTGCCTTTTGGTGATCGATATGCAGAATTTTTTTCTTGATCCTCAGAGCCCCACTTTCACTCCGGGGGGGTTAGCCATATTGCCCAACGTGACTAAGCTAATAAAGGTTTTCAGAAAGAAAAAGCTCCCGGTGATCTATACCGCTCATGTGCACAAAAGCAAAGAGTTAGACGGGGGAATTCTGGGTTGGTGGTGGGAGGGAATGATTATCGAGAATACTAAGGATGCAGAAATTCACCCGAAGCTAACTCCTCTGGCAGAGGAAAAGGTCATTTACAAGCACCGTTATAGCGCATTTTATAACACCGATCTGGAGATAACCTTAAGGTGCCTCAACATCACCGATCTGATCATTACTGGGGTGATGTCCAACCTGTGTTGTGAATCGACTGCACGGGACGCGTATTTCAGAGACCATCGGGTGTTCTTCTTGTCGGATGCCACGGGGACGGTAGACGAGGACCTACATTTAGCCACACTTAAAAATTTAGCTTTTGGATTTGCCTATGTGACCATGACCGAGGATGTTTTGCGCGGACTATACAAGGAATGATTTTTTGCTTGCTTGTTCTGTCAGTAGCTATTCCGGACAGTTGTGCCAATCAGCTCGGAAACCAATCGAAAAGAATCTTGACAAAGTTGGACAAATGATTACCATTCGGTATATGAATAGAATGGGTTTATTAGGAAATCGGGCTACAGCTAATATATTCACGCGTGGCATTGAGGAGTCCAAACAATGAAGCAAGAAGATAGGTATGTGAAGCTGGTCGAGTGGTCTGATGAGGATCAATGTTATATTGGCAGTTGTCCAGAACTTTTCTATGGGGGCTGTCATGGCGATGATCCCCGTGCCGTTTTTGATGAACTGTGTCAAATCGTGGAGGAGATGATCGAACTGTATAAGCAGGATGGCAAGTCCCTTCCTCCCCCGCTTTCAGGTAAGGAATTCGTAAATGCTATGCAGAAAATCGCCTAACAATTCACTTTTGTTGGTGACGGACACCTTGTCCGTTACCAATAAAACGTCACGGACGAGGGCCTCCGTGACGAACGGGAAGGACCTGACACAACACGGGAACGATTTATTATAGAAAGTAACAGTTTGCCATTGCATATTTTTTCGGTAGACCGTATAATCATTGTCAGCGATAAGAAGAATTGATATGACAGAGGAGAAAACGACAAGGGTATGTTTAAGAAAAAGATAAAAGTTTCCAACATCGAGGATTCCAATCAGTTCTTTGAAAAGGAATTCTGGGTAGATACAGGAGCTCTTTATTCCTTTGTCCCCGAGGGTTATCTTGAAAAGATAGGCATCGAACCGACTGCACAACGGAATCTGATTCTTGCTGATGGCCGGCAGGATACGAGAATGCTTGGTTTTTGTAATTTTGAGATCGAGGGTTTCGAAGGCAGACTTCCTTGTCCAGTGATTTTCGCACCAAAAGGCTCTCTATTCTTGCTTGGAGCGACAGCCCCAGAGAACTTTGGCGTCGAAGTAGACCCGATTCAAAAAAAGTTGAAGCCGATTCTGGCAATTATTGGAGGATTCTTAGCTTGACAATGACAATCGCTAACAAATGCGTCGAGCGGACGCGATAAACCGCGCATCTCGCGCAAGCCGGTAGGAATGTAATTACAAAATGGATGAACAATTGGAATTTGTAAAATCAATAGCATCCCGGCTTGATTCGGCTGGTATACCATATATGATGACAGGCTCGATGGCGATGGCGATATATTCTGTACCTAGAATGACCCGAGATATTGATCTGGTGGTTGAGGTTAAACCGGTCGATGTTGACAAAATCGTCAGCCTTTTTTCAAAAGATTGTTATATTGATCGGGATAGCGTCAGAGAGGCAGTCGATGCGCACTCGACGTTCAACATCATCCATA
>Ga0209427_10002894_pt1 | contig 20147 bp, 16 predicted proteins | sample DeeMarSWOR136_30_FD_187465 | JGI IMG/M metagenome (GOLD analysis project Ga0209427, IMG submission 187465) | Marine sediment microbial communities from White Oak River estuary, North Carolina - WOR-1-36_30 (SPAdes) (version 2) | ecosystem: Environmental > Aquatic > Marine > Intertidal zone >...
ACACAACAGGATACTCCTACTCATCAGCAAACTCCGCAGGAAAAACCATGGCAGGAACAAACACAAAAACAACCAACCTATACACCAACACAACAAGAAACTCCAAAACAACCAGATACACCAACACAACAACCTCAAACCACTGGCAAGGTTTGTCCAAAATGTGGTTCTCAGCTTAGAGCAGATTCAAAGATATGCCCAGCGTGTGGCGCTGAAATGTAAAAATTTTTCTCTTTTTTTTCTTTTTATTTTTTTAAACCCCTTTCTCTATATGTTCTAATAAAATTTTCTATTGATCTATCATAAGTCTTTTCAATTTCATCAGGGAAAAAACATGCAGGAACTTCACCATTTGATAAATGGGATCTTAGACAATCGCAACACATACCTTTTTTACTACACGGATATGTACAGTTGCATATGATTTTATTTTTTTCTGTTTTACATTCAGGCAAGATTATACCTCCTTATTTAAAACTAAATTTTCAAACTCTTCTTCATTAATAATTTTCAAATTCATCTTTTTTGCTTTTTTATATTTTGATCCAGGTTTTTCACCAACAACAACATAATCTATATCTTTACCTATAGAAGATGCGACAATTCCTCCTTTTTCTTTTATAAGATCAGATGCCACAGGTCTAGTTAGTTTAGAAAGAGAACCTGTAAAAACGAATTTTATTCCATCCAATGGTAAATATCCTTTTTTAATGTTTTTTGTTTTTACACCAATTTCCTTTAATCTATTGATTAAATTTTTATTTTCCTCAGATGTAAAAAACGTTACTATAGATTCTGCTGACTTATCACCAAGACCATCTATTTCTTTTAATTCTTCCTCAGTTGCATTCTCAAGGGAATCAATTGAGTTATATTTAGAAGATAGCAACTGTGCAGCATACTTTCCAACATGACGTATTCCAAGAGCATATATCAGTCTTGATAGATCTTGTTTTTTACTTTTTTCAATTGAATCAAGTAAGTTCTGAGCTGATTTGTCTTTAAATCCTTCAAGTTTTAGGATATCTTCTTTTTTTAAGAAATATATATCTGCAACATTATCAATCAATCCCTGTTCTATAAGTTTATCAATGGTTGATCCACCAAGATGATCAATATCCATAGCATCACGTGAAGCATAATATTTTACACGCCATTTTAAACGAGCAGAGCACAGTTTGTTTGGGCATCTAACAGCAACTTCCCCTTCTTCACGTACAACTTCAGTTCCACATACTGGACATTTCTTTGGGATAGTTTTTCTTTTTTCAATACCAGTTCTTTTTTCTTCGATACTTTTTACAACTTGTGGTATGACATCGCCACTTCGTTCAACTAACACCCAGTCGCCTATTTTTATATCCTTTCTTTTAAGTTCATCAAAATTATGCAACGTTGCACGGGAAACAGTCACGCCTCCAACTTCGACAGGTTCTAATATTGCAACCGGTGTTAAAGTCCCTGTTCTACCAACTTGGATTGCTATATCATTAAGTCGTGTGGTTGATTGTTTTGCTGTAAATTTATAGGATATTGCCCATCTGGGGTTTTTTGAGGTTGCACCAAGTGTTTTTTGCTTTTCTAATGAATTGACTTTTATAACAGCACCATCAATCTCATAATCAAGCTTTTCACGTTTATTTTCAAGTTTCTTACAGTATTTTATTGCCTCGTTGATATTTGCTACCTTTTTTATTAGAGGGTTTGTTCGAAAACCAGCAGTTTTTAAAGATTCTAATGCTTTTTCATGTGTAGATAAATCCTTATCAGAGTAAGAAACTACATAAATAAATACGTCAAGTGGTCTTTTTGCAACAATTCTTGAATCTAGTTGTCTAAGCGAACCAGCTGCGGCATTACGAGGATTTGCAAAGATTACTCCACCTTGTTTAGCTTGTTCCTTATTGTATTTTTTAAAACCTTGAAGTGGCATATAGACTTCGCCACGAACTTCAACGTTATTTAAGACATCTCCCTGTAATCTAAGAGGTATACTGTGAATAGTCTTTAGATTTTGAGTTATATCATCTCCTCTAATGCCATCCCCACGAGTTGCACCTCTTACAAGAATTCCATTTGTATACAGTAATGCAACGCCAGTTCCATCAATCTTAGGTTCTACAATGTATTCAATGTTACCTACAATTTTTTTAACACGTTCATCAAAATCTTTGAGTTCTTCATATGTATAAGAATTGGCTAAAGAAAGCATTGGTATCTTATGTTCAACTGTTTTGAACCCCTCAAGTGGAATTTCACCTATTCTTTGAGTTGGAGAATCAGGGGTTATAAGCTCAGGATATTTTGTTTCGAAATCCTCTAGTTTTTTAAGTAACTGGTCATATTCATAATCAGAGATTACTGGATTGTTTTCCACATAATATTTGTAATTATGATAGTTTAGTTCTTCCCTAAGTTTTTTGATTTTTGTTTCTACGTCTTTTTTATTCATAGATTTATTCACAATCCAATAATTTTTTCAAGTTCTTTTAAAGAATTTGTATTTAAAATATCTTTTTTACTAAGCCATCCTCGTCTTGCTGTTGCTATACCATATTTAATAAAAGATAATTGATTTAGTGTATGGGCATCTGTTCCAATTACAAATTTTACTCCTCTTTCCTTTGCAGTTTTGGAATTCATATCATTTAAATCAAGGCGATCTGGAAATGAATTAATTTCAAGATAGGTGTTGTTTTCTTTTGCTTTCTCATAAATACTTTCCATATCAAGCTCAAATGGTTCACGGGTCCTTATTAAACGACAAGTTGGATGGGCAATAAATGTGACATATTTGTTATCAATTGCTCTTATTATTCTTTTTGTTAAAATATCAGATTTCATTTTAAACATCGTATGAATGCCTGCGCATACATAATCAAATTTTTTAAGAATTTTTTCACTATAATCAAGTGATCCATCAGCCTTAATATCACATTCTGTGCCGGTTAATATTTTAAAATCTTTTAATTTTTTATTGATTTTTTCAATTTCATCTATCTTTTTTAAGACTTGATTTTCAGATAGACCCCGTGCTACTTTTAATGATTGAGAATGATCAGTTATACCAACATATTCATAACCAATTTTTTTACAGTGTTTTGCAATTGTATCAATTGTTTCAAAACCATCGCTCCAAGAAGAATGAACGTGTAAGTCACCTCTGATTTCATCATATTTTATCAGTTTTGGAAGTTTATTTTCTAAGGCTGCTTCTATTTCACCTCGATTTTCCCTTAATTCAGGTTCAATATAAGAAAGACCTAGTTTACTATAGATATCTTCTTCAGTTTTACCGACAACATAATTTTCTGTTTGCTTTTTAAAAAGACCGTACTCATTAAGTTTATATCCTTTTTTAATAGCGATACTTCGCATTTTAACGTTATGTTCTTTTGAACCTGTAAAATACTGAAGAGCAGCACCGTAACTTTCGTCCTTTACAACGCGTAAATCAACCTGTAAATTATCTGTTAAAACAACACTTGTTTTAGTAATACCCTTCAATAATACTTGTTGAACATCATTATAATTAACAAAATATTCCATAACTTCATCAGGATAATCTGATGATGCAATAATATCTAGATCACCAATTGTTTCCCTCATTCTTCTTAAGCTACCAGCAATATTTAATCTATCGATTTTTTTATTTTTTTCAAGATACTTGATATAATTCATACCATCTTCATATGCTAAATTAAGCAAAGCTCGACCACTAGTTTTTTGCATTAATTGTATACCTCGCAGGATATTTCGCTCAGTGATTTCTCCAAAACCTTCAAGATTTCTTAACTTACCATCAATACATGCCTTTCTAAGTTCCTCTATTGTTTTAATGTTAAGATTTTTATACAAAGCTGATACTTTTTTAGGACCTAATCCTGAAATATTAAGCATTTCTAAAAGACTTGCAGGAATTTCTTTTTTTAATTTTTCAAAATATTCTAAATGTCCGGTATTTACAATTTCAGTTATTTTTTTTGCAAGTGCCTCGCCTATACCAGATATTTCTTGAAGTCTGCCATCTTTTGAAACATTTTCAATATCTTCATCATAGACTTCTATTGTCTGAGCAGCCATTCTATATGCCCTTGTTTTAAAAAATATCTCGCCTTTTAAATCTAGTAAATCTGCAATTTGATAGAGAATATCTGCTACAAGTTGGTTTTTCATACTGAACTCCATTATTTATCAAAATATATCACAATTTTTACTTCATTTCCATCTTTTAGATTTAATTTATTTCTTAAAAAATCTTTAGATATAAATTCTAGAACATTTGAATAATGACTTCGCATTGGTAAAACAATTGCCCCATCAGTTCCGTTAATTTTAGCTTTAAAACACCTTACACTTCCAAATGTTCTATTTCTTGTTTTAAATTCATTAATATGGATTGCTCTACTGTCTTTTAATAACCTTAACTTGTTTCTTTCTATATATTCGATTTCTACATTAAGAGTTCCAGGATATGGAATAAATCCTAGTTTTTCTTTAAACTGCTCAACATAACCATTTTGTTCAGTATAATATCTGCCCTCTCCCAGTCCTGATATTACTTTTCCTTTAAAAAGTACTCTTTCAGTAAGCTCAAAAATCTGCTGATATTGTAAATGTTCCTCTTGGAGATAATTTTCTCCAAGACTTGTTATCAAAATCAGTTGTTTTTTAATACCAAGTTCTCTTGTAATCATACCTTTTTTATCTAGTTCAACAAGATATCTTGAGGCTGTTTGCTGGCTTGTTTCAAGTTGTTTAGCAAGTTCAAGCGATGAAATTTCCACCCTATTTTTAAGTCCACCAAGTAATGCAAGCTCTTTCAATGTTTGTAATAAGTATGGCTTCATGAATTTATACCCCAATTATCCTCTAATATTTTCTGCTATTTTTTTACCTTCATTAGTTAAGACATATCTGTTTCCTTTTTTCTCAAGTATGCCACCATTTATAAAATCATCAGCTATCCTTAGAGCAACGTTATGAATTATTCTATGTTTCTTTGCAATTCTATCAATGTTTGATTCCCCTGATGCTAATCCGTCAAATATCACTCTTCTAAACTTATTTGAAAGTATATATCCTTCATCCATAAACTAAATCAAAAAATTAATATCTTAAACTCTGAGTTAAGCGTTTCGGATAATTCAACTAATCGGCCATATTTCAATAATATAATATTTTTTATTATATATATAATAAATATTATTCCAAATATCTAACTTTTTAGTGAATTTATATAACCTTTATATACTTTGAATAGATATGAATATTATCTTGGGAGGCAAGTATGTGGTATATATATAGCGTAAAGGATATTTGCATCTATTACAATTTTAAAAAATATCTATTCAAGAAAAACAAAATCCACTCTTCATGATAAAAGTATGATTAAGTGATCTATTATGATAAAAAAACAAAGAAATATACTATTCATCGTTGTCGATTGTTTAAGAGCAGATTTTGTATATGATAAAGATAAAACTTATATTCCTACAATTAAAAAATTAGAAAAAAATGGATATTCATTTTTAAATACTATATCATCAACAAGTACAACAACTCCTTCCTTTGCTAGTTTACTTACAGGATTATATCCTTTTCAAAATGAGGTTAGAAGCTTCTCAGGTTGTTGTCTTAAAAAAGATATTAAAACATTCCCTGAGATTTTAAAAGAAAATGGATATAATACATATGCTGAAGTTTCAGGGCCTTTATTTGAGGAAATTGGTCTTTCTAAAGGATTTGATGAATATAACTATAGAAGCGGAAAAAAAAGGATTAATACAGAATTTGGTACTGAGTTAATTAAGAAGTTTGAAACACATTATAAAAGTCCTTGGTTTGTATTATTACATATATGGGCATTACATAAACCAAGAACCATTTTAAAAGAATGCAAATCAAGGAAATTTGGAAAAACAATATATGGAAAAGCTGTTTCAAGTATAGATAATTACTTAGAAAAACTTATTAAAAAAATAGATGAAGATACTATTATAATTTTAACTGGTGATCACGGCGAACAAATAAGTAATTCTATTTTTGATAGATTTATGAGAAAAACGTTTCTAATGATTTTTAGAACTATGAAAAGATATAGGATAATCAAGATTCCTTATTCTAAAAAGATGAGAAAAATCATTATAGGTCATGGATATAGTATATATGATGAACTAATCAAAGTACCATTGATTTTTTATAATAAAGATATTGTTCCAATAGGTAAATCTATAAAACAAGTAAGACAAATTGATATATTTCCTACATTACTTGATTTAATTAATATAAAATATGATAACAAGGTTGAAGGTGAAAGTTTTTTACCATTAATCAAAGGTAAGGACAAACCAAGTAAAAATGCATATATTGAAGCAGTGGGAATTGTAACTCCTAATAAAGAGGAGTGGATTGCTGGCCTTAGGATTGATAACAAGTATAAATATATGTATTACCCTTTTAGACAAGACATTGAAGAGGAACTATATGATTTACAAAATGATCCTTTTGAAATAAATAATATAGCTTTGTCAAATAAAGATATGATTGAAGAATTGAGAAAAAGTATCGAAGAAAAGAAAACAAAGGAAATAATCAAAGAAAAATTAACAGAGGATGAAGAAAATATTATAAGGGGAAAGCTAAAATCTCTAGGTTATCTTGATTAAATCTATTTAAACTACTATTAACAATATTAAATTAAAAATGGTATTAAATTTATTTTTTTAATCTTCCCATCTTGGTTTAACCCAAGAATCAATAAACCTCTTAGTTAGTTCAGGCCTAGCATTTGCTATATCTGTAATCGTAATAACCCCAACAAGTGACTTATCAGACATAACCGGGAGTTTTTTAATTTTAAACTTTTTCATTAAATCCAATGCATTTTCCAATGTATCTAATGATTGGATTGTTTTTATATCTGAGGATATAATATCACTTATTTTTGTTTTATCTGGATCTTTGTGAAGGCACATTGTTCTTTCAATTAAATCACGTTCTGTTACTATACCTATGCAGGAGTCTTTATCTGTTACAACAAGACAACCAACTTTGTTATCTCGATATTTAACACATGCATCAAATACTGATTCATTAGGATTTATAGTAACAACATTCCTAGTCATAATCTCCTTAATCAGCATAATTCAATCTCTCCGTATTCTAAATATAAAACTAAAATAAAATATAACTATTTTAATCCATCCTATTATTAAAAATTTGATTTTGATAAAATATTTTTTTTTTAAATCCTATAAACTTTATTCCAGTAGAAAATTTTATAAAAAATAAACAATTGTTAAGAAGAACTTTATAAACGGTTAGTTGTTTTGCTATTTTGTGTTTAGGGTGGGAAAAATGGAATTTGAAAAAGAAGAATGGTTTTGTAAGCATTGCAATAATAACGATTATCATTTATGCGAATGTGGAAATAAAATTTGTATAAATTGTGGCCGTGTCCATAAAGGTCCTTATCCAATTCCTTATTTACTAGCACCTATAGAAGTTTAAAAAATCATTCTTTTTTTCTTTAAATTATTAAAAAAATATGTTGATTTAGAATTTTAAAATTCTTTTTATATGCACATTTAATTTTATATATAGCCAACAAGTTAATTTATAGTTATTACATAAAGTATCTTAATTATTATGTTTAGAAATATACCATTGGTTCTTTCTGCTGATAAATTGCTTGAAACTTCATTTAAAAATTCGCGAAAAATACGAATTGATGACAGAAGTGCTTTGTATAAGAAGAAGAAAACAATTATTGCAAGAACAGATTCTTTTACTAAAAGTATAATCTCAAGACTTGAACAATATGTTAAAAAATTTCCATCAATTGAAAATCTACCAAAATTTTACCAGGATATAATTGATATTAAGATAGACATAAATAAATTAAAAAAATCACTAGGTGCAATCGATTGGGCAAGAAAAACTTGTCAAATGATTTATACTAAACAATCAAAATCCTTACAAAAATCTAAAAATGTTAATTTTTTAATGCAAAAACAAAAAGAAATATATGGAAGAATATCAAGTGTTGTAAAACAAATTGGTAGTGATTTATTATTTCTTTCAAAAGCTCAGAATATAATAAAACATTTTCCTGAAATTCAAGATGTACCAACTGTAGTTATTGCAGGATATCCAAATGTTGGTAAATCCTCAGTTTTAAAGTGCCTTTCTTCAGCTAAACCTAAAATTTCACAGTATCCATTCACAACAAAAGAAATACATATTGGTCATTTAGAAAGAAAAGAAAGATTTGAAATAAAACGCATTCAATTAATTGATACGCCAGGTCTATTAGATAGACCTGTTTCAAAAAGAAATGAAATAGAAAAGCAAGCAATTGCTGCATTAACAAATTTAGCAGATATAATTATATTTTTGATAGATCCTACTGAAACATGCGGTTATTCATATGATGATCAATTGAAGCTTTTAACTCAGATTAACAAAACATTTAGTCAATCTAAAATAATAATTGTTGAGAATAAATCAGATTTAAAAAAGATTGGTACGAATAATCTAAAAATCTCCTGTGAAACTGGTGAAGGAACAGATCATCTAATAAAAGAAATATTTAAAAATTTCGAATTGAAACAAAATCTAGTAAATGACTAAGCTTATTTCTTTCTCCTTTTCATTTTTTTCATTGAAATTAAAGTAAATACAAATATTAAGAAGAATAAAACTATCACTACGATTAACAGAATTGTTGGAAATTCAGCAATATTTACAGATATCGGATATGATTCAACGATTTGACCTTTATTATAAATTGTTACTTTAAACTTATAATAACCATCCCCATCTTTTGCATTGAAATCCCATTCAAAAGGTGCATCAGATAGCTCATCACCATACTTTTTCCAATTACTGAACTTATTGTTATCAGAAGAATATTGGTATTTCAAAGATACAAGCTCGTATTCCATGTCAAATGGTAAGACTGCTGTTATTGTAAATGATTCATCCCAGCCTCCTTCATCAAATTTTGATAATTCTAAAGTAACGTTTGATGTGGCTTGTGGTAATTCGTTTTTTACAAGATTTAATGCTTCAATATCAGTTGGTGTTTCGTATACATTTCCACAGATATCGGTTATTCTGAAAAACATTGTATATAATACGTCCTCAAGCATTCTATCCCAATCGTTTTGGGATAATGTCCAGTTTGCAATGTATTCTCTTTCATCAATATTATCAGCGATTGTAATCCAATCAAATATTCCATGGAAACTTAGTTTATATTCTACGCTATCCAAAAGATAATCATCGGCAAAAGCGATGGTAAAATCTGGTAATGAATCAAATGAATAATAACTCTCAAATATAGGTTCGAATGGTCTGTTCATATCAAATAAGAATGATACATCCCCTTCAGCTGGAAAATCTTCAAGGTTTCCTGCCTTATCTTTTGCAATTGTGCAAAACTCATATTCATCAGATGTTTCGTTTTCAAACGACCATACATAAGGAGATTGACTTTCTCCATACTGCATCCATTTAGTACTACCCAGAATTCTATAATATAAGGATATACTTAAAACACCACTTTCAGCATCACTACCTTGTGCTTCTATTACCACTTCACTATATCTATCTGAATAATTATTTGCATTGATGATTGAAGATGAGGGTTTTTTCGAATCAAGTTTGAATGTTACATTTTTGCTTGTGTTTACATTGCCAGCTAAATCTGCAATTTTGAATCGTATACTTTTTAACTCTTTTATTTCTATATCCTTTAAATCTTGTGATAGCTTAGCAATAATAGTTGCATCCCTTGCACCAGAGCCTTTATCACAAACAGCATTAAACCATTTTGATGTTATGTTACTTTGTCCTTTTTTAACATACTCCAATAGATATTTTGCAGAATCTGCATCTAAACCAGATATAACCGAGGTGGTTCCAATATCTCGAGCTTTAATTGAACAATCAGGAAGCTTAAGTAGGTTTATCCAACCTTCTTGCCCTTCACCAGCTCGAAAACTGTTTTCAATAAACTCTGGAGCCTTATCTTCAATATTCCAAGTAATTTGCCAATCTCCTAAAATCGGTAAAGGTTGTGATGAGTTTATAGAGTTTATAATTTTTAGTTCAGCAAAAATTTTAATTTCATTTTCTTTTATATCTGAAATACTATTATTTTTACCACTTAAACCACTTTTTAGAACTACATTATTTTTATCAAGAATTTTGAATGAAATTGTATTATTTTCGTCTGCATTTTGAGTAGTAGCATTGAATCTGTTCCACCATTTTCCTCTTTGAACATGTATTGGTACTGAATAAACCGTTCCCATCAAATTTTCTTTATACTCCCCAATACACTGAAGCCTTCCACGATATTCTGATTCACCTGATACCCTACTGTTTTCACTAATTAATACTAAACCATCAACAACTACAGGGGATGCAAAAATAACATGATGTTGGGGAACAAGTGGATCAAAATCTGGATCAGTTATTTCATATTCCCATTTAATTGCTCCTTCTGCAGTACTATCAAGAGCAAAAATATAAGCTCTATCTTCAAGTAATGTTTTCTTTGCTGTGGCAACATAAACAATACCATCAACAACAACTGGCGATGTCACATGATAAGGAATCAGATCGGACCCAGGAATAGCATCTGCTATATTAAAAATCCATTTTTCTTCTCCGGTATTACTGTCTAATGCGTATAATATACCTTGCTGTGACATTACAAATAAAATTCCATCATAATAAGCAGGTGTACAAACTGGAGAAGATGCTGATATTCTATTATCTATGCCATAAGTTCTTAGATAATTTCCAATCACATTTGTATTATTACCTATTGAAAAATTCCAGATTTCTTTGCCAGTCTCAGCATCAAAACAAAAAACTGTATCATTACCTTTTAATGAATAGGGGGATTGTTGCCGGCTCATAACAAAAACCTTTCCATCTGAAACAACCGGAGCAGACCGTCCTATCAGTCCGATAGTTGCATTCCAGATTTCTTCACCAGTATTTTCATCAAATGCAAAAAAGCTTTTTCCATCAAAATTTTCACAGCCAACATAAACAAGACCATTATGAACTGCAGGAGTACAAAAGCTACCTGCAGGTAATGAAATGGGATCCCAAAGCGGGCCTCCATTGATATCTAGACCAATCAATTTATTATTAAATGTCATCAGTCTAATCCCAAACATACTAAAAAAATAGTTATTTAACTTATTAAATAAATATGAAAACATAGGATTATTTGCGAACTTACCACTCCAAGAAGTAATGAAAATCCTATCGTTTGCAATAGTTGGTGATGAAGAAAAACATATTGAATCTTGATTATTGATTGAATAACTCCACGTACCATCATCATTAGATAAATCAGATGCATTCAAAGCATAAATTTTATTTTCCACTCCAATTCTATTTGTTGCAACAATAACATAATCATCACTAACAGCAAGGGACATATCAACAGAAAAATTCATTAGAGGATCACTTTCATCAATTGGACTATGTTCATCTCCAATATCATTAACATTTTCTACAGTAAGATTGAAACAATATATTATTCCCTCTTTTGAACCGATGTATACTTTTCCATCTTTTACAACTGGGCTTCGGAATACACCACCATATTCCGAATCTCTTGGGGTATACCAATATGTTTTATTCTGTCCTTCAATTTTTATCTCTTGACCGATATAAGACCGTGTATTTTCCGGATTCTTTCCAAAAAATTCCCAGTCACTATAAAATTTACTAACCTTTATTTGACCATTTTCAATTTTTACGCCAAAACTTTCATTTATTCTAAAATCATAAGTAAAACTATCATAAAATCCATCTGTTGTTTGCCATAATGCCCCCCATCCATTTAACCTAGGTGAAAACTCAATGTTGTCAGAGTGTAATAATGCTTTTAATTTTATTTTTTTATACTTACTGACATCAAGAGATGTAAGATCTATTGGGGAATTTGTGAAACCTTCAGAATTCCCTTCTAATTCTTCAATAACTTCATCATTTTTATCAAGTATCTGTATCTTAACATTTGAATTTTTACTAGCTCTTGAGCCACTCCATATTACTCGCTCCCATCCTTCAAGAAATCCAGGCTGAATAAATGAAGATACGACAGTTCCATCAGGGACATAACCTTGGGTTATAGTAATTGCAGTTTTTACATAATCTGAATATAATGTTGTCGTGGTATAATCCTCTTTAGGTTTTCCAACAATAAGCATATCAATTATACCATCATTGCTTATCAGATCAAGATCTCTTCTGACAAAGCTAAGATAACCATTGTTTTCATTTATTTTTTCTTCTGTATAAGTAAAACTCCCAATATTTACCCAACGATTTATTATTGTACCATAACTCCAAACCCACATTGAAATCTCTTCTAAGTTAGTAGCACTCTGATAATTACCGAATCGCCATGTTAGTTCAAATTCATCAATTATATTTTTATTATATTCTGTGTTAAATCTGAAAAAATTCATCGGCCATATTGGTTTTCCACCAAAACCTAGTTGTGCTTCGGTTTCAACAGCTGTGGCTTCAGGATTTTTAATATCATCATACTCATCATCTGTGAATTCATATCCTATTAATAGGTCTGGAGTAAAATATTGTGATATAAATCCACCTATTCCTTGATTACCTGGCTCAACTCCAATTGAGGCAATTTTCCATGCTTCAACGCTATCAGGAGTTTCTTCTTTATCAAAGGTTTTAATAAAATTCTTCCTAATTAAAGTAATTGAATCATTTTCGCGAACACAATCATTAATTGTGATATCATTTGAATTTTCAAACTCATCATATGCAACACCGTCAGGGTTGTTAGGATCATTTGGTTTAAATTCAGCTGATACATTTGAAGAAAAAAACAAACTAATAAGTAATATTAGAATAAACCATATACTAAGGGTTTTATTTGTAAAATTTTTAATCTTCATTTTCCGCTCTCCAATATTAGATATACTTTAATAATTTAATAATTATATGTTTTATATCCTATTATATAGTTTATGGTATATATATTTGCACATATATTTATCATTTTTTCACTAATACCTGAATGTCCATAACATTTGTTCCAGTATGGTTTGTGATTAATAAATCGTTTAGATTTTTAAAAAACTCATAAGAATCGTTATTATCTAAGTATTTTTTTGGGTCCATATTTTTTCTTTCTGCACGTTTTAATGTATATTCATCAGCTATTGCTCCAGCAGCATCAGAATTTCCATCAATTCCATCTGTTGCAAAGGAAGAAAAAACAATGTCTTTCCCTGCTAATTTTTCTACACTACTAAGTACCATCTCTTGATTTCTCCCACCTTTACCATTACCTTTTTTAGTAACTGTAGTTTCCCCTCCAGAGATAAAAACTATGTTTTTAACATTTTTTAAATAATTTGTTGCTCTTTCAGCAAGATAAATGCCCATTTCTTTTGCCTCACCTTCTAGTGAGTTAGTAAGTAAAATTGTTTTATATTCTAATTCTTCAGCCTTTTTTTTAGCAGCATTACAAGCAATTATATTATTTGCTACAATGAAATTATAAGTATCTTTAAAAATTTGCTTGTTTTTAAGTGTTTCAGGAATTTTACCTTGAACACCATCTTTAATTACTTTTTTAATTGAGGAAGGTAATTTTTCCCATAATCCATATTTAAATAGCACTTTTTGCGCATCATTATAGGTCGTTGAATCAAGACATGTTGGACCTGAAGCAATAAATTCTACTGGATCTCCAATGATATCTGAAATTATTAAAGAAATAATGGTGCATCTAGTAAAATATACTAATTGCCCCCCTTTAACATAAGATAGATGTTTACGTATTGTGTTTATCTCATTAATGTTTGCACCACATTTTAAAAGTAAATCTGTCGTTAGATTCATATCATTTATATTTACTCGTGGTTTACATAAAAGTGAAGAGCCCCCGCCTGATATTAATACAAAAATTAAATCATTTTTTTTACATTTTTTAACAATATCTAAGATTTTATCGGTATTTTTTACATTATTTTCAGTTGGGAGGGGATGGCTGCCTAAATAAGTATCGACATTACTATTTTCGACTTTGTTTATAGGGTCATTTGTAATAACTGCTCCATTAGTAATATTTAAGGAATCACATACAGCTTGAGCCATACCAATACTTGCTTTTCCAAAACCTATCAGATAGATGTTTTCAAAATTTGAAATATCAATAGTCTCGCTATCAAAAACAATTTTTCCACCAATAATATGATTTTTCACTGCTTTGTATGGGTTTACAGCGTCATAAGAGCTTGATAAAATATCTAAAATGTCTTTTCTAATCTTTTTTAATTCAATTGTTTTTCCATTTTTTATAATTTGGTTTTGATTTTTAAACAACATAATAATTTGGAAAAAATTGACTTTAACCTATTTTTAGTCGTTTCATCAGTCTCTTTTGATCCCTTGTACTACTGAAACCTTTCATCATTCGCTTTGTCATGTTATAATATTTCAGCAGTTCCTTAACATTTCTATTTTCAACACCAGCACCACGTGCAATACGTTTTATTCTTGAAGCACGAATTATATTTGGATCGTTCATTTCTTCTTCAGTCATAGAATCCATTATAACGCGAAATTTCTGCAATTTAATCTCTGTACTATCCATATCTTCATCTTTTAGTTTAGATTGACCAGGAAAACCTCCCGGTAGCATGTCTTTAATTTTTTTAAGTGATCCCATGCCTTTAAGCATATCCATCTGATTGTACATATCATGTAGGGTGAATTTACCAGACATGATGCGTCTAGCAGTTTTTTCTGCATCTTTACCTTTTAAACTTTCTTCGGCTTTTTCAAGAAGGGATCTTATATCTCCCATTCCAAGTAGTCTTGAAATAAATCCAGCAGGTTCAAATTTTTCAAAATCACCAGCATGTTCACCTGTTCCTATAAAAACGATTGGTGCGCCAACCTCAGCAGCAGCACTTAATGCTCCACCTCCTTTAGCAGTTCCATCTAACTTTGTAAGAACAATACCTGTGATTTTTACTGCATCATTGAATGCTTTTGCCTGAGGTCCCGCTTGTTGACCAGTAGCTGCATCTATAACAAGAAGTTTTTCATCTGGTTTTATTGTTTTAAAAATATCTTTCATTTCATCGATTAAATCATCTTCAAGTTTATGTCTACCAGATGTATCAACAATGATTACATCGCTTACTCTTTTATATTTATTAATTCCTTCTTTTACAATTTTAACTGCACTTTTTTCTTTTTTATCTCCGTAGAAAGGAACTTTAACCTGATCTGAAATCTGTTTTAATTGTTCGTATGCTGCTGGTCTATGGACATCACCAGCAATAAGAACAGGTCTGAGACCTTTTCTTTTAAAAAAGGTTGCAAGTTTTCCACAAGTGGTCGTTTTTCCTTGTCCATACAGACCCACCATCATAATAATTTGTTTTTTTATCGGTAATTCTCTTGAATCGCCAAGAAGTTCAACTAATTCTTCATAAACTATACGAATTACATGCTCCCGATTACTCATTCCAGCAGGAGGTTTTTCTTGTAATGCACGTTTTTCAATCTTTTTTGAGAGTTCCAATACAAGTTTTACGTTAATATCTGCCTGTAACAAAGCTCGTTGAATGTCTCTAACTACATCTTTAATAAGTTTTGAATCAACATGAACTGCATTTGCTATTTTTTTTAAGGTTCCTTTTAAGGAACTACCTAAATCGTCCAATACCATATATTCTTAATTTTGTGAATATGGCAAGGAGGATTAAAAGGTATCGTCATTTTATTAAATTAATTTAAACCAAAAATTATATAGGTAACTTATTAATTAACAGCTGTTAATATTTGTGGTAATAAAACATATATAAATATATAAATATAAATTTAGTAAACTATAAATAACAGAGTTTAATATATTTATTTAGGGGGTAAAAAAACATGAAAATTATTAAGAAAACAATAATTGTTTCAATGATAACATTATTACTTTTAATTTCTTCAAATACTTTAGCATTACAAACTAATAATATATATCAAGAAATAAAGGAATATAAAAAGATATCAACGATAAATAATAATAAAAATTTAGATCCAAATACTGATAGCCAAGATTTAGACCCTCTTTTAAATCTAAAAGTAACTGTAAATATTAGGGAAATAAGAGCTCTTGACGATATTGATTTAATAGGAGATCCAGATTTTTACGTTGTGGTTTATATAAACGATGTAAAACAAGTTAGCCCAATTTGGTATAATCAGAGATATATTAAAGATGACTGGTCAACTCAACCTATTGATGTCCCTGACGATAAGGAAGATGTAAAAATAAAGATTCAACTTTGGGATAAAAATTTATTTATTGATAAAAAATGTGATATAAACTCCAATGTCAATACAAGTTATTTAGATAAAAAGGATATAGATATAGTCTATAACATAAAAACTGGGCATTGGAGAGGCGATGATTACAATTACCCTGATTTACTTTCTGATTTAAGTGGATATGGCCGGGCAAATGGTTGCGATGATAATAGTATATATCAAAACAAAAGAGATTGTGAAATATGGTTTGACATAACTCAAGATGATTTTGATAATGATGGTATTCCTTATTGGGTTGAAAAATATGTTTTTAATACCGATCCTGATGTAGATAACACAGGGTGGGATAACGACAGTGATGGTGTTCCAATTGAATGGGAATACAAATGGGGACATGTTTATTATTATGATTGGTGGCACCATAAATATGAAAGTATATGGATATATCATCCATTTGTTTGGGAGGATCATGCAAATTTAGATATAGATGAAGACGGTTTACAAAATACTGAAGAATACCTCACATCACAGTGGGGATCTGATCCACATCGACAAGATATTTTTCTTGAACTTGATCAAATGCAGATAAGCGAGGATAAAAGAGGTGCAAATGTCCCCGATAAATCATTAGAGTTATTACAAGATGCCTTTGCAAGACGAAATATCGTAATACGTACCGATGACGGCTGTATGGGTGGTGGTCAAAAAGATATTCCTTTTGATCCTAAAGTTGAGGGACATGAATTAGATGAGATATATTTTAAGTATTTTTTAAATAACGATTCCAATTATTGGCGTCGAGGTGTTTTTCACTATGCGATAATTGCTTACTCTCTTGACTCAATCTCCTCCGGCTTTGCATTTAGTTCAAATATCAATGGAGAAAGACTTGTTGATTGTTTTGCATTAGGAACAAAAACACATGAATATGCTCCTCTATATAAACATCCTATGTGGTATAATATCATAAGACGTAGAACTTTTAGTATTGAAGAACAAAGAGCAATAATTTATGCTGGTGTAATGATGCATGAAACAGGACACGTGCTTGGAATATTTCGGGGAAATACACCAGGATGTGATAATAGTAACGAAATCTTAAAATATTTAAATTATAGAAGTTGCATGAATTATCATTATACATATTTCTTAGTGGATTATTCTGATGGAAGCCATGGTGCAAATGATTTTGATGATTGGGATAGAATAGATCTCACCAGATTTCAAATAAAATATAATTAGAACATCTTATATAAGATAAGTTATTCAAAATTTAAATTTATTTTATTTATTATTCCAAAAGCCTTAAAATATTTTAGTTACTTACCCAGATACATTATGATAACAAGAGAAGAAGCCTTATTATTATTAAAAAAATACCTTAAAAATAAAGATAATATAAATTATTCACTTACTCTAGAAGCAGTGGCAAGAGATTTTGCAAAAAGACTTGAAAGAGATGAAGAAATCTGGGGTTTAACTGGACTACTTTACAATCTTGATTATGAATATACTATTAACGAACCTGAAAAACGTGGTATTCTATCAGCAATGATTTTAGAAGACTTACTACCACCAAAAGCAGTAAACGCAATTAAAGCAAACAACTATATGCATACTGATTATATTCCGACAACTTCTCTAGATAAAATCTTAATTGCAATAGATGCAGCAGTTGGTTTAATTTTCGCTATTGCAAAATCAACTCCCTCAAAAAAAATAACTGATTTGGACTTAAAAACAATAATTGAAAAATTTAATGATTCATCTTTTGCAAATAAATATAATAGACATAAAATCCGACTTTGTAGGGATGTAGGAATAGAAATTGAAATGTTTCTTAATATAACCTTAAATAGACTTATGCAAATTTCAGATGGTTTATACATATAATTAATTTTATAGTAAAAGTTTAATAACACGATTTATTGTATAGGTTAATTAATTGTGATTCCGTGAACGAACAAAACAATGTAGAAGAAGAATATATACGATTACAGTTACCAAATAGAAAGAAAAATGAAATGTTTGCCATAGCTGATAGGCTGATGGGTGGTTCAAGAATTAATGTTGTCTGTGCAGATGGAAAGTCAAGAATGGCGCGAATTCCTGGTAGAATGAAAAGAAAACAACGAGTGAGAGCAGGAGATTTGGTAATAGTTAAGCCTTGGGAAATACAGGATGATAAAGCAGATATAATTTTTAGATATAGAAGAACCCAAGCAATAGTATTAAGCAGAAGAAAATTACTTCCAGAGGAAATTGATGTCTTCTGATGAATTTTTAGATAAAAAAAGTCTTAAGAAATTAGATTTTCAACTTCAAAATTTAATAGATAGAATTGGTATTGATAGAAAAACCCAAGATGAGGTTTTTGACATATCAACATTACATACATTAGAAAAATTAATCTCTGATAAAGTTTTGAATATTCTGGATTTCCCAATTTCAACTGGTAAAGAAGGGAACGTCTTTAGAGGTGTAACACCGGATAACAAACTTGTTGCTGTAAAGATTTATCGGATTTCAACATCAACTTTCAAGCATATTTCAAACTATATACTTGGTGATCCAAGATTTAAATCTATACACAGAACAAGAAGAGACATAATTATTTCATGGACGAAAAAAGAATTTAAAAACCTTGAGCGGTTAGAAAAAATAGGAGTGAGAGCACCAAAACCCATTACCAGTATAAATAATGTCTTGATAATGGAATATATTGGCAGTCAAATAAAACCTGCTCCCCTTTTAAAAGATGTAACTTTGAAAAATCCTAAAGAGATATTTGATACAATTATTGATTATATCTCTAAGATGTATAAAAAAGCAGAATTAGTACATAGTGATCTGAGTGCTTATAATGTTATAATTCATAGAAATAGACCATATTTAATTGACCTTGGACAAGGTGTTTTAACAGAACATCCAAATGCACATGAATTTCTTAAAAGAGATGTTCATAATATCGTTAGTTATTTTAAAAAATATGATATCTATTCAAAGGAAGATAAGATATATAATAAAATTACTAATAAAAAATCGTGATATACATGAAATATTTAAAAATCCCACTTGAAAGAGTTGGTGTTTTAATTGGTCACAATGGTGAAACAAAAAAATATTTGGAAGAAAAATCAGGTTTAAAAATTAATATTGACTCAAAAGCAGGTGAAGTAGTGATTGATGACCATGAGCTTAAAGACCCATTGATAGTATTAAAAATTGAAAATATTATCAAGGCTATCGGAAGAGGTTTTTCACCTGATAAAGTAATGATTCTATTAGATGATGAGGCAGATTTTTTTGTGTTTAACCTTTATGATTATGTTGGAAAAAAGGAATCTCATGTGACAAGACTAAAAAGTAGGGTTATTGGTAAAGAAGGTAAAACAAAAAGAGTATTAGAGGTATTAACTGATGCAAAAATATCAGTTTATGGGCATACAGTCTCAGTTATATCTGATATTATAAAGATGAATATATTAAAAAAATCAATTGATATGTTGCTCACGGGAAGTAAACATGCAACAGTTTATAGATTTGTAGAGACCCAAATGAAGGAATTAAAACGCTTTGAGCGTTATGGTTTCTGACGGGTAATCTTTTAATACATTATTGTATTCAGTTGTGCAAATTATTCATATTGCCGCCTTAGCTCAGTTGGTGGAGCACTCGGCTGTTAAAGGGGAAAAAACTCCTACAGCTACCGAGCGGTCACCGGTTCGAGTCCGGTAGGCGGCGTGAGGGAGCCTTTTTTCTCCTGTTGAAACACTAAAAAAAGTAAAAAAGGTATGTCG
>Ga0209427_10002895_pt1 | contig 20146 bp, 16 predicted proteins | sample DeeMarSWOR136_30_FD_187465 | JGI IMG/M metagenome (GOLD analysis project Ga0209427, IMG submission 187465) | Marine sediment microbial communities from White Oak River estuary, North Carolina - WOR-1-36_30 (SPAdes) (version 2) | ecosystem: Environmental > Aquatic > Marine > Intertidal zone >...
CCCACGCATACTTGAAACTGCCTTTTCCGATCTTATCAGCATCTGCTTCATACTTAGCAATAGTTCGTTCGTCAATGGCTCCCATCAAAACTAAGAGGTGTCCTACAAGCGTAGATTTGCCATGATCAACATGTCCAATAATCACCAAATTCATATGTGGTTTCCCAGATTTCGACATAAACCTTTCCTCCGGATTTTCCTAACTTTTCTATGCTATACCTTCTGGAAGGTATATTTTGTAATATATAGGGTATGAATATTAAATATTATTATATTGTTTTTGATTTCAAACCTTCGTTTTAAAAAGCTTGTGAGATAACAAGCTGGTGAAATAATTTATCTTTATTTCTTGCCAAAAAATTTTGAATGTCTGCATTCATTGAACTTTTAACTCAGCGAGCAGACAATGCAATGCGCTCCTTTTCTTGGCGTCTTTTAATTGCAAAACTTCTTGTATCATTATTAGCTGCTGCTATTAATTCTTCTGCAATAACTTCTTCAAATGATTTCACGGTTGAGAAACTTGCCTTTTGAATTCCCTGCGCCAGATACTGTAAAGAAAGATCTACACGTCTTTGAGGCGCAACATCGACCGCCTGATGGTATACAATACCTCCATAAGAAATACGTGTCGTTTCTTCTTGAAGTGCTGAGTTCACGACTGCGCGCACTAGAATTTCAACGGGATTAACTGAAGTTCTTAAATTAATGATTTCAAAAGCTACTATAACAGCTTTAGTGATCCTCATTTTTTTGCCAGTGTTACGTCCGCCTCGCATCAATTTGTTTATGAATCGTTCTACAATAGACACCGTTGATTTTCTGAATCGATGGTGTTCGTGGCGGCCTGCTGAATGTGGTGCGATTACAGGTTCTAAGGAAATGTATCGTTTCAATCCTGGATCCTCAACTTCAATTCCATCTGTAGACCATTTACCGAATAGAAGGATCTCAGAAGTTTCTTTTTTCCCTTTTTTTTCTTTTTTTTCTTTTTTGTCTGACAATGTTTTCTGGCTCCTTGAAATTAGAATACGAAATAATTTACCTGATAGGCTTCTCCTTTTTCTTCAATATCAGTGCATCCAATGAAACGCCATTAACTTGAGTAACTTTCCATCTAACACCTGGAAGGTCACCCATACTTCTACCTTTTGCCCCACCGATACCCGCTACTATTACTTCATCATGTTCATCAACATAAAGTAGCGCACCGTCACCAGGCAAGAAAGCGGTTATTTGTTTTCCATTCTTTATCAATTGGACACGTACGCATTTACGAATGGCACTATTTGGCTGTTTCGACTCGATCCCAACTTTTTCCAAAACTATACCACGTGCTTGTGGCGCACCTTCTAGTGGGTCTGCCTTAATATCAAGCTTGAGTTGTCTACGTTTATAATAACGATCTTTCCATCTGGATTTCTTTCTCTTGCGAGTTAATAATCCTGCGGCAAATTCTCCTTTTGGTGATTTGCTTCCTGGCATTTTTTTAATCACTCCTTTTTTATTTACGCCATCTTAAGAGATAATTACGTCTGCGATATTGTGGTATCTTTTTGCAAGTAGCCGTGCGCGTGCAACATTCTTTCCATTTTTACCTATCGCGATGCCTCGATCCTTTGGTTCGACATTCACTATTGCTACCTTTCGATCCTTTTTTTCTGAGATGCTCACACTTTTGATTCTGGCTGGCGCTAAGGTATTTTTGATGAATTCGACTTCGGATTCAGCATGCTCAACTATGTCAATATTTCTGTGTAGCATGTCCTTAGCTCTTTTTATATTTATTCCTCTTTTGCCAATCGCTCGCCCTATGTCCCCCTCTTTCACCACAAAAATCAACCGATCATCATCAATAATTACATCTTTCGTGATAGCACCTGTAATGTTTTCAAATAGTGCAATATATTTTATTTCATCGCTTGTAATTTTGACGCTACTCAATTGCTTTCCTCCACCAATTGTAGAATATCTGAATCACCTGGATCCTGAACCGATACAACAGATACTAGATGCGGTTTACCACAAACAAACCCTAGATCTAAACTAGATCCTTCGTAATCCATGATTGGGATTTTAGGATCTGACAAATTAGTATAATGAATGATATCATTCTTTATTGAAGAGGGGGCGTTTGCTGCAAGTATTACTAACTTAACTTCTCCATGTTTGACAGCTCTAATAGATTCATTTGCCCCTAATATAGTTTTACCCGTTCGCACTGCCATTTGAATACTTTTCGCTATATCTGCCATTTATTCTTTGTCCTCCTTCGCCTTTTTTTTCCCTTCTCGACTCATCATAAGATCTATCGCCCCTGTCCCTAACAATATTGTTTGCCCGATAATCACGTTTTCTGTTATTCCCTTTAAATGATCAATTTCTCCACGGGTACTTGCTTCAAGTAAATGTTTAACAGTTACTTCAAAAGCGGCTCTTGCTAAAACGCTTGCCTTTTCACCGCTTATACCATGACGACCAATCTGACGTACTTCCCCTGTGACGGTCATAAGATCTGCGACCAGCATAACGTGCCGCAAGTCAACATCCAAACCCTGCTCTTCAAGAACGTTGATAGCTTCTGCAATAATAATGTTCCTTGCTGCTTCGATGCCAAGACATTCTGAAATCTCATGAATATGATTCGAAATAGTCCGCATTGGATCTACGCCTGAAACACGAAGAACGTTTAATAAGTTTGTACCTTCAGAATAGATGACAAATTCATCCTCTTCCTTCCGAATAACTGTTCTTTTGACGTCTTTGAGGCCCTTTAATGGTAAAGTTCGAATTTTTTCTGCAAGTTTTTGTAACTCTGTAAAGTTATCAATTTTTGGTCGGACAATAATCATATAATCATCCTGGATTTCTGCATCTCCTTTCTTGAGCTTATTAATTTTTTCTACAACAAATTCCGCAGTTAAACCTTTATCGTCCATTAGATCAGGATCTAATTTCAGATCAATTTGCATATTGCTAAGATTGATTTCTATATCATAAGTTACCTTCTCTATTTTTGTTTCCTCAATACGCCGTGCCACTTCACGGGCTTTTATTCCATCTTCTTTGTGAGCATCATCTAGAAAAACTGTCATCATGGGTGTTGAAGGATTTTTACGTGCATCCACAATTTCAATGAGGCGAGGAAGACCGAGCGTAACGTTTAATTCTGCAACTCCAGCGTAATGAAACGTTCTGAGAGTCATTTGCGTTCCTGGCTCCCCTATAGATTGCGCTGCAATTGTACCAACAGCTTCTCCGGGTTCCACTAAAGCTTTTGCATAGGATTTTTTCGCTTCTTCGATAAGTAAGTCAAATTCCTTTTTAGTTACTTCAGTTTCTTCTAATTTTGCACCTAGTTCTTTAATTACTGCAAGAGGAAGTTCATCGTTTTCTTCAATTTTTTTCAATTTTTTCTCTACAACTGAGAGTTTAGTTTTAGCTGCTATTCTTCAACCCTCCTCTGGCTTAGGATTTTTTCAAATATCACGTCCATGTTCATTGCTTTCCCATGATCACTTTTCGCAGGATCAACCCCATCTTCACCGTAAATGAATTGAATTATTTGACCGATTGCGTTTCTTACAGTTCCATCATTTTCGTTCTTTATATCTTGCAAAGCATTTACCAATCGTCTTTGCATATAACCTGAAGTGCTGGTACGAACTGCTGTATCTACCAAGCCTTCCCGACCACCCATAGCATGGAAAAAGAATTCTATAGGAGTTAATCCACTTCTATAACTTGCTTTTACAAAACCCCTCGCAATTGCGCTCAGGTCACCTTCCTTAAAATGAGGTAATACGCGTTCTCGATATCCTCTATGGATTCTTTCACCTCGTACAGACTGTTGACCAACACAAGCGGTCATCTGGGCGAGATTTAAATTACTTCCTCTGGCACCAGTAGTAGCCATTATCACTGCATGGTTATTTAGCCCAAGATTTCTCCCAGCAATTGTGCCTGCATCGTCTCTAGCCTCAGCTAGTTCCTGCATGATCCTCATCTCTAACGTTTCCTCTAGAGTTCGTCCAGGAAGTCTTTCTAGTTCGCCGCGTCTATATACTCTAATAAGTTCATCCACTTGTTCTTCTGCCTTGTTTAAAACTCCATCTATCATGTTTTTTGACTCGGCACTAAGATCAACATCATCCAGACCAAGAGTAAAACCCTTTGATGTAATTAATTCTAATAATAATCGAGTAATAGAATCAAGGAATTCTCTGGCTTTTTGACTTCCATAATCTTTTACAATTCTATGAAGCAAAGAATTGGCTTGACCGGCTCCCAATGTCTTTTTATCAATAACTCCAGACATAAGTTTTCCATTTCTAACAATTACATAAGCATCATTAGGGCAGTCATCCTTTTCACATACTTTGCATTTAATACAAGCTTTTGATGTTAGCGTCAAATTGAGCAAAGAGGGAATTAGTGTACTTAATAATTGTTTTCCAGACCATAATTTAACGGGTTTTTGTATCGTAGGAGGCGGAAGGTCGTCCTTAAATCCTGCAGCAAAGAATAATTGGCATACATCCTTTTTTGTAAAGAACGCATTCTTTCTCGTAAGAAGAAATCCCGCAGATATGTAATCTTGAAGAGCACCGATTATAGGGCCACCATATCTTGGTGAGAGAATATTTTCTTCAACGCGCATAAGAATTCTGGCCTCAGCTCTTGCCTCCTCGCTTTGTGGTACGTGAAGATTCATTTCGTCGCCATCGAAGTCCGCATTATACGGTGGGCAGACACATAGATTAAGTCTGAACGTCCTAAAAGGCATAACTTTGACTTCATGTGCCATAATCGACATTCTATGGAGAGATGGTTGACGATTGAATAATACGATATCGCCGTTTTTCAAGTGACGTTCTACTACATATCCTGGTCTAAGGGCTTCACTCACTGTGGTTTTATCCTTTACAAACCTTAAATCAACCCGTCTTCCATCGCTACGAATGATATAGTTCGCACCTGGATGATCATCATGCCCTCGCATCACAAGGTCTCTCATTTCTTCAATATTCCATTCCGTGACACGTTCTGGAATTGTTAATATTTGTGCAACTTCTTCAGGTACACCTACCTCGTTTATACCAAGATGTGGATCCGGTGAAATAACAGTACGTGCTGAGAAATCAACACGTTTTCCTGACAAATTGCTTCTAAAGCGTCCTTCTTTTCCTTTGAGTCTTTGAGATAGAGTTCTTAGAGCCCTTCCTGACCTATGACGTGCAGGAGGAATACCTGAGACTTCATTATCAAAAAAAGTCGTAACATGATACTGTAAAAGTTCCCACAAGTCATCAACAATTAATTGAGGCGCACCCGCCTCAATATTTTCGCTTAACCTCTGATTAATCCTGATAATGTCAACTAATTTATGTGTAAGATCATCTTCTGAACGAACACCAGACTCCAAGGTAATACTTGGACGCACGGCAACAGGTGGAACCGGAAGTACGATAAGTATCGTCCATTCTGGACGTACGACATCTGGATTAATCCCAATTAATCGACAATCTTCATCGGGTATTTTTTCTAAGATTGCCCGTATGTCGCTTGGAGTTAAACGGGCGGCACCTGACTCATGTTCTTCATAATAAGTAGTTGGTTTTTCAAGACGAATTTTCAATTTCTCTTTTCCACAATCGGGACATGTATTTGTTTTTGTTGCTTTTTTTAGGACTTCTTTTACAAGCTCAGGATCTAGTTCGCCCCATTCCTCTTCATATATATCCATTTTTTTAATAAAATCTTGCCTTTCATCCTCATTTAAACTAAGGCGGGAACAATCTCTGCATATCGCTCTAAGAGTCTTTTGGATAATTTTTGCGAAGCCTACGTGTATGACGGGGCGCGCTAATTCTATATGACCGAAGTGTCCAAGACATTCCCCCACCCTATTTCCACAGCTCTTACAGGTTTGGCCTGGTTCAATAGTTCCTAATCGACCGTCCATTAGTCCCGAGTCAATAGGGAGTCCATCTTCATCGTAAGTGTCAGCTGTGATGATTCTAGTTACAGACATCTTTCGTATATCATCTGGAGATAATAAACCAAATTGGATTTGATTAATAATTTTTGGAAGTGTAGACATTTTATTTATTCCCTCTCAAGCAGGTTCTTTTAATCTTAAACGAGGAGAAATTCCAAGACTCATTAATTCTTGAAGTAGCAGTTTAAATGCGTAAGACATAGTTACGCGGCTCACAGTGGTCTTGTCGCCACATATAGGGCAATAAAAACGATCTCTTGAACGATCTTGTACTGCTAACATTCCACATTCATCACAAACTATTACAACCGTTTTGTCTGACTCATCTAAAAGACGTTCCTTAAGTAATAGCGCTGCACCATGACCTATCAAACAATCTCGTTCCATTTCGCCAAATCGAAGTCCACCTTCTCTTGCACGTCCTTCAGTAGGTTGTCTAGTCAAAATTTGGACAGGTCCTCTTGCTCTGGCATGCAGTTTATCAGCAACCATATGGTGAAGTCGTTGGTAATAAACTACTCCAATAAAGATATCCACTTCAAATTTTTCACCGGTCATGCCGTTATACATGCTCTCTAGACCTCTATGATCGAAGCCAGCGTCTCTCATTTCTTTTTGTAATGTTTCTTTGCTTCCAGAAAATGCAGTACCATCTTTTCTTTCACCTTCGATGCAGCCTACTTTACTAGCTATAGCTTCTATTATTTGCCCTACAGTCATTCTGCTGGGTATCGCATGAGGATTAACTATCAAATCAGGGACTATTCCATCTTCCGTAAAGGGCATGTCTTCTTGTCGAACTATGATTCCTAGAACTCCCTTTTGTCCATGTCTTGAAGCGAATTTATCTCCCAGTTCTGGAATCCTTTGATCTCTGACTCTTACTTTTACTAATCTGTTTCCATCAACAGTCTCTGTAACAATGACCGAGTCAATAACGCCGCGTTCGCCGTGGCGCAGGCTTATTGAAGTCTCCCTACGAATAGGAGCAGGCATTTCAAACTCAGTATATTCTTCCAAGAATCTAGGAGGACTAGTACGCCCTATAATCACATCTCCTCCAGTAACATCAGTTTCTGGCTCGATAAGACCATCATCAGCCAGATGTCTATACGCTTCACTAACTCTATATCCCCTTACATTTTTACCAGGTATTTCAAAACGATCCTCTTGACCTCCAGGATATCGTTTCTCTTCTACATCATAACATCTGAAAAATGTAGATCTGGCAAGGCCTCGCTCAAGTGATGCCTTATTTATTATCAGAGCATCTTCCATATTGTAACCACCATGACTGAGGATACCAACAACAAAATTTTGACCTGCAGGACATTTATCAAAATCAATTACATCCATCGCCCGTGTTTTCACTAGAGGAACCTGTGGGTAATGTAGGAAATGCCCTCTGGTATCTACACGTAGTTGAAAGTTCTTAGCATATAATCCAAGAGCTTGTTTTGACATCCCCGCCTCATATGTATTTCTTGGTGATTGGTTGTGTTGTGGAAAAGGAATAACGCTTGCACAAATTCCCAAAATAGTAGAAATATCGATTTCAAGATGTGTGTGCGACGGTGTCAATTCTTCTGATTCAATAGCGATATAAACATTTTCTTCTTCTTCAGCATCAAGATACTCGACTAATCCATTAAGAATTAGATCGTTCCATTTCAATTCTCCTTTTACGAGTTTTTCAACGTGTTTAGGAGTAATTTTAGGTTGTCCATTCTCTACAATCATTAGTGGACGTCTAACACGCCCAATATCACAATTAATCTTTATTTCGTCAGTTTCATGATAATATGCAACATTTATTGAGTCATCGATTTCATTAGCACGTCTTGCCTTCTTAATTTGATCAACAAGTGCCGTTGGATTCGGATGAAACCCGATAAGCCTTCCATTAAGAAAAACACGTGATTGATTTGCTTCCTTTCCTTGTAGTTCGTCCCAACTTTTTACCCCATATGTTCTGAGTATCTCCTCAACGATATACTCATCCATCCCTACGGAGATATAAGCCATTAGTGCAAGATTCTTGACCAAGCCACAATTAGGGCCCTCTGGCGTTTCGTTCGGGCAGTTATGTGTTACAAAACCGTTGGCAATAAAATTATGGGTGTTGAGGGCTGTGGTAAAGTCACAAACAATATCCTCATCAGTAATCCTAATAGACGCTAAAGGTACGTAAAGCATTCCTGTTTCCAAATTCGCATGAGCTTCTTCGAAGAATTTTCCAGCGGACCAAGATGACTTAGGATGTACCACTTCGCGGTTTTGGCAACGTCTTTGAATAATTGAAGTAACTACAAGATATCCTATGCCCAATTGTTCTGCAATTTGTCTTTGGGTATATCCTTCGTCATATAATTCAATGGCTTTTTGCCGGTCTTTTATTCTTCGATTGAGTTCTTCTCTTCTATATGCTAGGAATTCGCTAATTAATTGTGCTTTCTTTTGTTTCTCCTGACAATAACGGTAACCCACATTACGACAAAGACGGAGAATATTATCCTTAGAAGCATCAAAAATAAGATCAACTGCAATGCGATTAGTTCGTGAAATGGGCTTGGTTTTTATTGTATTAATTTTGACTCCAAAATCTGCAAACAGTTGTTTTAGAGATTCAAAGAACTTAATTTGGCTGTCAACGTAATCCGGATGTTTATGGATTTCAACTTCAGGAAGGCGGATTTTGTAACTATCTTTGCGATTTACACGTTTATAGGCCCAAGGAGCAGAACCGTCACCGCCCATGAAGGCGCCTAGGAATTCACGTTTAACTTCCTTAGGACAATTCAAAATCCATTCCGGGAAAATAGATGCTTGTTCAGAGCGACGGCCAACAGGAGCACCTAAAGCCATCATTAATCGTTTGAACGCGCCCCCTTTAGTTGTAACAAAGGTCTTGTAATATACTGGTTCTTGACTTTTATCCGACTGGAACACTCCTTCCTTCTCAGTGATGGGGTTAGCTATAAAACCAAGTGATTCGAGATCACGATGAACTTTAACAGCATCCGCTTCTGTGCCAAGATAAAATTCAACAGTGTTCGAGATGCAACCATCTGTAAGTACTGCACCTAGTAATCGGGAGAGAATGGGAAGTTTAGGATGATCTGTATCTAAAGGCAATAGACCAAGGCGACCTAATTTATCAAAATCTTTTTCTACAAAGTGTTGTTCTTCCTCTGGTAACACATTTCTCCAAACACCATTAAGAAAGTTTTCTGAATCCAAAATAGAGAATGTTACACGTTCTTCCTGATCAATTACAGTTGAGGGGGCAAGTGTTGGACGAACTAAGACTTTATCAGAAATCTTTAAATCACCAGCATCCACCCAGCCGCGGTTTGTCAAGAAAGGATGATCTTCAGTGGCTTGAATAGTTCTACCCGTGATGGTTCTTATTTCTAAGACGCGCTTACCGAATTCATGAGCAGAAATCCGTTGATATGCAACGATACTAGATGTAATTTCTTCATGAGTATTTTCATCAACAGTAACTACTGAGAATTTATCAAACTCCTCTTCCATATCCCCAATGCAAGTTTGAGACTCACCATCTTCGAGGAGGACATTTGTGTTTGGTGAAACGCAGATTTTGCCCCAATGAGTGGGGTGAAGATCACGTGCCTCGAAATGAGGTTGACTACGACTTAACGGAGAGACAACACGACGAAGGTGACTTAATGTAGACATATAATTAGTACGGTCTAGTAACTGACTTACTCCTGCTTTACCACCTACCCAATTCCCAGTGGCTAATGCATGTCGTAAGCGCTCAGTAATTACATCTGCCCTTACTGCCGTTTTTATATTCGGTTTTTTCCCTCTCACTGCAGTTCGCTCAAGTTGATAGGTAATATCTCTTACCAGATTTAAAAAAGCAACTCTAAATAGACTCGTTAAAAGATCGCCTGCTAATTTCAGTCTTTTATTAGCATAATGATCTTTATCATCGGCGTTTCGAATATTTAGGAAAAGTTCAAGTATTCGCTGTGCCATTTGACTCAAAAAATAAGCTTTTTTCTTTCGATCTGCCTCTTCTGTACCTATGTGAGGCAATAAGTATTTATCAAGTACCTGCTGTGCCCGTTTAATTCTATACTCACGCATTTGTCCAACAGCTACTCGTTTTCCAATATAATCCAATGCATCATCAATGTTTTTAATTTCTGTGGCTTCTCGAATAGTTGGTATTAGTTCCCGGATCACCTCAGGCCTATTTGAAATCGCATCAACAATACTCTTATCGGTTTCAAGTCCAAGAGCTCTTAAGACAGTTGCTAAAGGTATTTTTCTTGGAACTGAAGGGAATGAAACCCGTAATGAGCCGTCATTTCTTCGTTCTACAGTAACAGGTGCTCGAAATCCTCTTGCTGTAGAAAATACCTTTGTAATATGTGTACTTGTTTTGCCGCTACTACTTTCTTCAATCAAGATCTTATTTGGGGCAAGATCTTCTTGTGTGACGAGAACTCTTTCTGATCCGTTAATAATGAAATAGCCACCAGGATCACTTGGATCTTCACCGATCTCAACTAATTCCTGTGATGACATTTGTGCTAAAAGGCACTTATTTGATTTGAGCATGACCGGAAGGCGACCAATATAGATATTAACCGTTTCACCAGGTATCTCCACTCCATCATTGATGTCTATTGGTGTCATTTCAAGCTGTAACGGTGCGTAATATGTCAAATTTCGGATTCTGGCTTCCATAGGTGTTATAGGTCGAACTGCTCCGTCTGCTTCGCGGATGGTAGGTTCTCCTACCTCTACCTTACCTAACTTAACATAGAAGCCTGGAATGTCAGGCTCTATTTTTTCAATCTCATCAACAATTTGCTGAATACTACGTCCAATAAACTCATTATATGAATCTAAATGTTGTCTTACAAGACCTTTTTCACTAAAAAACGCTTTCATTAATTCCCATCTATCTTCTTGAGAGAGCAACCGCGCACTTCCTTTTTCATGGATTATAAATTACAAAATTCATTTTGAGATAAATATTAGATGACCTTCACTTATTGGTTCTTTAATCGTCTCAATTTTAGCAATATAATAATATGAAAGGAGTTATGTCCCCCTAAAGGCATATTTATTCTGAAATCATTCTCCTGAAAAATCTGCTAGCTTACCTACCCAACAATGTCCGAATCTTTTTTATAACTTTTGATTCTCCTTCTGGCAGAAGTTCGGTTATTGTAGAATTGGCGGGCCCGACGGGAATTTCAGATCCATCGTTGCGCTTGGATCCTTTGAACCCGTGGCCATCGGGTGTCTCTGCATTTTAATCGCTTAAGCGTATTTCACTGCTTAAGTGTAATGCGTAAAAGCCCGACGCTTACAGCCAAAGATATTGAGGCTTTGTCTACCTAGCTGAGCTACGGGCCCGTCCTAATTAGTAAATGGCCTTAAGTTAGATTATATACCTTGTATCTATCTTTATATTCTGTTTATCCATGCGCTGTAACTACTTAGAGTTTTAATGGATGGCGCCCTGGCCGGGATTTGAACCCGGGTCCTGGGAATTGCCCAGCTTATGCATCAAACGCACATAAGTGAGTGACAGTCCCAAATGATATCAGCTAACGACTTGGTGAGAATCGTTAAAGGCCGTGCTACACCACCAGGGCACTAAAGATAATTCCTTTTAGGGATTATGCTCAGTTCAAAGAACCTAAAGAGGGAGTTATTATTTTATTAAGGCAGAAAGGTTTACATCATACTTTTTTAAAAAGTTTATGGAAGTGGACATTTTATGTAATAGTAGCTAGATATTCAAGTAAATTTGTTGATTTAGGGATATCAAGTCAATTTGTGGTGATCTAATTTGTTCTTAGGAGATTTAAAAATTAAGGAACTCATAACTGAACATCAACTGGTGCAAGATTATGTTTCTTTAGAGAAACAACTCCAACCTTGTGGTTTTGAATGCACTATAGGAACTATTTTTACCCTCGAAAATGATATGGGCGTTCTCGATTTTGATAATTCGAGGCGCAATTTACCTAAGCGAAAACAAAAAGAATGGGCTGACAAGGATGCTGTTATTTTACAAAAGGGCTTCTATCTTATAGAAACTAACGAATATCTCACAATGCCCGATGATTTAGTAGGTATCATTAATCCACGCAGTAGTCTTCATAGAATGGGGCTTTTTTTAAGGGAAGCACTCATTGATCCTGGTTTTAAAGGGTCTTTGGTTGTCGGTCTTGCCGTATTTTCAAGAGTTCAACTCTATAGAGACGCTCGAATCTTACAAATATCTTTCACACGAGTTTCAGATATTTCTCTTTCATATGATGGAATATACAAAGTTGTTTAACATTCGGTGCCTCCTGTAGCCGGGCAAACACCTCAATCAGGATCCTACTACTGTCGATTTTCACGTAGTAATTAATTTTGAATATCAAACAAATTTATAAGGTCCACTGCCAAATTAACTAATTTAATTCAATTTTTATGGAGACTCAGTTGTATTCTTATAAATATTTTAACAAAAATGTTACAAAGGAGTGCTTCAGTAAATGTCAGGTAATTTAACTCAATTAGAGCAAATAAAAGCCCGTTTACGATGTATAGAACTCTTAAAAATCCTTAAGAAAAGAATGACTTATGAAGAACTATCAAAAATTCTGAAAGTCAGACCACAATTACGGGGTGAGGCTAAAAATGATTCAACACCACGTCCACTTCCTATTACCGTATTAAATCGATACATTAGAGGTCACGTCTTACCAAATGCGGATCGTACGGAGGAAATGTTAAAAATCTTGGAAAATGAAATTGATCTTGTTAAAGAAGTTCGAAACCGATTGAAATTTGATAACGGATACTTTGATAACACAGCGTTATTAGGTGATACTCTGTTGCTCCGCTATGTTGCACGAGTTATAACGCAAAAATTTGCTAGAGATGGTATCACAAAGGTTTTAACAGCGGCAGCAGATGGAATTCCGATCGGAACTCATATTGCAAATGAAATGGAAGTTGATTTAGTGATTGCAAAAAGAGTTAGAGAAGTTGGTGTTAAAGAATTTGTAGAAGAAACGTATATCCCCAGTTTTTCAGGAACTAGGATGTCTCTGTATATCCCAAAATATAGTTTTTCAAGAAAAGACAAAGTTCTAGTTGTAGACGATGTAGTTCGCTCAGGAGAAACACAACGAGCCTTAATAAACATAGTAAAAAAGTCTGGATCTGATGTGTTGGGACTTTTTATTCTAGTCGCTATTGGAGATTCCTGGCGTGAGGAAATTATATTACCTGATGAAAAGATCGAGACGATCCTTAATTTACCCGGCAATCGCTCATAATTTTTGATCTCAATTCTAGAAACACTAAATTTTCTGGTTTGTTTATGAAAAATGAACTAACTTGGGGCGGAAATAGAGTAAACAAACAGCGAGAACCTATACCTGTTTTCGAATATCGAAAACTATTTCCAAAATATTCATGGGCATTCATAGATGACATTTCCGAAACGGACCGAGTTGCAAATGCATATAGAGCTATGAGACATCCACGCACTCAAAATTTTGTTAAATTCGTGCTAACGAAATATACACCCTCTCATAAGAGACGATTTTTGCTTATTTTACCATGTAGCAAAGCCAAGCCTTACAGTTTGTCTCCTTCGTATCTGTCATTATATCGTCCTCTCATTTATCTTTTCCTAGGACGCGATATAAATGATAAAAAATGTCCCGTAGATGTTCTTACAATAAGCGGGATCGTTGGCCCAGTTCCTTTAGAATTAGAAGAATATAGTCCTGCCCCAAATTACGATTTTTCGTTAAACAGCATTATTGGAGTTTCTGAGTCAATGAATTTATTTGAATTACTTGCACAGCGAATATCTGAATACTTAAACCGTATAATTGGTCTTTACAATGAAGTGTATTCACTTGTAGAAAACGCATATAGGGCTGTGATAGAACTAGCGCTTAAACAAATCCAGATTCAAGACAAAAGTGCGCTAAAAAAGATTTATAGTTTCCCTACTGCCTCATCAGATCTTCCGGAATTGGTTAAGGTTATGATTCAACTAAGAAATAAACTCTATCCACACTATGAGTTTCCGCAACAAACTAGAAATCGACACTATTTTGAGACTTTGAAAAAACGTCTAAAAACTGCAAGTAGAATAATTTGCGAATTAGATTCACGAGTCTTGAGTTGAGTTTCCGTAAAAACTATTATGGTACAGAATCAAGCAGATGCAAGTTCACGTTCTTTTAATACCGATTTTAGCTCGTTCATTAGTTCTCCATGGTCACATCCGTAATTCATTCCAACTGGCAATGTAGGGATATTTGAAAGCATAGGTTTTGTGGGAGTAGACGCTGAGAAATAATTCGTTGGTGTGATATTATGTGCAGATGAAAAACCCAACACCCTTAGAGATTGTATTTCATTTATGAGAGTTGAGAGTATTGCTTTAAGCCCCCTAATTTCTTCAGCCTGGTTGTCAATTTTGTGTAAAATTGCCTTCCGGTGTCGGATGAAATCCTTATGGACTTTTCCCTTATGAATTCTTAACCCTTTATAATTCTTGAAAGGCTTGAAGCAAATCTCACAAAAAATCATATTTAGTACTTGTCATAGTGTACCTTTCAAGTAAAGAGAGAGAGGGGTGAAACTGAAATAAGATGATTTTTTTAGTCATTTGCTAAATAGAGGTGCAAATCTTTGGTATATTCATTGTAAAATGAGGAGATAACCAATTTTACTCAAATAATAACTAAAATAAATATTTTTTAAGATTTAATAGGTTAAGTCGAGTTGAAAAAATATAAATTGTCTAATTATCGGAAATTTTTTGTTTCTGTATCTCAAAAGGGAACTGTGAAGACATATGAAACCATTTGAATGGAAGCAGGACACACAAACATTAATCTTTGTAGATCAACGCGCTCTACCTTCTTTAGAATATGTAACGTGCACAAAGTTAGAAGACGTGCTAGGCGCCATAAAAAATATGGTAGTCAGAGGAGCTCCTGCAATTGCTGCTGCTGGAATTTATGGATTGGCTCTTCATGCAAAAGAACTTCTTAGGACAGAACAGAAAAATCTTACCAAATTCATACCAGAGTTAAAATCGGCTGCTACTAGATTAAAGGAAACACGCCCTACGGCTATTAATCTGTCGATAGTCCTTGATAATGTTTTAGGGGGAGTTTCAAAATTGCAGAATGCGGATAAAGTTTTACCATATATTTTAAGAGAAGCTGAATTACTAATAGAAGAAGATCTCAGAATTAATTTTGCGATTGCAGAAAATGGTCTTTCTTTGATAAAGGACAATTTCGCTATCCTAACTCATTGTCATACAGGTGGATTGGCGGTTGCAAGTGGAATGTATGGTACAGCTCAAGGTATTATTAAACTTGCATTTGAAAAAAGATTAAATATCAAAGTATTTGCTACAGAAACGCGCCCTTATTTACAGGGTAGAATAACTGCATTTGAATTAGCTAAGGATAACGTCAATATTACAATAATTACCGATAACGCAATTGGAATATTAATGTACCGTAAGATCATTGATTGTGTTATTCTCGGAGCAGACCGAGTTTTGAATACAGGTCATGTATTTAATAAAATTGGAACATACACCTTAGCGGTTATAGCAAATTATCATCAAATTCCTTTTTATGTTGCTCTTCCAATTTCAACCTTTGATTTTAAAAATAATCTAGAAGACATCACCATTGAAGAACGCAATCAAAATGAGGTTAGATTTTGTGGGAATCAACAAATAGTTCCTAATAATGTACCCGTACTAAATCCTGCTTTTGATATAACACCACCGGAACTGATAACAGCCTTAATTTGCGAGAAGGGGGTATTATACCCTCCGTTTAAACGATCTATAACCGCCTTACGAGATTCTATCTAATTTCAATGTTTCATAATATCGTTTAAAACAGAATTTAAAAGCTGTGCAATTCTCAAAGGAATATGTGTCAGTTCAGATGAGAGCCCGTCCCCAAAAGACAAATCTTTAATTTGAACACCAAGGAGTTTTATTTCTAAATTTAATTTACTTATGAGATATTTGTTAAGTAGAGTAAGAGACATTTTATGAGTTGAAACAGTTATATTGGAGATATCATCCATTTGAATTAATTCAATTTCACCTGGATTTTCACCCATATCAACTGCATCTATAATTAAAAGATGACTTGGATCCCAACTTTCAATAGGGCGTGTAACATTCTCGGGAGTTGTGCCTGCAATAATTATTTTTATTTTAGAGTCCTTTAATAGTGCAATGTTTCTCAATTCATTCACAATTTCAATTCCAATCGCATCATCTCGTCTCATTTCATTCCCAACAGCGAGAATTGCAATACTCTGCGCACCTGTAAGAAACAATTTTAGCTTTTTGTATAAAATTAGTTCCTTTTTATTAAAATTCTCTTCAGGTTTTGAAGAATGATTGTTAGGCATTGTACTCCCACCAATTTTGTAAGTCTATTACTTTAAATAGCTTTAAAAATGTAGTATTACAAGTCTACAAAGATCAAATAAATAAGAGGGACTCAGTTGGACAATGCTAATAATGAAATCTCAATGAACGAAGAAGAAAAAGAAGAGAGAGAACCATATCCAACTCAAGAAGGAAAATTAAAGGATGATCGTGTTATAGTTGAAGAAGGAGCAGATATAATCTATGAAAATGGTTATTACGGCTCCTTTGATGAAGATCGTAAATTGATGCTCTCTCCAGTTGAAAGCTTGCTTCTATTAGAACGTGGTAGGTTAAATATAACAGCAGATGATGAGAATGATGCGTTCACTTTCGATAAAATTCTGACATATTTCCTAAAAAATGATCCGCAAATTTGGACAAGATATTTGGTTTATCGCGATTTGCGATCACGAGGATATGTCGTCAGATCAGGACTAGGTGACCCAATCCACTACAGAATATATCCTCGCGGAGGAGTTTTAGGAAAGGATGAAGCAGCGTATCTTGTTTGTATTGTTGTAGAGGGCACTCCTTTCAAACTTGATGTTTTAGATAGTGTTACTCGTCAAGCGCGCAATGTAAGGAAAAAATTGGTGCTGGCGGTTGTAGATAATGTCGGCGAAGTCACCTATTATTTAGGTACTCAAGTTAACCTTGCAGTTCGAAAACAAATATCGGATATAACAGGTCAAAGTGACATTCAAAAATCTTAGAATTACTAATACATTTTTCTATAATACTAAATTTTTTAGAAAATGTGATATTGTCATTTAAATTTTGTTTGAGCTCTAGATCAAAAAAATTGCTAACGACAGAATAATGGTGAGATCTTTGAATCTCGATGAAACCTCTCAAGAGAAAATTAGAATTTGTCCAGATACATCGATTTTAATCAGCGGAGTACTGGCAGCGAGAAAATATGACACTCCAACGGAAATTTTAATTCCACGAGTAGCCCTCAGTGAGTTAGAATATCAAGCAAATCTTGGAAAGGCTACTGGATATGTAGGACTAAATGAAATAAAAAAATTAAAAGAAGTAGCTGACGCTATTGACAATATTCTTGACATACAGATAATAGGTGAACGGCCTGGATTAGAACAAATTAAATTGGCCAGGGGCGGCGAACTGGATGAACTTATTCGTCAAATAGCCAAAGAATACGATGCAAAGTTAGTTACTTCCGACAGGGTCCAAGCCCTTGTTGCAGAAATAGAAGGAATTCGTACAGAATATGTCAAGCCTAAGAAAGCAATATCACCTATTCAAATTGAAAATTTCTTTACTTCAGATACAATGTCTGTGCATCTACGAGAAGGAGTGCCTCCAATGGCGAAAAGAGGTACGCCTGGGAAATGGTATCTTGAACAGGTTGACGATCTTCCAATGAAGCGCAGTGAATTGCAGAGTATTGCTACAGATTTAATTGAGAGAGCTAAAACTGAAAGAGATTCTTTTGTAGAGGTAGACGAGCCAGGAGCTACAGTATTACAGGTGAAAGAACTCCGAATCGTCATTACGCATCCACCATTTTCCGATAAATCTGAGGTCACCATAGTTCGCCCTATTGTGACGAAAACCCTTGGCGATTATGAATTATCAGAAAGACTTAGACAAAGAATTGAAGAGCAAGCAGAAGGAATTATTATAGCGGGAAGACCTGGATCAGGTAAATCAACTTTTGTTCAAGCAATAGCTAATTTATTTGCAGAAAAACAAAATGTGGCAACTCTTGAAAGGCCACGTGACTTGCAGGTAGGTCCAACAATTACGCAATATGCTCCATTGGAGGGTGACTTTGAAAAAGCCGCCGAACTGCTCCTTCTTATAAGACCTGATTTTGTGGCCTTCGACGAGATGAGACGTACAGTTGATTTTCGGGTCTTCGCAGACTTTCGAATGGCAGGAGTTGGAATGCTTGGAGTGGTCCATACGAGTCGACCAGTTGATGCAATTCAACGTCTAATTGGACGTGTAGAATTAGGAATTATTCCACAAATAGTGGATACTGTCATATACATGGACTCAGGGCGCATAGATAGTGTTTATTATTTGCAAATGGTAGTTAAAGTTCCACATGGGATGTTTGAAGCTGACCTTTCCAGACCAATCATTGAAATACGAGATTTTGATACAGATAAGTTGTTGTACGAACTGTATACTTTTGGCGAACAAGTTGTAGTTATCCCTATAAGTGCCGCAGAAAAAAAGAAAGTTATCCCAAAACTATCTGAAGAGCGACGGGAATCTATTCTTTCAGTATTCGAACAATACGTACCTTATGCCCCTCTCGAAATAGAGCCACTTTCAGAAAATAGAATCATAGTACGAACAAACAAAGAATATGTTCCCCAAATAATTGGAAAAAGCGGTCTAAAAATCAGGGAAATCGAACAACAATTGGGCATCAAAATAGAGGTTCGTGAATTTGAAGATATGGTAGAAAGCGAGATTCCGCTCGATATTGCGGTCAAAAAGAAATTTATTATGATTATGGCTCCAGGGCACTCAAACGAGATATTGACTCTCTATGCGAATGGAAAACAACTTCTAACCGCTAAAATAGGAACAAAAGATGTTTGTAGAATAAGAAAGACATCTAAGGATGGAAAAAAACTTCTTAGAACATTGCAAGAAGGACAAAGAATTTCCGTAACCACTTTTTCTGGATAGTTGATTTCGCCAAAAAGTAATATAATATCCTTAAATTTAATGGGAATCAACAACAATAGTTTAATCAACTATAGAGGGAATGATTTATGGATCGTGAAGAGTTCAAAAAGATGGCTGCAGAAGCTGCGCTTGAACACATAAAAGATGGAATGATCATTGGAATGGGCAGTGGCTCAACTGTTAAGCAAGTAATAAAATTGGTTGGTCAGAGAATTAAAAACGAAGAGATAGATATTATGGCTGTGCCAACTTCATATGATACTGCACAGTTGTGTATCTCTTCAGGCATTCGCTTAACTACCTTAGATGAGCATCCATCTTTAACATTAGCTGTTGATGGGGCAGATGAAGTAGATCCCAATTTGAATCTCATAAAAGGAGGAGGCGCTGCACTTACAAAAGAAAAAATTGTTGGGTGTGCCGCAAAACTTCTCGTGATCTTAGTGGATGAGGGTAAACTTGTTAAAACCCTAGGAGAAATCGCCCCTCTTCCTCTTGAGGTGATTCCTTTCGCTAAATCGACTGTACTTAATCAACTCAAAGAATTTGGTATTCCTCAAGTTCGAATGAGCAATAGAAAACTTGGACCTGTGGTGACAGACAATGGCAATTTTATCATCGATATATTTGATCTAAAAATTAGAGATTATAATAAAATGGAAAAACAACTAAACTCAATTCCAGGCGTAATTGAAAACGGTTTGTTCGTAAATATGGCTGATATTGTCTACGTAGGCTCAGAAAAAGGCGTAAAAATATTAACAAAACTTTAATTGAAAATTAGCAACAGAAACGTAGACGTATGCTTTTGCAAAAAATTTTTTTAAAAATCTAAAAAATAGAGAAGAAGATTAAGCAGGTGGTTTCTGCATATATTTTTTGAGTCTTCTTAGCTCATTTAACATTTCTGATCTTAGTGAAGCAACTGTCGCCATTCCTGCTTCAACAAGATCTTCTCCAGGTGCTGGAGGCGTCGTTGGGGG
>Ga0209427_10002897_pt1 | contig 20134 bp, 19 predicted proteins | sample DeeMarSWOR136_30_FD_187465 | JGI IMG/M metagenome (GOLD analysis project Ga0209427, IMG submission 187465) | Marine sediment microbial communities from White Oak River estuary, North Carolina - WOR-1-36_30 (SPAdes) (version 2) | ecosystem: Environmental > Aquatic > Marine > Intertidal zone >...
TAATGTAACAGTAAGATACTATTCTATTGTAACTAAAAGAAACGCAATTTCTACTGATATAATAAGAGAAATACTTAAACAAATTAGTAAAACTAAGGATGTTGAGATTGCTTATCCTCATACGCAGGTTTTACTTCCTGAAAATAAAAAAAAATTAAAATGATAAGGAGTGATAATTAATGGAAACGTATATAGATATATATTTAAACACAGATGGAGAGAAAGCATCAATTATAGAAAAAAAATTAAAGGATATGGGTTTGAAAACAACTATTGGTGAACACGACTATATGTATGATTGGGGTAAAATTGTTGATTGGTCTGAAGTTATTACTCTTATAGATAAAATCCAAACTAATTTAAAAGGATCAGGTGCTATTTTAAAGTTTAAAACCGTTAGATAATAAACTATTAATTCTATAGATATCTTATTTAAAGATATGAAAATTGATAGCATTAATAAAAAAATTTTATTTTTACTTAAATTCCGTTAAAGCAATTGTTCGGCAAATTCCGAACATATTAAATATTTTTATCAACGAGAGATTATTTCCTATTTTCGTCAATTGTCAAAAAAAGCTATTGGTGAGGAGGAGATTTTTACACCCCACCCCTACTTATAATGAAATGAATATCACCCTCCTCTACCTCCCCCTTAAACGAATTTGAGGAGTATGTTGTGAAGACAAACCTAAAAAAATTAAAAATAAATAATTAAGATAATGTTTTTATCAAATATATACTCCTTTTTAAATTACTATTTTTCTGTTAGGTAGAGTTATTTAGAATGTTACAGTTTTTATCTTTATTGCTTTATCAGGACAAATAAAACCACATTCATTACAATCCTCACATAGAAATTCTGTTATCTCAATTCTGTCCCCACGTAAGGCTATTGCTTCATCAGGACATTTATCAATACATAGTGGTTCACAATAACCACCACAAAGCCTGCAGAGCTTATGATCAACTTCTGCTACCATAATATTTCCCACCTATACCTTTACATCTCCTAATATCTGTTTTGCTCCTTTGTGTTTTTTAGTACTTTCAGTTGGTTCAATAGTCAGCCTTCTAAGGCAGCATCCATCACCTCGAGGTATTGCTTTTTGGGTTTCAAGCTTTACTTTTGTATTGAATAGTTGGTTAATATCCTCAATTACAGTCTGGAACCATTTGTCACAACCTAGAACGTCTTCTTCCATTGGAGCATTATACCTTCTTGCAAACTCAGGCCATGGACAACGGTCCCACTGGACAAATACTTCGTTTTCTTTTTCGCTTTTAACAATTTTAGCTGTTTCTCCCATCATTGTAGAGCTCATTACAATACATTTTCCAATATCTCCAAGAAATGTCGGTTTTGAAACATCAAGCATATTAAAATATGCCTTTGCAGTATCATGACCAACAATTTCCCAAGCTTTGAGAACTAAATCAATTGGTTTGAATTTTGGTTGAGCACATTCTATTGCTGCCTGACGCCATTCATACCAAGTAGCTCTGTTTATGTTTTGTAAGGCTTCAAACTTTTTCATTAGGGTTCTTATTTCTTTTTCTGGATTTACAGACATAGCCATATCCTCCTAAAGTCTTATTCCAGTACGATATCCATCATGAAGAGCATTAGATAACGTTCGCGGAACTAAAGCATCACCAATTATATGAAGTTCAATACTTTGTTCTTTTACAAAATCTTTTAATTCCTGCCTAGGACTTCTTTCAGCATAAATTACAGTATCTGCTTGAATAGGTATATGTGCACCATAATGGTTTTTCACAACAACACCAGAACTTGTTATTTCTTCAAGGTCACTTTCTTTATAGATTGTAACATGTTTATCACTTAATTTCTTAATATACCTCCAGATATATGAAGGATTTACATCCTTTCCAACCTTTCTTTCTCTGCTGATTAAAGTAACCTTTATACCTTGTTCTGCAAGGTATAATGCAACTCCAATTCCTGGTTTTTTACCTCCCCAAACAACGACTTTTTCGCCAACCTTTTCTTTATCCTGCAAAACATCAGTTGCACACATTACATTGGGTCCATCAAAACCTTTAGCATCACCTTTAATAAATTCAGCACCAGCAGCTAGTACCACTGCATCAGGTAGTTCTTCGTCAATAAGGTCTGTTGTTACTGTTGTTCCTAAATGGAAATTTACACCTGCTTTTTCACACATTACCTTATGATACTCTATCATACCGTATAGCTCTTCATCACCATATGGTGCCTTTGATGCAGGTATTATCTGGCCACCTACCTCTTTATTTGAATCATATAAATGTACTTCATGACCACGCTCAGCTGCAACATAAGCACATTCTAGTCCTGCAGGACCTCCACCGATAATCATCACGTTTTTTTGCATTGTTGCTGGGGTAATCTTCCAATCTGGATCTGCTTCATGTGCACAAACTGGATTAACATAACATGTCATAGGTGCATCACGGAACAACCGCGCTAAACATAAATTACATGCAACACAAGGTCGAATCTCTGGTTCACATCCCTCTAAAACCTTCTTTGGCATTAAAGGATCTGCAATCATTGGGCGACACATCTCCCAAATATCAAGTATTCCATCGGCAATAGCTTTATCTGGTAAATCAGGAGTAAACAACCTATAAGCCATTGATACAGGAATTTTTAATGCATCCTTTGCGCGTTTTGCATTATAAAGCCATGAACCTTGTGGAATATCACGGGAAATTACTGGTACTATTGATTCCTGCCAACCTTGTGTGACACTCAAACAATCAATACCTGCCTCTTCTGCTTTTTTATAAGTAACCATGCTCTCTTCAGGAGTATTACCACCAACATCATTTAGGAGTTCTTCTGCACAGAGTCGGATGATAAGAGGGATATCTTCACCAATTGCATCTCTCACTGCATGGATAGTTTCAACCATAAACGTGCATCTACCTTCAATGTCACCACCATATTCATCTTTTCTACGGTTGGTATAAGAAGAGAGGAAATTAGATACCAAGTAACCTACAATTCCAGAAATTTCCATTATTTGAAAACCTGCATCTATTCCACGTCTTGCAGCATCTGCATGCTCTTTAATACAGGTTTTAATGTCAGCTTTTGTCATTTCTTTAACCGGTCGAAATACTCTAAGCCTCTGTGGAATTTTCGAAGGACCTACACATACTGGAGTTTCAACACCTCCTACACGACCACAGTGCATTAATTGATAATTAGAAACAGCTCCTTCATCATGTATTGCATCTGCTAATCGTTTTAGTCCTGGAATAAATTTATCATCCCAAGCCGCAGCCTGACCTACATAACCCTGACCAAATCCTTCAGGATCCATATAGACTCCCTGAATGGTGCAAATACCACCTACTACTCCTCTTGCACGAAGTCGCATATATTCAAGACCAGCATCAGTGATATAACCATCATGACCGTTTAGATTGTCTTCTGTTGCTGCATATTTTATACGATTTGGAATAGTAAGTTTACCAATTTTAATCGGTTTGAATAAGTTTGGATATTTTTTTCCACCTGGAAATTTGCTATAATCCCACTTTGTTTTTTGACTCATTTCTTTCTCCCCCTTAATTTATTGGTTAATTTATAATTAATTTTAAATGTGTCTGGTTCGATTGCAATACCATAATCACTTTTAGATTTTTCTAAAGAAATAATCCCATTTTTTACTTCCTCTAAAACTTTTTCTCTGGATCGCAAGTAAGGATTTCCATATCCTCCTCCACCTCCTGCCTGCTGAAATAAAATGGTTCCTTCAGGTACATCTTCAATAAGATCTTTACTTGTTGTTTTGTAGGTTTTTCCATCTGGATAAGTAAGAATTATTTTGTTTAATGTTCCATTTTTACCTTTAAAAAGACCAAATGCAGGTTCTACATCTCCATCTCCGAAGACTACGACCTTTGTATTTTTTCCACCTATCTTAAACTTGGTTTCAACTCCAAGTCCCCCTCTCCATTGTCCAGCACCAGCAGAATCAGTCCAATATTCGTGTTTTATTAGTAAATGAGGGGTTTGTTGCTCGAACATCTCATAATCCTGATCAAGTACTCCCCCAGAAGCATCAATCATACCTATATGATCGTAACCATCAACTCCCTTTGTTCCGCCAGAACCTCCTTTCAGACCTATGAAACCGATATCAACATACTTATCATTTTTTCTTGTATCAAATCCTGTTGTAAGATAACATAATAGTTGATTCCAACCAGCAGTCACTCTTTCAGGTATTGCTTTTGATAGAGCCCTAATTATTGCATCAGCATTAGGTGGACATAGATGATTTCCAAAGGTGGTTGCCGCCGGATATTTTGCATTTAGAATCGTTCCCTCTGGAATGATGATTTTAATTGGCCGAATCATACCATCATTATGAGGTATATCAGGATTGACCATCTGTAAATAGGTTAGAATTGTTGCTGATGCACTAGAAGTATAAGTACCATTAACAAAACCATCTGTTTGAGGATCTGTTTCCGAATAATCAAAAGTAATATATTCATCCTTAACAATAATTTTTACTCTTATCTTGTACTTAGAACCAGGTGTTTTACCATCATAATAAACTATTGCTTCACCAATATATGTACCATTAGGTATTTTTCTTATTTCTGTCTTCATCATCTTATTTGTTGAGTCAAACAGATATTTTTTATGAGTTTCAAATGTCTTTCTACCATATTTTTCTACTAGCTTTAGGATACCTCGTTCTCCAACTACACAACTTCCAATTTCTGCTCGCATATCTTCTGCTACGATATCAAACCTGATGTTTGCAAATATTAAATCCCATACGTCCTTTCTCAATTTGCCTTTCTCATAAACTTTCACAGGTGGGATTCTCAATGCCTCCTCCCATACCTCTGTAGCATTAGGATTGTATCCTCCAGCAACTGCACCACCGATATCTGCTTGATGACCTTTACAAGCTGACCATGCTATTAATTTATTATCATAAAAGATTGGTTTAAACACTGCGACATCGTTGTTTTGATTACCCATTGAAAAAACATCATTGTGAAATATTACATCACCTGGATAGATTTCCTTTCCAAAATAATTGACTATGTATTCACATACCGGACCCAATGAAAAGGAGAGGATAGGAAGATTTTCTGTCTGTTCAAGCATTTTACCTTCTGCATCGTAAAGACCTGTAACAAAATCCTTTGCTTCACAGAGTATTGGAGAGCGGGTTGTTTTTGTAAGAGCAATGCTCATTTCTTCTGTAATTGATTTAAATCTACGTTGAAATACGGAGGCTAATATTTTATCAATTTTTTCTTTCTTCATCTATTAATCCTCCTAATAAATTCTTTTTCTCTTGTTTTTAGATACATTGTGTAACTACCGTACTTATCGCATACAACATTGTAATCAGGGCTGACAAATGTAGTGGTATTGACCTGTTCTATTATACTTGGACCGATAACTTTGTTTCCACATTTGAGCCTAGCTCCATCATATATATTAATATTTTCAAAATCCTTTTTACCCGGTAAGTAGACCTTTCTTTTGCCTTTCAATGCATTAGAAGAATCAATCCCATGATCTTTTTCAACTGAGAACCGAGGTTTATCTGTTTTTCCAATACAAGTAAGTCTCATATTAATTAGTTCGATTGGTGTACCTTCATTTTCTAAAGAATATCCGTATAATCTGTTGTGTTCTGGATGGAATTTTTTTGCAATTGATTTTAAATTCGCCTTCTCTGCTTCCTCTTCTGAAATTATAACATTAACCTCATGATATTGTTTTATATATCTCAAATCTAAAGAGTAGATGAGTTCTATCTTTTCTTTAGATATATTTTCTGTATTTAACAACTTAATAGCTTCGTCTTTCATTTCTATAAATAAAGATGTAAATGTTTTTGTGTTGATATCATCCATTTTTGTGGCATAAGTTCTTACAAAATCATGCTTTAAATCTGACATGAGCATACCTGCTGCACAGAAAATGGAGCTTTCCTTAGGAATAATCATTACTGGTATTTCAAGTTCCATTGCAATCATGCATGCATGCACTGGTCCAGCACCACCAGCAACCACCAAAGGAAATTCTCTCGGGTCATAACCTCGCTTTAGAGACACCTCTCTTACACCTGAGGCCATATTTACATTAATTACTTGATACATTCCTGCAGCTGCTTCAACTAAATCAAGGTTCAATTTCTCTGAAATGTGTTTATTAATTGCTTGTTCTGCCTTCTTGTAATTCAGTGGAATCTTTCCACCAGCAAAGAAATCTTTATCCAAATAGCCTAATATAAGATCTGCATCAGTACAGGTTGGCAATTTTCCTCCAAGGTCATAGCAAGCAGGTCCAGGTTTTGAACCAGCACTTTGCGGACCCATGCGTAATAGACCTCCATCATCTATCCAGCCAATACTTCCTCCTCCAGCACCTATTGTAACTATCCCTAACATTGGCATAGCCAAGCGAAGTCTATTGATTTCGCCTTCCGTAGTAAGTAGAGGTTTTTTATCCTTAATCAACGCTGCATCAAAACTTGTACCTCCCATATCAATAGTGATACAGTCGTTGTATCCCTGAATAGAGGTATATGCAATCCCTGCAACTGGCCCACCTGCTGGACCTGATAAAAGTGTTGATGCTGCCGTAATAGTTGCTTTTTCAGGTGAGATGACACCACCGTTAGACTGCATAATAAGCAATACTCCCTTAAAGCCCGAATTGTTCAATTTCGAGGTTAATGAAGATAAGTAGCTTCTTAAAATAGGTCCAACATAAGAGTTCAACACAGTTGTGCTTATACGATCATAGAACCTTATTGATGGTAGAAGCTTGCTTGATATTGTAAGATAGGTCTTTGGGAATTCTCTTTTTATTATTTTGGCTACAACCTCTTCATGACTTTTATTTGCAAATGAGTTCATGAAGCAAATTGCAATAGCCTCAACACTTTCTTGTTTGAATTTTTTTATTGCATCTAAGATATCTGATTCTTTTACAGGAGTAACAACATCTCCTCTGTAATCTAATCGTTCTTCTATTGGATACCTCAAATCTCTAGAAACCAATGGCTTTACATTAGTAAACCTATTATTATACTGCTCTTCTCTTATACCTCTTCTCATCTCCAGTGCATCTCGTAAACCTTTTGTAGTCAAAAGTCCAGTTTTTGCACCATTGTATGTTAATACTGCATTGGTAGTCACTGTTGTTCCATGGACAATTGTATCTACTTTCTTGACAAATTCTTTTAATGAAAGATTTCTTGTTTTTGCCATTTCATTCAAACCGTTCATTAACCCTATTGAAGGATCTGCAGGTGTAGACAAAACCTTATAAATTTCAGATCTTTCATTTTCTACAAGTAAGAAATCTGTAAAAGTTCCACCGACATCAATGCCAATTTTCAAGAGACGATCTCCCCAAAAACTAAATTTTTAATCTCTAAATATTAAAAAAGGTATATGTATTTATCTTTTTATTACTCTGTAAAAAATCTATAGCTGAAAAGCATTATATTTTTTCAAAACAAATAAAGCAAAACTTATATATCAAAATATATTTAATGACCTCCTGGGGGAATATTAGGGCTAGAAAGCATAGAGCTGAGGAGATTTGGAAATGGATTTTACACCAAGTGGGGAGGAAAAATTATTTCGTAAAACTGTAGGGACCTTTGTAGAAAAAGAAGTAATGCCATTTGCAGATGAACTAGAAAAGAAAGGTGAATTTCCAGTTAAACTATTTAAAAGAGCAGGAGAACTTGGTTATTATGGTCTTCGATATCCTCCAAAATATGGTGGTACTGATACCAGCGAAGTCATGTTTTGTATTTTATGCGAGGAAATAGCTCGTGGGTGGATGAGTCTCGCAATGATTACTGCTATGCAATCTCTTATGGGGACGAATTTTATCTATAAATTCGGAACTGAAGATCATAAGAAACGCCTTCTAATACCTGCAATAAAAGGTGAAAAAATTGCAGCTTTTGCTTTAACAGAACCTGGTGCAGGTACAGACCTCGAGTCAATACAAACCACTGCGAGAAAGGAAAAAGATAATTATATTTTAAATGGGACTAAAACTTGGATTACAAATGCTCCAGTAGCAGATTTTTTCACAGTTCTTGCATATACCGATAAGGATAAAGGTCTAAAAGGTGTAAATTTCTTTTTAGTAGAAAAAGGTACACCTGGTTTTTCTATAGGTAAAAAAATTGATAAAATTTCTGTTCGTGGAGGAACGATAGCAGAAATATCCTTTGACGAATGTAAAATACCTATAAGCAATATATTGGGAAAAGAAGGAGAAGGTTATCCACAGCTCCAAGGGATACTTGCAGAAATTAGAGTAATGACTGGTGCATTAAGTATTGGGCTTGGCCGAGGAGCATTAGATGCATGTATTAAATATTCACAAGAGCGTAAAGCGTTTGGGCGTCCAATTGGAAAGTTTCAGGCTATAAGAATGAAATTAGGAGATTTGGCAACTGAGCTTGAGGCTGCACGGTTATTAGTTTACTATGCAGCCTGGTTGATAGATAAAAAAGAATCATGTATAAAAGAAGCATCAATGGCAAAGTTATTTGCTTCAGAAATGGCAAATCGTGTTGTTGATGAAGCAACTCGAATATATGGTGCATATGGTATAGCAGAAGAATTTCCTGTTCAACGCTTCTATCGTGATGCAAGATTTTTATTATATGGTGGTGGAACATCAGAAATTCTTCAACTAATTATTGGAAGAGAGATGCAATAAGAAGGAGGAAAAAGTATGGCGTATAAATTTAAGGGTAAAACCTTTGAGGAGTTTAAAGTAGGTGATGAATTTACTACTGCATCACGAACAATTACTGAAGCAGATGTTGTTAACTTTGCTGGACTGTCTGGTGATTTCAATCCTCTTCATACAGATGAGGAATTTGGCAAGAAAACCCCATTTAAAGGAAGAGTCGCTCATGGCATGTTAAGTGTGGCATTAGCTACAGGTCTTGCTAATCAACTTGGTATCTTTGAAGGAACAACAGTCGCACTTTTGAGTATGATAATTAATTACAAAGGTGCAGCAAAGTTTGGAGATACAATACACCTTGTGTTAAAAGTAACCGAGATGAAAGAGACAAGTAAGGGTGATAAAGGTATAATTACTTTTGAAACCATTGTATATAATCAAAATGATGACCCTATTGTGGATGGACAATGGGTAGTAATGATGCGCAAATAGTTGATAAAAAAGGGAGGAAATATTATGAAATTAAAAAATAAAGTTGCTATAATTACAGGGGGAGGAAGCGGAATAGGTGAAGCTACAGTTTTAAGATTTGCAGAAGAAGGCGCAAAAATAGTTATTAATGATGTTAATGAAGAAAATGCAAATAAATTAGCAAAAAAATTGAAGTCTAAAGGTACTGAGGTTTTGGTTTGCATCGCAGATGTTTGCAATAAAAGTGAAGTTGAAAAAATGGTAAAGCAAGTAATAGATAAATTTGGAAGACTTGATATCCTTGTAAATAACGCAGGTATTAATCGAGACTCTTTTGTAAAAAAAATGACTGAAGAGCAGTGGGATAAAGTAATAAATATTAATCTTAAAGGAACTTTTTTATGCGCTCAAGCAGCCTTAGTTCCTATGATGGAGCAAAACTCTGGAAGGATAATTAACACTGCTTCAATTGGTGCACTTGGAAACTTAGGACAGGCAAATTACTCTGCTTCAAAGGCTGGTGTAATTGGCCTTACAAAAACATTGGCATTAGAGGGTGCTCGGTATAATATTAATGTTAATTGTGTATCTCCTGGAGCAACTAATACTGCTATGACTGCTGGTATGCCTTCAGAGATTGCAGAAAGGGTTAAGAAAAAAATTCCACTCAGAAGATTTGCAGAACCTGAAGAGATTGCAAATGCTCATCTCTTTTTAGCAAGTGATGAATCAAATTATATCACAGGACAAGTTTTATTTGTTGACGGTGGAATTAGTGTTGGTATTTAACCTAAGGTGGAGGGCTATTTTTGCCTAATAAAAAAATTAGGATTTTAATTGCTAAACCTGGTTTAGATGGGCATGATAGGGGTGTTAAGGTAATAGCTCAGCTATTACGAGATGCAGGAATGGAAGTTATTTATACTGGGCTTCATCAAACTGTCGATCAAATCATTAATGCTGCCATTCAAGAAGATGTTAATGTTATTGGACTGAGTATACTTTCAGGTGCTCATTATCCAATTGCTGAAAAGTTAATGAAACGCATTAAAGAAAATAAAATGAACGATGTAATGATAATTATTGGAGGAAATATCCCACAGAAAGATATTGTTGACCTACATAAATTAGGGGTAAAAGGAGTATTTCCGACAGGTTCTAAATTTGAAGAAATAATAGGCTTTATAAAAACAAATATGGGGTGAGGCTGTGAAAGATACCCAAAAAAAAGAAAAAGATGTTACTCTTGAATCAGGGATTAAAGTAAAACCTGTTTATACTCCAGATGATGTAAAAGACCTTGATTATTCAAAGATACAGAATCCTGGAGAATATCCATTTACAAGAGGTATTCACCCCTTTATGTATCGAACCCGACCTTTTACAATGCGACAGTACTCAGGTTTTGCAACAGCAAAAGAAACCAATAAGCGGTTTAAATATCTGATAGAACAAGGGCAGACCGGTTTAAATGTTGCATTTGACCTTCCTACCCAGATGGGACTTGATTCTGATGATGAACTTGCAGAAGGAGAGGTCGGAAGAGTTGGAATGGCTGTTGATACTCTAAAGGATATGGAATATGCTTTTGAAGGTATACCTATAGATAAAATAAGCACGTCCATTACAATAAATTCAACTGCTGCAATACTTCTGGCAATGTATATTGTTGTTGCTGAAAAACAGGGTCTAAGTCCTGATAAAATTAGGGGAACTGCTCAAAATGATATTCTAAAAGAATACGTTGGACGAGGCACTTGGATCTTTCCTGTAGAACCTTCCCTCAGGTTGATTACAGACACTATTGAATATTGTGCAAAAAATATACCCAAATATTATCCAGTAAGTGTCTGCGGGTATCATATAAGAGAGTCTGGAGCAAATCCCGTTCAAGAAATTGCCTATGCTTACTTAATTGCAAAAGCATATATTAAGGGCGCTCTTGCCCGCGGAGTGGATGCAAACGATTTCATAGCTCGTATTTCTTTTAATTTTGATATACATGGTAACTTTTTTGAACAAATTGCAAAATTTCGGGCAGCAAGAAGGCTCTGGGCAAAAATTGTTAAGGAAGAATTTGGTGCAACAAATCCAAAAGCTATGATGATGAAGATGATTGCAGGTGGTGGGGGAGGAGGACTTACCATCGAACAACCTGAAAACAATATTGTACGAGGGGCTTATTATGCATTGATTTCTGCCCTTAGTGGTACACAAACCATGGCTCTATGCTCATATGATGAAGCATATACAATTCCATCTGAAAAGGCTGCACTAATCTCATTACGAACAATGCAAATTTTGATTGAAGAAATGGGACTTTGTGATACCGCAGATCCCTTAGGTGGATCTTATTATATTGAGGCACTCACAGACCAACTTGAGAAAAAAATTGTTGATTGCATAAACGATGTTGAAAAACGTGGGGGTATTGTTAAAGCAATTTCAAAAGGAGAAATTCAAAGAGAAGTTGCAAGGCAGGCCTATCTAAATGAGAAAATGATTCAATCTGGTGAATTAGTAAAGGTTGGTGTGAACAAGTACAGAATTGAAGAAGAGGAAAGAACTATTGAGTTTCACAACTACGATCCTTCTTTGGTAAAACAGCAAATAAAGATGCTTAATAAAATAAAAACTACTCGTGATAACAAAGAAGTTAAAAGAAGCCTTGAGAAACTTCGCGATAAAGCTAAAACCGATGAGAACTTGATGCCATACATAATGGATTGTGTAAGAGCCTATGCAACAGTTGGAGAAATGACCAAAGTTCTAAAAGATGTTTTTGGAGAATTTAAGGAACCTGTAAGTATTTAAGTATTCATATTCCTACAAAACTTTTCTTGCAAATGTTAAATATGCAGTATGACCTAGCATATCAAAACTGGGTCTTATACCTTTATCTGTAACAACCATTTTTCTTTGAATATTTTCAACTGTATAAATTTCAATAAATTTGTATTTTTTAATTTCTTTAACTGCATTTTCAACTTGAGATGACAGTGGGGAATAAGTGCAAAGATATCCTCCAGGTTTTAAGGAATCATATGCATGTTTTATTACGTCCCAGGGATTTGGAATGTCAAGTATTATTGCATCAAGATTTTTTTCTGAAATTCCCTTTGTTACATCTTTTAATTTTACTTCAACAAATCTTTCTAGGTCTGCTTTTTTAATGTTTTTCATTGCATGTTTTATGAAATCCTCTCGATTATCATAAGAAATTACCTTACCTTCTGGAGAAACAATACCTGCGAGAGCAATAGTAAGTGAACCAGAACCAATTCCTGCTTCTAGAACCTTATTTCCAGGTTCAATTGAACAATTGATAATTATTTGAGCTGCATCTCTTGGAAGAATAATTTGTGCTTTTCTTTTTAAACCCTGAAGCTTGTCCATTAGAGAGGGATTTAGAATCCAGAAGCTTTTGCTTCCTATCTTTATTTGTTTTCCAATTTCTTTACCTATCAGAATTTTTGGATCAAACACTCCAATTCCCTTGTATTTATCTGTTTTTGATGAAGTTGATATAAGATATTTATTGTAGTTTTCATCAATTAATACTACTGTTTTGTCTTTTTTTACTTCAGTCATAAAAATCCCTAAATATCAATTATTGAACCATATGATAGGTCCTCAATATCAAGCAAATCCAACCAATTCTCTTTACATTCACAGGTTAAACCATTAAATATTTTCACATCTTGATTAAGTGAAAAATCAGCAATTGCATTAAGATATTTTCTGTCACAACCTTTGCAGTTATAAGGTCCCCTGAAACTTCCACCACCAGAAATATCACATTTGATTTGCATATTTCCTGCAATTTTCTTACTTTCTATTAATATTTCTACAATACTAAATAACCAGGGAGGTCTGTACTGTTTTCTCTTCCAAAGATATTCAACAAGCGTATTTTTTTGTACATTTGTTGGATTAAATGAGATAATATCAGTTATTGTTTTTATTTTTTCAACAGTACTAATTGCATCTACAATTGATTCTTTTTCTGTTAAAAACGGAGGTTTGATCAAAACATATGTTTTTAGTTTGAAATTATATTTTTTAAGAAGTGCTGCAGCTTTCTTGTATTCATTAAAGGTAAAACCTTTGTTTAAATTTCTTTCACGGATTTCATCACTTGCTGTTTCAAGACCAATTCCGATTTCAAATGTCTTATCTTTAGTAATTTTACTAATTTCTGATAATTTTTTATCAGTAATATATTCAGGTCTTGATTCAATGGAAATCTTTTCTGCTGTTTCAAAAAATCTTTCAAGTATCTTTTTTCTTATCTTTAATGAGATTTCTTTATCGTCTAAAAAACTTCCTGAGGTAAATATCTTTATAAATTTTTGATTTGAGTAACTATTCATAGCCATTTCAAATTGAGAAAGAATATTTTGATCTGATACTGATTCTAACATGCTATCATTAAAATATCCACACATAGTGCAGCCTGAGTTTAACGCCCAAGAGCATCCTTTTGTTCTAAAAATAATTACAAAAGTATCAACTATTTTGCCATTTAAAATATCTTTTTCAGACCAAAAACTTACTGGCTTATTTGGATCCTTTTCCTTAATTCTTATCTTTTTCTTCAATTCCTTACAAAATTGTGCTAGTTCGTTCATTTCTGTTTACTTCTATCTTTTTTTCGTTTTTTAGAAATAATTAATACAGCAATTAAAGAAATTAAAAATACCAATATTTCAAAACCAGGAGCTGGAACATATCGAGGTTTAGGCATAGAGATTTCCTCAGATGGCTCTTTTCCAATGGCTGATTCATCTGCAACAGTAAAGTTATAGGTTTGAGTATCAACAATTGTATTATTGAATTTAGGAAATTCCCCTTCAACAATATGGTTTTGAAAGTAATAAATTATATCTGCTTTTACAGTAATTGTTACGTTTTCATTTCTAGGCCAACCTATGAATTCAGGATTAGTAACATAATAATTCTCTCTATCTGACTCAGTTGCATTTATTTCATTGTTTTCAATTAAATAATAAACCCTATCAACCTCAGCTCCTACCCAAAACTTGATATCATCAGCAGCCTCTACCTCATCTCCTGGGTCAGGAAGTGCTAAATATATTGTATCATTACTATAAGTAAAATCTCCGCTCTCTATTTTTTTATGTCCACTATGATCAGTTACAGTAAGAGTATACTTATAAGTCAAATCCTCTGTAATATTATCAGGACCTTCATTTGTATAAATAAAGATATTATTTTCATATTCAAAATCTGGAGATGTTTTTGTATCTTCAGGATCTATTAATTCAAATTTAATATCTTTTTTTTCAATTCCTGCATTATCTGTAATTTTTGCTAAAATCATTACATTTCCACCTGGTTCTTGCATACCCGGGAGCTCAATTAAATCAATAAGTGGTTGTTCATCGTCATAAAATGGCGGATTTACAATTACTATGAATATTATTAACCATGAAATAAAGTAAACAGCATATGAGCCGAACCAATTTTTTCTTGCAAAATCAGTTAAATCTATGTTTAATCTAACAAATATGTATTTTAAGAACGCTGCATTGACAATTCCAACAAGAAGGACAAGCTCCCATCGCAATGTGTTTTTACCCATCAAAGCCCAAAAACCAAAGCAAATAAGGGCCATTAAAACGCCGAATAAAAAAGATATAAATGTTGTTTTTATGTTTCTTTTTTCTCTTTTTAAAAATGCCTCTTCGTCAAATTTTGGAAGCTTAAATGGTTTTTCTTCCTCCTCATCTTTTTCTTTTCTTCGTTTAGCCATCGGTTTGGGATAGAGTTCTTATTTAAAAACATTATTATACCAATCATCAAACTCTTTAAATTCGCGAGATCTCAAATAAATTTTATAAAGTGATTTCAACCATTCCCCCTTATTTCTAAAAGTTACGATTATTTTGGTATATCGAAACAATTTATGAATTCTTTTTGCTATTTCAATCATTGATGCTTGGTTGCTAGACAAATAATTTTTTCTTGACAAATGCTCCTCTGAAAACAAATTAATCTTATTATTTTTAAATTTGGTAGTTATAAGATGTAATGGTCATTTTTCGGTATATTTTTAGATATAATTTACATTTTCCAAATTAGGAAAAACTTGTTCTTGTAAAAAACTTGTACCTGCTTTATGTAATCCAATATGAAGATATAGATTTTCTAATTTTTCAACCTTTATATTTACACCTCAAAAAGCCATAATCAATTAATTTTTAAATTTTATTAATATTTACATATATTTAAACAAATTTCACTAAAAATTATAATTGAGTAATCTTATCTCTTTCTCAAAAGATTTTTCGACTTTTTTAATATACTTTTCATATTTTTCCTTATAGAACTCCTGATATGGACGGCGGTCTTTTCTATAATTTCCTTTCGCCTTAACTTTCAATGAACCTTCAAAAGGAATACCTAGTTTACTAAAGATGTTACTTAGTTCGGAATTTAAGTTCTCATATTTTCCGATATAATCAACAATAACATTTTCCTGTTCAATATCACTATAAATATGAAAATTATGCGGAAATAATTTTTCTTGATTCATATATTCCTCAAAGGTAAGTTTGTTATTGCTTCTATGTCTCAACATGAAATATTGTGATAGAGTTTTATCCCATGGATTTCTTTCAAAACAAAATTTATAATAATTATTCCATATATCAGTTGGGATTCTAGATTTTATTCTTTTTGCTGAAAGGTGGTTTTTGAATTTTTGTCTTTTTAATAATTGAAGAATTGTTGTTCTAATTTTTCTAATTTTTCCTTTTTCGATAAACATTAACATTTCAATAAACGGGTTAAATAGCGATTCATAATTTCTAGGTTCATGTCCTTCTACCTTAGGAAAAATGGGGGTTACTATATCATCCTTTCCACAATATCTCGAAAGATATACTTCGATACTTGTACCTGCAGTTTTGCCAGTTTTAATAAAAATAAACTTATACTTATGTGAAATTATTATACGAATCACCCATAAAATTGTTCATTAATAGTATTTATAATTTTTTCCAAGGTCTATATATAAAACAGATTACAAAGCGAATATAAAATGTTTTCTAATAAGATATGGGTTTTAGATTTTATCTAAATATGTTACAAATACTTAGATTATTATTACAGCATTCAGGATTATATTAAATATCTTCTAATCTAAATATCACTTAACTGGTGACATTATAAGATTTAAAATCCCTTATACTTATTACTCCATAAAGACCGCCAGATTTGTATAATTCCACAGGACTTATTGTACCATACAAACCTCCGGATTTATAAACATCAGTTGAACAATTTTTAATATTCTCTTTTTTTGGATTGTTTTTCTTTACATTCTGTTCCTTTCTCATTTTAGGCTTCCTCCCTTAAGTTATATATTATTGTATTTACAAGTAATGTAAAAATTACTTTATATAACTATTGACAAATATTGCATAAAACTATATAATTTGACGAATATACGTAACATATGACGAATATATCACATCAAGTTTGGAAAATACTTGACAATTCACCTTGTATTAAAAGAGTTTTGAGTCAAAATTTAATTAATACTACAGCTCTTGCAAAATATCTTATTGTAAAGGAAAAAGTAAATGGATCCTTAGAAGCAGTAAGTACTGCTATTCGTCGATATTCCAATGATCACTATAAAGATATCTTTTCAATAGCAAATAAAATAGTAAGTCTTGGAGAAATTTCTACAAAAAGTAAACTTACAAATATTGCACTTATAAAAGATACAGAAGTAGAAAAAATTTTACCAAAGCTATTTTCAATTATTCAATTTCATAGAGGAGACGTATTAAGAATCATTCAAGCAGATGAAGCAATAAAAATACTTGTTAATGAAAAAAACTTAGAAACAGTAAAAAAGTTATTTTCAAGTAAAAAAATTATAAGGATAGATAGGAATTTAGCAGAAATTAATATGCATCTTCATCCTGATGCTGTTAAAACACCAGGAATTATATCTGCAATATCAACTGAACTTGCAGTAAATGGAGTAAATGTTATGGAGTTTATGAGCTGCGTTCCAGAAATGCTTTGGTTTGTAAAAGATAAAGATTTACTTAAAGCATATAATGTATTTTATGAGTTATGTCCTGCTGATAAAAAATAAGTTTAATATATATTTAGAATGAAAATAACTTTTAAAGTAAGCTTTCGTTTCATTATCCATTTTTCGACGTGTCATTAAAGTTATGGTTTTTTTATGTGCTAAGGGTAAATTTTGTAAAGTGTTTATTCACTATAATGTTAGTAACAAAATTGTTATGATAGAAAAGTATAAATAAAATTATACGTATTTGTTATAAATAGGTGTTAAAATTATGCAGTCAAGAAATCCATTTAAATATGGAGTAGTAGTTACTGGAGATGACTTTATAAATAGAAAAGAAGAAATCAACTTACTTACAAAAAACTTGTTATCAGGACAAAGTATTATTCTATATTCTTCAAGAAGACTTGGTAAAACCTCACTCATGAGACAAACAATGCTTCTTCTCCCAAAAAATGTTATACCCATATATATAGATTTTTTTGGTATTACATCGAAAAAAATACTTGTGAAGAAGATGGTAAATGAACTGATGCTCAGTGCCTACCCAAAAATAACAATGCTTAAAAATATGATACAAAAACTTATCAGCAAACTCACTATTAAAATTGTAATTGTCAGAGATAACATAGAGTTAGAGATAAAAAGTGGAGAGGATATCTTCTTAGAGGAGTTAAGTGAAGTCTTTGATCTTTCTGAAAAAATTGCAGAAAAGAAAGGAAAAAAAATGATAGTAATGTTTGATGAATTTCAAGATATAGTGGAACTAGGTGAAAATAACATTGAAAAAATTATGCGTTCAAAATTTCAGCATCATAAAAACGTTTCATACCTTTTTGCAGGAAGTAAAATAAGTATGATGCGCAAACTCTTTGCTAATTCAACACAAGCGTTTTATAAATTTGGAAAGGCAGTACATATAGGTAATATTCCAAAAAAAGAGTTTACATCATTTATAAAAACAAAATTTGAAAAAACTGGTAAAAAAATAGATATACGAGCAATTGAGAAAATACTAAGTTTCACCGATGGGCATCCGTACTATACTCAAAAGCTCTGTCAGCAAATATGGTACGATACATCCCAAGTTGTTAATAAAGACATTGTGACAATCACAATTCAGAAGATAGCAAGGTTAGAAGCTGATTTCTATGAACAGATCTGGAACTCTTTGACAGTGACACAAAAAAGACTTCTGATAGGTCTAGCTAATGAACCCAGAGCAAATAGATACTCAGAGGGTTTTATAAAACGTTTTGATTTGAAAACCTCTGCACATGTGAAAAGAGCATTTGATTCTTTAGAAAAAAAGAGGATATTAGAAAAGGGGAAGATCATAGACATATTCTTCTCGGAATGGATCAAAACCGTCTATAGCATAACAAAGCCCTAGGAATATATCTTTTGAATTATAAATGAAAAATAAGTATTTTTTATAGATTATAATAACAAAATCATAAGGCATTTTCTCCTTATAAACCCTTTTAGAGGCGAGTGAAAATATTTAGTAACTTTAATTATATATTAAACATCAGATTATATAATTCTATTACAAAGATTTATATATCAAACCGTAATTTTTTTATTTATGGCAGAGGGGGAAGGTATAAGATGAAAAAGAAAATAATTGGAATCCTTATTTGCATGATGTTTATAGTCGTTCCTGTTTTATCAGCAACTGGAACTATTTATAATGATAAATCGAAACTTAAGGAACAACAAATTATTGTTGAAAAGATTTCTACATGGGAGGATGTTGATTGGTGGCCCATGTTTCACCATGATCTCAACCACAGCGGTTATTCGACATCAGATGCACCAGAAACAAACAATGTGAAATGGACCTACAACACAGGAGACCGGTACTGGGTGTATTCTTCTCCTGCGGTTAGTGACTGCAAAGTCTACATCGGCTCAGGAGATTACAATGTGTATTGTCTCGATGCAGACAACGGAACCAAAATATGGAACTACACCACAGGAGGCGTGATGCAGTCTTCTCCTGCAGTTGCCAATGGAAAGATCTACATCGGATCAGATGATGGCAAGGTGTATTGTCTCGATGCAGACAACGGAACCGAGATATGGAACTACAACACAGGAGAATGGTACTGGGTGTATTCTTCTCCTGCGGTTAGTGACGGAAAGGTCTACATCGGCTCAAGTGATAAAAAGGTGTACTGCCTGGATGCAGACAACGGAACCGAGATATGGAACTTCAGGACAGGAAAAACTGTGTATTCTTGCCCTGCAGTTAGTGACTGCAAAGTCTACATCGGCTCAGAAGATGGTAAGGTGTATTGTCTCGATGCAGACAACGGAACCGAGATATGGAACTACACCACAGGAGACTGGGTGGATTCTTCTCCTGCGGTTGCCGATGGAAAGGTCTACATCGGCTCAAGAGATAAAAAGGTGTACTGCTTGGATGCAGACAACGGAACCGAGATATGGAACTACAAAACAGGAGACAGGGTGTCTTCTTCTCCTGCGGTTGCCGATGGAAAGGTCTACATCGGCTCAAGAGATAAAAAGGTGTACTGCCTGGATGCAGACAACGGAACCGAGATATGGAACTACACCACAGGAGACTGGGTGTATTCTTCTCCTGCAGTTGCCGATGGAAAGGTCTACATCGGCTCAGAAGATGGCAAGGTGTATTGTTTTGGTGATAATGGTGGAAATCAACCCCCAAACGAACCAACTATTACAGGGCCAACCAGTGGAAAAGTCGGTGTGGAATACCAATATAACTTTTCACTATCTGACCCTGATGAGGATCAACTGTATCTCCGGATTGACTGGGGAAATGGAACACCAGGACCATGGCAGGGACCATATAACACTGATACCACAGTTAAACT
>Ga0209427_10002900_pt1 | contig 20124 bp, 17 predicted proteins | sample DeeMarSWOR136_30_FD_187465 | JGI IMG/M metagenome (GOLD analysis project Ga0209427, IMG submission 187465) | Marine sediment microbial communities from White Oak River estuary, North Carolina - WOR-1-36_30 (SPAdes) (version 2) | ecosystem: Environmental > Aquatic > Marine > Intertidal zone >...
ATACGACGTGAGGTATCTGGAAGGCACTACCCCAATAACCGAGTCTAACTGGGCTTCAGCCACGCAGGCCAGTGGTGAGCCGACTCCGCAGACCGCCGGAACCGGTGAGACCTTTACCGTAACCGGTCTTGATTCAGATACCACATATTACTTCGCCGTCAAGACCTCTGATGAAGTACCCAACGAGTCGGACATCTCCAATAGCCCCAGCGGGACTACGGAGGAAACCGACGACACACCACCGACGGCGATAAACACCCTCGCGGTAAGTGTGGTAACCAGCAGTTCGGCTACCCTTACCTGGACGGCACCCGGTGATGACGGTGACATAGGTACCGCCAGCTCATATGACGTGAGGTATCTGGAAGGCACTACCCCAATTACCGAGTCTAACTGGGCTTCAGCCACTGAGGCCAGCGGTGAACCGGCTCCACAGGTGGCCGGATCGGGGCAGGTCTTTATTGTAACAGGTCTTGATTCTGGTACTGAGTACTACTTCGCCATCAAGACCTCGGACGAAGTACCCAACGAGTCAGACATCTCCAATAGCCCCAGCGGGACTACTGAGGAAATTGACGACACACCACCGGCGGCGATAAACACCCTCGCGGTAAGCGGGGTGACTAGCAATTCGGTTACCCTTGCCTGGACGGCGCCCGGTGACGACGGCACAACAGGTACCGCCAGCGAATATGACGTGAGGTATCTGGAAGGCACTACCCCAATAACCGAGTCTAACTGGGCTTCAGCCACACAGGCCAGCGGTGAGCCGGCTCCACAGACTGCCGGAACCGGTGAGACCTTTACCGTAACCGGTCTTGATTTTGATACCACATACTACTTCGCCATCAAGACCTCGGACGAAGTACCCAATGAGTCGGACATCTCCAATAGCCCCAGCGGTACTACAGAGGAAGCCGACACTACTCCACCGGCGGCAATAACGGACCTGGCTTCAGATGGCGTGACCACCAGTTCGGTTACCCTTACCTGGACTTCGCCCGGAGACGATGGTACCACAGGTACCGCCAGCTCATACGACGTAAGGTATATACAGGATGCAACCATAACCGAATCTAAATGGGCTTCCGCCAACCTGGTCAGTGGTGAACCGGCTCCACAGGTCGCCGGAACAACTCAGACCTTCACCGTAACCGGTCTCGATTCCAGTAGCAACTACTACTTTGCCATCAAGACCGCTGATGAAGTACCCAACTGGTCAAGCCTTTCCAATGTCCTCATCGCAACTACCAGCAGTGCTGGTGGCGGAGGCGGTGGCGGTGGCGGTGGCGTTACTGATAATACGGCACCAGCGGCAATAACAGACCTCGCGGTAAGCGAGGTGACCGCTGACTCGGCTACCCTTACCTGGACGGCGCCCGGTGACGATGGTGACACAGGTACCGCCAGCGAATATGACGTGAGGTACCTCCAGGGTACGGTCATAACCGAGTTTAACTGGGATTCAGCCAGCAAGGCTACTGGTGAGCCGGCTCCTCAGGCTGCCGGGTCCAGTGAGACCTTCACCGTAACCGGCCTTGATGCCGAAACCAATTACCACTTCGCCGTCAAGACCGCTGATGAAGTACCCATCTGGTCAGAAATCTCCAATAGCCCCAGTGCTACTACCAGCAGTGTCGTTATCACCGAGGAGGAGGAACAACCACCTACCGAGGAGGAGGAACAGCCACCAACCACCGAGGAGGAAGAGGAAGTGGTAACGGAGGAGGAAGAGGAAGTAGTGACAGAGGAGGAGGAAGAGGAAGAAGAGACGATTGAGCCTTCTCCGGCCGCATTCAGCATAACCAATATTAGCATTTCTCCTGATACGCCTGGGCTTGATGAGACGATCACAATCACGATTGATGTCACCAATACCGGCGAAACAGAGGGTACTTACACCGCAGAACTCAGGATTAACGGTGTGGTGGAAGATACCCAGTCTATCACTCTGGAAGGTGGAGAAAGCGGGCAAATAGTTTTCTCAACATCCAAAGACGAAGCCGGCGACTATACTGTAGAGATTAATGGACAGAGCGCCAGCTTCACCGTGGCTCAACCAGTCCGTCTGGTATTGATACTCGGGGTAATTGGCGGTGTGATACTACTCGGATTGCTAATCTACCTGGGTAGAAGAATATACTACGCCAGGCTGTGATATTGATTGATTAATTGAAACAAGACGAAAAGATAAATAAACAATATCACAAACTGAAAGGAGGTGAGCCGATGAACGAATGGACAGGCACCTCAAAGGTTGCCTGTCGTATTCAAAAATACGTAACATTCGTATTTTTATTACCAATTAGTCACTACTAAAGAAGGTAAGGAGGCGGGAGAATCAGAAATGAAAAAAAAGATAAAGAAGATAGGTTACAGGATTGGTATAATCCCCATCATTATTGTATTGAGTATGGGGCTGCTTACCGGGGGTGTTGTGCTGGCTGAGGAACCTGAGCCGTTATCAGCCTCTGTTGAAGTTACGGTTGACCCAGCACTTCCAAACTACCTGCTCAATGACGGAACCGGTATAGAAGAAATTGACTGGGAAATCACATATGACAGTACCCCGAGAGAATACACATACGAAATCTTTGACCCCACCGACACTTCGGTATATGGACCTATAACGGTGACTCTTCCTGGTACTACGCCTGGTGAGGGCAGCCCGGTAACTGGAGGATATGACTGGACTGTACCTGCCGGTTCCGCTACAGGTACCTATACAGTCAGGGTGGAGTACTTTTCAGAAGATACCTATCCTGATTTCGAGGGGGCGTCTGAGAATACCTTCCGGGTAAAGCAGGCAGTCGAGGTGCGCAAGTTCGAAGATATAGATGGTAACGGAATCATGGACGGCAGTGATTCCGAGATACTCGGCACCTGGAATGTACAAATCTGGGATCCAGGTATGGTAAGCATCTATAATGGCACCATGCCAGCGGTTATTGATGTCATGGGCGACGGTACCTATACCGCCACGGAAACCCTGAAAGCCGGCTGGGTAGTAACTACCCCACCCGGTTCGCCATCAGTCACCCGGACATTCGTTATTCCTGACGACACGGAAGTAATATGGTTCGGAAACCAAGAGATACCGCCGGAAGGTGACCTGCTGATCCACAAGTATATTGATACTAACGGAGATAGTGTTGATAATGATGGTGTTGACGGGGTAGGCTGGACATTCGATGTCTACGGACCCGACGACCTAAATGCCCCGTATGCACTCGGGCAAGTCACTGACGCTTATGGTGATATTTTGCTTACAACAATGCCGATCGGCCAGTACAAGGTGGTGGAAACGTTAATGGTAGCTGATCCTGTCTGGAAATGTACCGATCCCGGTGCTGGACTAACCATCACGGTAAATGTGGTTGCTGAAACACAAACCGACATAGACTTCGGCAACCAGCAGCAGGGTGACCTGCTAATCTACAAGTATGAGGACATAGACGGTGACGGCTATACTGTTACCGATCCCCCAGGGGAGGGCTGGTACTTCAGCTTATCCGGTCCATCCGGCATTATAAATGTCGGGCCTACCGACGTGTCAGGATACATACTTGTACAAGACCTTATTCCAGGGTCCTATACCGTAACTGAAAAGTCCGGACCTTCACCACCTGCAGGATACGGCTGGGTATGCACTGATCCCGGTCCCGGGAAAACGAAGTCAGGCATCACCGTACCCTCCGGCGGCACCAGTGCTGAAGTGCAGTTCGGCAACCGGCTAATAGAACGCCTAGTACCAACTCTGGGACAGTGGGGCATCATAGGTATGAGCACCGTATTTGCTGGCCTGCTGGTATGGTTCGGCGTGCGAAGAAGGCGGCTAGCCCAGATGAAATAACGTTTGACCGAACGTAGCAATTAAGAAAATGGGAAGACAATCTCGGCGAAAGGGTCGCGCTAAACACGAGAAAAAGAGCGTTGGGCCAGGGCGGTTGCTGTGGTCCAACGCTCTTATCGGGCGAGCGATGACGTATGTCAGGAGTCACTGGCTGGTAGTAAGGAGTATACTTATCTTTGCCGCCTGCATTCTTCTGTTTCTGTTTTTATACTCCAGAACCGCCGGGGAGGAGCAATTGCTGGGTCTCCGCTCCTTTATAGCTACCGCTACCGGCTCCATTTTAGGCCTGTTCTATTCCAATATTCAGGTGGCTGGCACGAATATCTCCTCACCCGACTTCTCCATGGGAATTATTACAGCCTGTACTGGCCTGGTGGCGATGGCTATTTTCGCAGCTGCCGTCCTCGCTTATCCCAGCAGCATTGCCAAAAAGGCGGAAGGTATAGTAATAGGAATAGTAGGGCTGTTTATCTTTAACCTGATTCGCATGGTAGGCCTGTTTGTTGTGGGGTCTCATCTCCCTAATCTTTTCAATACTGCGCACTATATAGTCGGTCAATCTCTAATGATACTCCTGGCTGTAGGTCTATGGTTACTCTGGTTGGAGAAGCGGGTCAATGTTACTTCGCGGTAGACTTTCTGTTTTCATAGGGAAAGTAATCGGCTTTCTCATCGTCATCTCGGTGGTGTGGTATTTCATCACCCCACTGTATAACCGCCTGTTGCTGGCAGTAGTTGATAAGGTTACCTCTTCAGAGCTGACATTTCTGCTGAAACAGGATACCGCTTATATATATCTACAAAACGCATCAAATCCGACAGCCGGGATATATGTCTCGGCACTTCATTATGGGCTTCTGGTAGTAATTTCTCTTATTCTGGCGACACCCGGACTGAGGATATACAAGCGTTTAGGATCAATTGTAATTGCCTTTCTTGCCATTTTTGCAGTCCACATAATAACGATAGCAATATTTGCCCAGACTGCCCTTGCGAGCACTGACGGTTCAATGGAGCAAAATCCGCTGATAGTGCTTTTCGCCATTATAGGAGCCGACCTCTTCCCCATCTTGATATGGGGAATCTTATCTTACAAGAACTTCTTTACCCGGACAGAAAAATCTCCTGCCCGTGAGAAAACCAGAGCTAAAGTATATAAAACAAGTGAATTGAAAGTATCATAGCCCGGTGCGGAAGCAGGCAGGTGATAAACACTGCTGGCTAAATGACGCGGATGAAGTATAGGCCCGGGTCAGGTACGTAAGAGAAGCCTGACACCGAAAGCGACAATAAATACGCTCATTATGGTCTCGCTGAGTAGAATGAGCTTATTCGGCTCGGTAAGTATGATTGCCCCGTGTACCCAGAATAGACTGAATATATAGGTGAGAATTATACCGAAAGAAAGTACCAGGCAACCGGTCAAGAATCTATTCAATTTAGCTTTCCCCAACCCCATAAAAGCTATGAGTTTATTATGGATACTTTTGAATTTTCCCATATCAGATAATGCCTAACAATCCCCAGTTCAGGCTATACCGGAATGGTATATTGGTACCATATACCTTTCCCAGGTATGAACAAGACGGCATGCTTTACCATCTATAAGCTCATACACTATATATTCTGGTGCCAAACCGATATCGAGGTAAGATACATAGGGTTCAATGTTCCTGTCTATATGGGTCACTCTGGTGAGACAAATGGGTCACTTAAGGCACTGCATAGTGCTAGGTATGCCAGCACATTGCCCTGAAAAAGAAATGGCTATTTCCAGCTGCAACGGACCAGCCTGACCGCTTATACCGCCACAGCTAACTATCTTTATACTGCCGGTATACTACTTTCAGTTCTATCGACTGACAGGATATCATCACAGAGTTAACGAAAGAGCATTAGTTCATTAGTATTATCCGAATTAGTCAATTAGGTTCTTGTACCATAAACCTTGATTCAATAAACTGGTCTCATTCAATTCTCGTCCAATAGCATCAATGATCGAGTTAATACTGCGGCAAACAGGTCATTCGGAAGTTAAAAAGTAACACATGAGAACAGAGATAGCAGTTGGAACGATGAGGCATGTAATCGGTAACGGTCTGGTCATAGGTTTGAGTGCTGCTTTTTTATGGCATTTCTCAAATATATGGCGTTACGGTCAGTATGTTGTCGGAGAGCCCAATATTGTGATTCGAAGCCTGGAAACAGCGGGACTCCTGGCAATTTTAATCTTTGGCATTAGTAACTTCATTAGCAGTATGAAAAGGGGAAACAGAAGAGAAGATACGGGGAGAGGCCTAAAGAAACAGGGCTTGAAATGACCTCTGCTAATAAACCAGCACCAGATAGAGGAAACGACAACACTATAGACCTGACTAAATGGAAGCGTGTGGGCGAATATGCCGCCTACATAATTTACGCAAAAGGTAATAAACGACGGCTTGTAGAACAGAAGACGGGTAAATTTATCATAGAATACGAGATATGAACCCCAAATACGATATATGGCAATAACCAACCGTGAATAAAGCTAACTATTGATATTTAGTTCCCTTTATTTCTGTCATTACGGTTGTTCCTTTCCCCACCCGTGACCTGATATTAAATATACCATTAAGAAGATGCGAACGTTCTTGCATACCAATTATTCCCAATCTGCGTTTACTGGCCAAATCATTCAACTCATCAGGTAGTTCAAAACCAACCCCGTTATCAGATATCACCAGTTTTACACTTTTTGACATATACCGCAGACGTATTATGGCTTCGGTTGCCTTCGAATGCTTAACAATATTCCTCAATGCTTCCTGTGCAATACGGAACAGGCCTACCTCCGTTTCTGGCGGTAGCCGTCGCTCTTTACCATACACTGAAAACCGGACATATACACTGGTTCCTCTACTGTTTTCCTGAGCCAGATACTCTAATGCTGGAATAAGGCCCTGGTCTATGATGCTGGGGCGTAATTCATGGCTGAATTCCCGTAGTCTTTCAGCCATTTCCTGAATTCCGTTTCTCAGGTGTGGCAATAGTGTTTGAAGGTTCTCTGCCGCCCTGTCCTTATCTTTACCCAGGGCGTCAACTACAAGGGCCAGTGAGGCTAGAGACTGGAGCATCTCATCATGTATTTCACAGGCAATACGTCTACGCTCCTCTTCCTGGGCTCTGGTTACTTCAGATAAATAAAATTGCATATTTTCCTCAAGCCGCTTTGCCTTCGTAAGATCGCTCAGATACATGAAATGATAACCTGCATTGCCATTTATCTTCAGTGTTCTGGTGGTCACCTCAACCCAGACATTCCTTCCACTTTTTTTCCTGTACAGGCATTCGCTTTTTTTGGTGCTGCCGTTTATTGCCCTCAGCAATTCTCTGGTATACTTTGCATGTAAATCGGCTGGCCACCATGGATATGGTGTTGTAATACCTAAAATGTCCTTAGCAAGATATCCGGTTACTTTCTCAAATGCTTCATTTACATACTGTACTCTGGTATCATCATCAATAATAAGTACCGGATTTGGATCAATATCCAATATGTTAAAGCCAATATCTGAATTCTCGGGATGCAAAGCCTCTAAATTCCTCTGTCTGGTTACGTCACGGAGTACCCCGGTTATATTAAACAGTTGATTTTCTTCCTGGTATTTAACTTCTCCCTCAATGTGTAACATATGCTGGTCGCCACCAGGTACAATTGCACGATAGCGAATATTACATGATTCGTTTCCGTGTAGAGCTGCCTGCAGGGCTTTTGCAACATATTGTCTGTCATCCGGATGAATGGTGTTAGTTAGAAAAGCGTCGGTAGATTTGATATCAATAGATTCCAACCCTGTAACGCGGCACATATCTTCCGAGTAAGTTACTCTACCAGTTTCGGGGTCTAAATCCCAGCTTCCAACCAATTGAAAATTTTTCAAATACATAATTAAAGGCCTGCGCAATTTGTGTGGCTGAATCAGATTCTGCACTGGGATTTAGATATATCCAGCGATATTTCTACTTCTTATCTCCCAGCTCAATCCAGCCTTCTTTCAATGCATAAAGAACAGCCTGGGTACGTGAACTAGCCCCTAGCTTCCTAAATATGTTGACCAGATGTGTCTGGACGGTACGTTCGCTAATCACAAGCTGGTTGGCAATCTCCTTATTGCTCAAGCCCTTAGCTGTTAAATCAATTACTTCCAGCTCCCGGGGGTGCAACATGTCGAAACTTATGTTGCTACGCCCATTACCATCAAACATCTTCGGCTGGAGGTGCTGTACAAGCTTATCCGTAGCCTTGATATCAAGTACACTTTCTCCTTTACGGACCAGACGGATGGCACTGGTAAGTTTCTCCAGAGGGGTCGTCTTTAAAATATATCCCCTAGCCCCAGCACGTAACGAGGTAAGAACATATGCCTCATAATCGAAAGCGCTGAGCATAATTACGGCTGTTTTCGGACAATGTTTGCGGATTTCTTTCGCCGCCTGTATACCGCTCATCTTTGGCATGCTAACATCAATTAATGCTATATCTGGTTTTAATTTTCTTGCTACACCGATTGCTTCTGCCCCATCTGACGCCTGTCCAACACACTCAAAATCTTCTTCGTCTTCGAGCATACGGGCTAATCCTTTACTAAATGTCGGGTGGTCATCGACAATTAGGAACCTGATTTTGTCCATATTTAACACCTCAAAGATAAACTAGTCCGCTGATTCAGGCAAATCAGGTAAAGACAATAAAACCACTAAAAACAGTGGTAAAGAACACTATACATTTCTACGGTAAAAATGTCAATAGTTTTAGTCAATTTTGTCATTAGTTTTAGCCAAAATATCCATAATATACATAATTATGCTTAGAGAAAGAGGGTATATTAGCTATTAATTTGTGTAAATGTATTAACATTTATGGGTATTATTAGCGCTACTTTTGTATATATAACTAATAACTTTCGTGTATATATCGTTAATTACTATCATTTTTAAGATTCATACTTTTGAGGGATGATAGTAGATTCTAACGATACTATAATATCAATGTAGGTTATAGATTTTATAGACAACGTATTAAATAGACTATATCAATTGTTCTTTGTCATTTTTATTTAGTAATCAGTATACAATGTTCTTAATTTATAGAACTGTCGAAAGATTTCTGGGTGTGGAAATGCGTATTTTTAAGAGGTGGTAAATGATTAAAGTATTTATAGTTGACGAACACCCAGTAATAAGGCAAGGGCTGGCTTCCGTCCTGGAAAAGTCTGAAGGATTCGAAGTGGTCGGGGAAGCCAATAATATAAAAGAGGCTATATCTCAAATTGGTGAGCTCAAGCCAGACATTGTGATAATGGATGCTTTCCGGGGTGCGAGCGACAATATTGACGATATAGCAACTATCCAGCAAAAGTACGATAAAGTTAAGGTATTCATCCTCACGGCTTCCACCCGGGAACAGGACTTCTTAAAGGCAATAGGGGCTGGCGTAAGAGGTTATCTTTCCAAGGTCTCCGAAATGTCACAGTTGCTGGACGCTATTCGCCTGGTAGCTGCTGATGGTACCGTAGTATATAGTTCAAAGGTAGCCAGTATATTTGACTCAACCATCCAGCAGGCAAACCGATCAGGCCTGTTGAGCACGAGGGAGAAAGAAATCCTGAGTCTTGTATCTCATGGACTCAGTAATAAAGAAATTGCTGACCGCTGTTATGTCAGCGAGGCTACAATAAAGGCTCACCTGAGAAGAATAACGGAAAAGATGAATGTAAAAAATCGTGCCGAAGCAGTAGCCACCGCAATCGAGAGAGGTTTTATTGCAGTCGGTCCAGACTCGTCTGACACAGAGAGCGATTGATAAGAGGGCCGGTTTCTGGGCCGCGGTCTTCAGTATTTTCCCGAGTTATTTTTACTAATTCCTTTCAAGAATTATTTTTTCAATCCAACCAGCACCCCTATCCTCGATAGCCTATCCTCTTATTACAATCGGAAAAATTTTTGCATTTTTATTGCACAATTGTCGACAAGGTGTTATAATTCGGGTCGGACAATCTGTGAACGCCAGGGTAAGTAGCGTATTTATATAAATCACTGGATAGTAATATCAATAGCGGTGGAGATTTATTTCCCAAATATCAAATGCATTAAATGATAGTGTATAAATAGTTATACACATCCGAAAAATATCTGCGCAATACGGCAGAAGGTAGTTAGTAAGAGATGAGCAATTAGTACGAGGCTTGAGTTGCTGAACGAAGAACTGGTTGGTTTTCTAAATCGATGCTGCCGAGAGAGAAGATTATCTTTTCGTAGACTATCCTTAAATGCAGGGCTCAGTCCGGGTACTGTCCACAATATCGTAAAAGGGAAACACAGGCCCAATGTATCTTCACTGAATGCGCTGGCAGACTATCTTGGCGTAAAAAGAGAGTACCTGTGGCAGATGGCCGGTTTACTTGAAGATATGGACTACAGCACTGAAACTACATTCGGTGACCCTGAAGTGAGATTCCACTTTGCCCAGGTAGATAAGCTACCCAGAAAGAAGAGAACTTTGATACTGAGTGTTATTGAAGCCCTGATGGTCAACATTTTAGCTGAAGATAATCCTGTGCAATTCGAAGATACAATTACATCTGAAATTCAAGAAGATCATCCAAGATACGATTCCGAGCCGGCTATAGATTAAAATTTGTTTAATAACGTCTTGCTTCTGTCGGCTATCGACCTTAAATTACCGCTTTTTACCATAAACGCCGGGTATTGTTGACAACCAGGTAGTCCGGAAAGACACTCATGACCTGTAGAATTTCCTGACAAATTCACCAAATCACTGAGCAAAGAGGCTTACTTGAGTCTTTTACGGCGAAGTTCGCAGTTGATGATTCCAGAATCAAGATGTATTATACTATTCGCTGTCTCTCAATAGCATCGACGAGGAGACAGTGGTGGTTTGCATTTCATACACCACGATTGAAGGAGAGGCAGATAGCTAATAAAAAGACCTACATCGAGCTGGAGCCGGAACTTGACGCCTGCATAGAAACAAAGGCGAGGCGAGAATATAACCGTGTTCTGAGTGAGCTCCTGAAAAAGAGTGAGGAAAAGGAGCTCGCGAAAAGGCTCGACATTTTGAGGCTTTTCCTTGAGTCGGCAGATTTCAATAAACTCCGTAGCGAATCGGAAAAGCACCTAGTGGCGGGAAAGCAGGTCAGGTTCATATTGTACCTGGAAAAGGGCAAGCCCAGGTATGAGCTTAGAGTTAACGGCGGTGTTCAAAAAACAGGCTGACTGGCATAAACTCGCCCGATATGGTTAAATAGATTAGATTTCTGATTCGCTGTCAGAATCTTTACTTTTATCATAACGATGCGATTATCAAAACTATTCGGCAAGACGCAGAGAGAGATACCGGCTGAGGCGGACACTACCAGCCACCAGTTACTGGTGAGAGCCGGTATGATAAGCCAGGTTGCCGCTGGCATCTATTCGTACCTGCCTCTGGCCTGGCGTGTTCTCAAGAAAATAGAGAACATAATCCGCGATGAGATGAACAAAGCCGGCGGGCAAGAGCTAACAATGCCGGTACTCCAGCCCCTGGAGCTGTGGCAGGAAACCGGACGGGACCAGGTTTTCGGCAAGATACTCTTTACCCTCTCAGACCGCAGGGACCGTAAGCTAGCTCTTGGCACCACCCACGAAGAGGTTATTACCCAGCTGGTAAGCCACCACGTACAGAGCTACCGCGACCTGCCCCTGCTTCTGTATCAAATCCAGACCAAATTCCGCGATGAGCCACGTCCAAGGGGCGGGCTGATAAGAGTCCGCGAGTTTACCATGAAAGACCTGTACAGCTTTGATGTCGATGAAGAAGGGCTGGATGTGAGCTACAATAAAATGCTCCAGGCGTACAGGAATATCTGTGAACGCTGCTGCCTGCATACCCGGCTGGTTGAAGCAGATAGCGGTCCTATCGGTGGAAAGGAATCCCACGAGTTCATGTTTATCTGCGAGAGTGGTGAAGACGAGATTATCTATTGCTCCGATTGCGAATACGCCGCTAACCGGGAAAAGGCGCAAAGTACCAAGGACACCATTGAAGCTGACGAACCTCTGCCACTGGAAGAGGTTGCCACGCCGGGTCAATATACTATTGAAGAGGTGGCCAAATTCCTCAATGTTCCTCAGAGCCATACCATCAAAGCAGTATTCTATATTGCCGATGGACAGCTGGTCTTTGTGGTAATCAGAGGCGACCTTGAGGTAAACGAGACCAAATTGAAGAACGCCCTACGATGTAACGAACTGCGCATGGCTACCGAAGACGAAGTGATTGAGGCCGGTATTGTTGCCGGGTACGCTTCACCGGTAGGAATGAAGGATATCAAGGTTATTGCTGATGACTCCATTACGTTGGGAGCAAACTTCGTTGCTGGCGGCAACAAATCCGATACCCATATCAAGAATGTGAATTACCCCCGCGACTTCAAGGCCGATATTATGGACGATATAGCCCTGGCTCGCGCCGGAGATAAATGCCCCAGGTGCCAGGGCAAACTGCAATATACCCGCGGGATTGAGATAGGGCATGTATTCAAAATCGGCACCTCCTACAGCGAAAAACTGGGTGCCCTTTTTACGGATATTAATGGCGTACCCCATCCCATAGTCATGGGCTGCTACGGTATCGGTCCCGGCAGGTTACTGGCGGCTGCCGTAGAGCAGAACCACGATGATAAGGGCATTGTCTGGTCGCTACCTTTAGCTCCCTATCATATTTACCTCTGTCCCCTGTACCGTGAAGACTCTAGCGTATCAGAAGTTGCTGAGAAACTGTATGCCGAGCTGGAGAAGGAGGGTCTTGAGGTGCTTTTCGACGACCGGGAAGAGTCACCGGGGGTGAAGTTTAATGATGCTGACCTCCTAGGGATACCCATCAGGGTTACCGTCAGCCCGCGCACTCTCGAGAAAGACAGCGTAGAAATAAAGAAACGCTCTGAAAAAGAAGCTGAACTACTGCCGCTGGAAGGAGTAGTAGCCAAGCTTAAGGAGCTTATCACCAAAGGGACCACGACCAGTTGATTATCGACCTGCATACTCATACCAAGCCCCGGTCCGATGACAGTTTTCTTGAACCGGCAGAACTCATTCAAAGGGCAAAAAAGACGGGGCTTGACGCTATCTGCCTCACCGAACACGATTGGTTCTGGAACCATGATGACATAGCCAGGCTATGCCAGGAACACGATTTTCTGGTTATACCGGGGGTGGAAATGAACACCGACGAGGGCCATGCTCTGGTGTTCGGGCTGGAAGAATACAGCTTTGGCATTCACCACATTAGAAATCTCAAACGTGTTGTCGACGAAGCCGGCGGAGTGATGATTCTGGCGCACCCCTACCGACGGCAATTCTATGACAGCAGTGACATCAATGATGCCATCGAGCGATACTACCAGAGACCGGTCTTCGATATTCTGGATGCAATCGAAGTACTTAACGGCAGGGCGACGGAGAGACAGAACGAATTCTCCGCGGAATTGTGCCACCGATTAAACCTGCGAGGCATAGGTGGCAGTGATGCCCACCAGGTATCCGACATACCATCCTGTGCTACATACTTCGAAAGAAATATCAGCAACCTGCAGGAATTAATCACCGAAATCAAGGCAGGCAGGTTCCGGGCGGTTGACCTGCGTCAGGAATCTTGACGGCAGATTACAGGCTGCCCAGAATTACAGCCAAGCATATTATAGACCCCAAACCCATCATGCATACCAGGGTCAGGTGATATGCCAGCCTGGGACTGGGACGTATAACAAAGAGCCAGGCGCAGACCAAGCTGACCACAATGAAAGCAATATCCAGGTAAAGGTAGATTGTGCTGAATTCACCGGTGAAGTATGCCGCCAGGCTCAGGGCACTGGCAAGTATCAGGCAAACGGCTAATAACTGTGCGGTACGTTTTATTCCGTAACGCTTTGGCAGAGTCTGCACACGGGTAGCCTGATCCTGCGGGAAATCACGTATGTCGGTCATTGCCCGCCCGCCGAACATCGCGAAAAAAAACATACCTGCCAGAAGCCCCATAGCTGGAGTTAGCTGACCGGCAGTGCTTCCCAGTAAAAAGTACAACCCCTGTAATAGCCCAAGAGTCAAAGCACGAGTGAGAGGTCGCTCAAAAAAGTGCAGGGCCAGTCCGATGATAACGGCCAGAATGATACTCCAGGGCAAAATAGCCCAGGGACTAATCAGAATGGCAATAATGAAACTGGCGACGATGAAGGTAACGGAGAAAGCAAGTCCTTCCACTGCAGACAGGGAGCCATCGGTAAAGGGATTATGACGTATCTCTGAGCGGGGCCCTTCGGCGTCAACATCACGGTCGGCATATAAGTCCAGGGAGAAGCCACCCACCGCCAGACACCAGCCTGCCAGGGTCATCCACAGCGTTTGCGCTACCCCGGCACCAGCCGCGAAGGCTGCGGTACCGGCAATAGCTGCCACCATGATTGTACGGTTCAGGCGCAGTATCCAGAAGAAGGCGGCAGGTCTGGAAAACCGCTGCCGCCTCTCAATGACCTCCTTTACACCTTTTGAGGTGACCACTTATTCTCAATCTTGTCAAGCATCTCTCGGTAAATCTTGAGCATAATTTATCTACTTCGAATTCGGCTTGACGGCACGGACACTCACGCTGAGAATAGCGCCTGCCAGCTCTCCGGAACCGAATGCCTGCTCGGAAACGATTGATACATCGTCGAAACCAGCTTCAGCTATCGTCGCCAGGTAGTCTTCCTTCAGGTATGCCCCAGCAACACATCCGGTATAGGCGGCTATGGAATTCTTGATATCCTCCGGCAGTTCCCTGGTCAGGACTACGTCCGATACCATTACGCGGCCACCCGGTTTTAGTACGCGGTGGGCCTCTTTGAAGACCCGGCTTTTATCAGGTGACAGGTTGATAACGCAATTTGAGATGACAACGTCAACGGAATTATCAGCGGCCGGCAGGTTCTCAATCTCCCCCAGACGGAACTCAACGTTCTCGTAGCCGACCTTCCTGGCGTTTTCTCTCGCCTTCTCAAGCATCTCCGGTGTCATATCAACACCAATAACCCTGCCAGTCTCGCCAACAATATTGGCAGCCAGGAAGCAATCGATTCCGCCACCAGACCCCAGGTCCAGCACCACCTCACCTTCTTCGAGAGAAGCTATTGCCGTAGGATTGCCACAGCCAAGACCCATGTTGGCCCCTTCGGGAATTGCCCCAAGTTCGGCACCCGAGTAGCCGATTGCCTGGCTAGCAGCGTCCTGCGGACTGCAGCAGCTGGCTGCTTCCTGTGGGGCGCAACAGCTAGTGGCATCAACCACCTCCTGCGGAGCACAGCAACTGGCAGCATCAACCGCCTCTTCAGGAGCACAGCAACTGGCGGGACCTGCACTTTGCTGGGGACTGCAACAGTCGGTATCAGGAGTATTATTCTGGCTCGATTTTTTACCGCCGGTGGCTATTCCGGCATATCTCTCTCTAACAGCCTTCCTTATTTCTTCGTCTTTCATCATGAATACCTCGCTTCTATTTAAGAATTTCGGTCATCACCGGGCCAAGAGTCGCCCTCACCATCTGGGTAAGCTCTTCAGCTTTTGATAGAGAAAAGCAACACACCTTGCCATCCTTTTCCCAGGTGGTAATCGCCAGCTTGTCGCCGGGGTGAATATTAGCTTTTTCTCTCAGCTCTTTGGGGAGCACCATCTGACCCCTCTCATCGACGCTGACCAATGCCTCGACCTTGCAACATGTTTCGCCTGTACAGGATTCGCTATTCACTTTCCTCACCTCCCGGATTATTCTACATATTCTGATATTTCAGTATGTACTGATTATACAGGGTCAAATGAAGGTTGTCAAGTATTTTTCGGGAAATAGAATGAAAATAGAGGTTTTTAAGGTATGTTATTTTCACGTATATCTTATTGACAGCAACCTTTTGTAATACTATTATTAACACCAAAGTACATTACTAGTTAAAGCCCGCACGTAACTCCACGATGACAGACGACTAAATCGAGCGGTGGGTAATGGCACCTCGTATACTTACGGCAGCAAGCCCCATGCCGTCACTGCCGTTTGGTCAACGAGCTACTCTTACGACGACAATGGTAACATGACCACACGGGGTACTCAGACCATCACCTGGGATGTGGAGAACCGGCCAATATCCGTCACCGATGGGGTGAATATCAGCACCTTTGTCTACGACGGCGATGGCAACCGTGTCAAAAAGACCGAAGGTGGCGAGACGATTCTATACATCAACCAGTACTACGAGAAGAACCTCACCACCGGCGAGGTGACAAGCCACTACTACCATGGTGGCAAGCTGGTAGCCATGAAGAAGAATACCACCCTGCAATATATCCACCAGGATCACCTGAGCGGCACCGCCCTGGCGACATCGGCTAACGGTAGCTCGCTCGGCACTATCACCTACTACCCCTACGGCAGCACTCGCTCCGGCTCAGTACCCACAGACAAGAAATTCACTGGGCAGCGGCTTGATGGGACAGGGCTTTACTACTATAATGCCAGGTACTACGATGCCAGTATTGGGAGGTTTATCAGTGCTGATACTATAGTGCAGAGCTTCACTAATCCCCAGGCGCTAAACCGCTATTCTTACGTATTCAATAATCCATTAAGATACACTGACCCTTCAGGCCTTAAGGTTGAATTTGAAAATGAAGAGTATATTTTGGCATTGCTTGAATACGGCATGTACTATTCTCCGGGCTCGCTCTTGGATGAAATGATACAGGAGTGGGCGGAGTTGCGACTAGATTGGGAGGAGTTTAAGGAGAACGCACCGAAAGTAGCGGAGATGCTGGAGGAGTCGAAGACCGTATTCACGTTCAAGGAAACGGTAGAAGCGCCTGGCCAATCGACCAGGTCAGTCATACAAACCATGGAACAAGTATTATTCGATGCCGTCGGTTACCAACATACCTCTCTAAACACTCTTCTCGGCCTAAAATTGGCGACCATGAGCGGTAGTGCCTCTCTCAGATTCGGTCCTGGAGGTACCTTCTTATTCGAGGGTATTGAGGCAAATAGTGCCACCGGAATCTTAATGTCAGTTATTCGAGGGAATCCAATAACGGTAGGTTATTGTATTCTGACAACAGATTTAACGATATCACAAGATGACTTAATACACGAACTAGGCCATGTGACTCAGGCTGCCATCTTGGGTTCTTGGTATCTTCCAGCCTACGTAATAGACTCGCTCATCCATCCCAAATGGCAAGACAAATGGATGGAAGGTCCTCTCTTACCCAATTGGCCTCGGAGATAAAGGTGAACCATTCAAAAAATCTCAACTACATGTTGATAGGGTTATTGTTTTTTACTATGCTTTTTCTGGCAGCTAGTGTGTCTGCATGCGAGCGTATGGTTAAGATAACAATTGAAAACCGGTGTAATCAAGATATCATGATATATTATACGGTAGTGAGGGGTGATGGTACTCTGGGAGAAGCTACGTATCAAGGAATTGTCTCAGCTAATTCAACAAAGACACAGACTATAATCTTAATTAAAGATGAGGATGTAAAGAGGATTGAAGCAAAAGACCCGTCAGGTAATGTCGTATCTTCAAATGATTACAACAGGGCTGAACTTGAGAAAATAGACTGGAAGATTGTGATATCTCCTTAGATGCGCAAGTAGCTTTCAATAATGATAAAATGAGAGCAAAACACCCTCAGGAGGTGTGTATGCTTAAACCTAAAATCCCCCAAACCTCGTTCTTCATGAGTGGTAACTATCTTTATGATAGAATCGTCCCCAAGACCACCTGCTCAGGAAGATAAACCAAGTGATCGACTTTTCTTTTGTCCATGATTTAGTGCAGGACAGGTATAATCCCGACATCGGTAGGCCGGCGGAAGAGACTGAAAGGTATTTTCAGCACCTGCTGGAGACGTTTAAGATTTTGGATTGAGACATGAAATAATTACCTAATAGAAGGTTAATCCGTTGGATCTTCATAGCGCCGGCAGCCAAAGAGTTATCTGGATAACAATTCATCGGTTTGTTATAGACCCATTAAAAGGCGCGCCGAATTTTACGACTGATACCCAAGTGTAAATCCATTGGGTAAAAAAGGAATCTGAATTGTCGGGTCCGCCTGGAGTCAACCTCTCAGGACAGCACCCAGGTCATGGGACAACCTGCGCAGGATTTTCTGCTGGACTTTATTGACTTCTTCATCGGTGAGGGTATGAGCTGGCGACTGGTAGGTAACTCTACAAGCGAGCGACTTCTTACCAGCCGGGACCTGCTTACCGGAATATACGTCGAAAACGGCAACCTTCTCCACCAGCGGAAAGCCCTTTATAATATCCACGACCTTACGGTAGGTTACGCCAGCATCAACAACCAGAGCCATATCCCTTACCATGGCCGGGAAGCGGGCTATTGGCTGGAACACCCTGTAACCGGTGGTATAAGGCAGAAGTTCTGACAGTCTTATTTCAAAGAGGTAGACGGGTTCAGATATATCGAAAGCCTCCAGCACTCTGGGGTGTAGCTCGCCAACGACGCCCAGTTTACTGCCATCGGCAACAATTTCTGCCTGTTTGACCGGGTGCAGGCTTTCATCCTGACTCTCTACGAAGTCAGCGGTTACACCAAACTGGCCCAACAAGCTCTCCACGATTCCCTTGGCATCAAAGAAATCGACCAGCTCATCTCCCCCACCCTGCCACGATTTCTCCTGCCTTGGCCCGGTCAGCAAGCCACATAGCACTTCAGGCTCATCAGGCAAATCGTTGGGGCGGGGTAAATATACCCTCGCCAGCTCAAAAATCCTGATGCCGCCGCTGGCATGTCCGATGTTTGCGGCAAGAGTATTTAAGAGACTAGCCCGCAGATTCGGGCGAAGATACTCCTGCTCGACAGTCATAGGATTGAGCACACGAAGCGGTAACGGTTCGGGTGAATGAGTTTCTGGCTTCAGTCTGCCCAACATTTCCAGACCGGTGGTCGAATACGAGATTATCTCCTGAAATCCATAACCGGTAAGGCGGCGGCTAAGCTCGCGCTTCAGCTCGACAACGGGTTCAGGGCTGTGAGTGGGTATCGGCTGGCTGAGCATGGTCGTTGGAATCTCGTCATAGCCAATAATGCGCGCTACCTCCTCGATAAGGTCAACCGGCAGACTTATATCGCTACGCCAGTAAGGAGCAGTTGCCCAGACCTCTGAACCAGAATTCTCCGGCTTACAATCAAAACCCAGGGAGGTCAGGGCGTTTATTATCTGCTCAAGGTTAAACTCAACACCGAGAACCCGCTTTACCTCGCTGGTTGATAACCGGACAGGCTCGGGCTCTTTCCTGCCCGGGTAGACGTCAACCACACCCCTTGCCGCCCTGCCACCACCCAGCTCGGCAATCAGTTGAGTAGCCCGTTTTAGTGCCGGCATAACTACCCCGGCACCGATACCCCTCTCGAACCGCATACAGGCTTCACTGGGCATCCGCAGTACCCGACCGGTGTAATGGATACTGGTCGGACTGAAATTGGCCGCTTCCAGCAATATCGAGGTAGTCTGTTCGGTCACCTCGCTGTTGGCACCACCCATGACACCCGCCAGCGCCACGGCGCGCTCCTGGTCAGCAATAACCAGCATATCTCTGGAAAGCTTCCGTTCTTCCCCGTCCAGGCTGACCAATACCTCGCCCTCAGTGGCACGTCGTACGATTATTTTTTTGCCCCTGATTCTCTCGTAGTCAAAGGCATGCAAGGGCTGCCCGTATTCCAGCATAACGAAGTTGGTAACATCAACAATGTTGTTTATCGGGCGCATCCCGTAGGAAATAAGGCGCTCCTGCATCCACGACGGAGACTCACCTACTTTAATTCCGGTAATCAGGCTGGCGCAGTACCTGGGGCATAGATCAGGGTCGGCTATTTCCACGGCTATTTGCTGTTCCACCGGAGGGTCTACTTCTTCGTAGCTGACCTCGGGGAGATGAACCGTCTGTCCGGTCAGAGCGGCAATCTCCCGGGCTATTCCAATCATGGAGAGGCAATCAACCCGGTTGGGAGTGATATCCATATTGAAAACAGCGTCACCCATATAATCAGCCAGCGGTGTGCCCACCGGCACTTCTTCTGGCAAAATGAGGATTCCTTCATGGCTATCAGAGATACCCAGCTCCGCCTCCGAGCAGGCCATGCCGCTGGAGACAACACCACGAATTTTGGCTGATTTCAGGCT
>Ga0209427_10002901_pt1 | contig 20121 bp, 16 predicted proteins | sample DeeMarSWOR136_30_FD_187465 | JGI IMG/M metagenome (GOLD analysis project Ga0209427, IMG submission 187465) | Marine sediment microbial communities from White Oak River estuary, North Carolina - WOR-1-36_30 (SPAdes) (version 2) | ecosystem: Environmental > Aquatic > Marine > Intertidal zone >...
CCGCCGCATCAAGAACGGCCGGGGTCATCGCTTCAAGATTCCAGTCGCTCAGATCTCCGTCAATGGCATCCGGAGTACCCCTGAGACAGTCTATCATAAGCGGCTCTCCAGTCGTTGGGTGTACAGGTTGGGCGGAAGTTACTAAACTCAAGCTGAGCAAAGTGAAAATTCCCACCAAAAAGCATTTCTTAGCTAACATTTTTGTTCCTCCTAAATTTTTGACTGAAAACTGATTTGAAAATATCGCCCTGGTAACGCACCAAAGCGATCACGATTCTTGCATGTGAAATGCATACGCACTTTTTCGCTGTGGACGTACAACCACAGCATTTTTCCCACAAGCAACAGAAAATCTCCCTTAAATCCTGTACTCATCGGAAAAAACCTGTTGTTTGACCTGGTTTTTACCACTCCTTGTGAAAAGCATGATCGCGTTGAAAGCCGAGAGGATATGATTGACCTTACGCAGGTAAATCAAACCTCACTCCAACTTTTGTTCCTCCACCTAATACGCATAGGTGGTTGCCCAGGAACTATGGATACTTCTCCAGGCCCCAAAAAGGCCAAATTCCGTACGAATCACTTAACGTACTCCTGTTACTATTGTTACCAAATAACAATACTCCCGTCAAGAAAAAACTCGCAGAGGGTGATTCAACACAAATATGTACGTTTTTCCAGGATCTGTACCGATTCATTCGGTACCCCTCCTCCTTTGGCGGTTTTCGTCTCATTCGCCGATTTTTCTTGACGTCAAGACCCCGATTTGATATAAGCGGAACTGGCAAAGGTGCCGAAAGTATACATCAATCATGTCATGTGAAGGAGGTGTGTTATGTGTTGGAAGCTAAGTTATCTAATCTCATTCCTTTTGCTGGTGGGCGCGTCGGTCGATCTCGCAAATGCCGATATCGCATCGGGTCTCGTCTCGTATTGGAAGCTGGACGACGGGAGCGGTACGACGGCCAAAGACAGTGCCGGCGTCAACGACGGAACACTCAAAGGGGATGCAAAATGGGCGGAAGGCTGGGTCATCGGCGCCATCGAGCTCGACGGCGACGACGATTACGTGGACTGCGGACGAGGGACCGTATTCAACTCCGTCTGCCGCGACGTGATCACGCTCGCCGCATGGGTCAAAGTCAACGATACCGACGGACCTGAATGGAGCGGCATCATCATAAGGGGCTATGGTGAACAATTCGGTAACGTCGACCCCTATGATACATTTGCCATGTATTATCACGGGCCCTCCGAGAGGATGGGCTTCAAGACCAACAGCACTTCCCCTGAATGGATGGCGGCACCGAATAATTCGGCCACGGCTCTGTTTGACGGCGAATGGCATCATACCGCTTCGGTGTACGATGGCGCCGAGAAGGTGATCTATCTGGATGGTGTAGAGATCATCAGGGAGGCCGCGACGGGCCAGATTGGTATCGGTGAGGGGACCGGCCGCGTCCTTCTCGGCGGCGGAAGAGATATCGATCCAATGGTCCTTGAAGTCGGCGGTCTTATCGACGAAGCGCGGATTTACGACCGCGCGCTAGCACAGGAAGAGATTGTGGCCGTTATGGAGAATATTGAAGATTTTCCGTATGCTTCGGGTCCGAATCCGGCCGTTGGAGCTATTCATACGGATGTTTGGGTGAACCTGAGCTGGCGGCCGGGAGATTTTGCTGTCTCGCACAATGTGTATCTGGGCGACAATATCGACACGGTTAGCAATGACGACGTCACAGGCGGGACGTTCCGGGGCAACCAGGCCTTGACGTACTATGTCGCCGGCTTTCCCGGATTCGCCTATCCGGACGGTCTCGTTCCCGGAACCACCTACTACTGGCGAATCGACGAGGTCAACGACGCCGATCCGAACAGTCCCTGGAAGGGCGAGGTGTGGAGTTTTTCGATTGCACCCAGGACGGCTTACCATCCCGATCCCCCAGACGGCGCCCAATTCGTCAATCCGAGTGTGGTACTGAGCTGGACAGCCGGATACGGCGCGAAAATGCATACCGTATATATCGGCGACGATTTTGACGACGTGGATAATGCCACCGTAGGTGCCCCGCAGGGAACCACAACCTACATCGCCGGCACGCTCGAACTGGAGAAAGTCTACTACTGGCGGATCGATGAATTCGATGGTATCGAGACGTACAAAGGCGACGTCTGGAGCTTCACGACGCCGGGCGCCGTCGGCAACCCGCAGCCGGCAAGCGGTGCTACGGATGCCCAGATGAATGCGATTCTGAGCTGGACGCCAGCCGATTCGGCCGCCTCGCACGAGGTCTACTTCGGTACAGATAGAGATGCCGTACGCACCGCCGATGGTGGTTCGCCCGAGTACAAAGGCTCAAAGACACTGGGCGCCGAGAGCTACGATCCCGGATTGCTCGAGTCGGGTACAACCTACTACTGGCGTGTGGACGAAGTCGATACTCAGGGCAATATAGCGAAAGGTCCCCTCTGGGTCTTCACAGCAGGTGAATTCCTTCTCGTGGACGATTTCGAGGGTTATACCGATGACGATGCGGCCGGCGAAGCCATCTGGCAGACGTGGGTCGACGGCTTTGGTGTCGATGACAACGGCGCGGTCGTCGGCTATGTCATGCCCCCCTATGCCGAGCGGATTGTGGTCCATAGCGGCACGCAGTCGATGCCGTACGTTTACGATAACTCCGGCCCAGCGAATTACTCAGAGGCGGCTGCAAACGTTGCGGATCTGGCAATCGGCCAAGATTGGACGGCAGGCGGCGTTGCAACTCTATCGCTGTGGTTCAACGGCGATTCGGCCAATGCTTCTGAGCGGATGTATGTGGCTTTGTCCAGCGCCAGTGGCGCCACGGCAGCGGTGTATCACGATGACGGCGATGCAGCTCTGATAGACCGCTGGGCCCAGTGGAGCATCCCTTTGACGAAGTTCGGCAGTCAAGGGGTGGACTTGAGTCGTGTCGAGGCGATCTTGATCGGCTTCGGCAATAAGAGTAATCCACAACCCGGCGGCTCGGGCACCGTGTGCTTTGACGATATCCGGCTGTCTCGGCCGTGAGATGTCACTACAGAGTAAACGACGCAGCTTTGCTTGAAGTGTAAGTCGTGATTGGTATGCGTTCGGGGCTCATACCGGTTAGGCGTGGGCCCCGTTTGGCTTGCCAATTCGACTGCAAGAGACAAACGGGCTGCAATATTCACACAGCCCTTTTCGGGAGGGGCGTGTTCAAAATTCCTATCGTTGAATTCTCACGAGATACCACGGTGTTGTCGGTTCTCCGATGTTGAGCGTGAAAGCTCCCTCGATGCTTCGCGCTTTGATGGGATCGCCCGCCGCCCGCCCGGCCCCGTTCAGGGGGACAATCTCAGCTTGTAGCGATGGCTCAAGGTTCCGAAGCATCACCCTTCCCTTGACTGGCTCGATCACCGTGGGCGTCGTCCCCCAGTCGCTCAGGGACGTTCGTTTGTCGTTCCAGATCACGTCGCTGTTCGCCGAGCGGGCCGTTGTAACAAGCAGCATGCGCTCAGCGCGGGATATGGGCTGCCCATCCAAAGAGGTTAGGAGGATGGAGCAGAATGAATTGTCCACTTCGACCGAGAGGTTTTTCAGCGATCTGTTGTTGTCCCTAACGAAGCCGATGAGGGCCTGCGAGTTTTTTGTCTCAACGGTCACGAGGCCTTGTCCTCGCTCAGAATAACACCAGGCCAGCTCGCCCGTGTCTGAGACGATGGGGCTTTGTTTGCCGGCTTTGGGATAGTCGCGCGTCTGACGATTGAAACCGGTGATGCGGGTTGTGTGCCGCAGAGGCAGAGACAATGAAAAGCCTGGCGTGTAATACGGGCGCTCGGATACCGGTGAACGGATGCCTTCACGGACTTGCTCCATTGAATATTCTCTTGGAATCGTCTCGAGCGCCGGGCGAACATCCCCTCTTAAGAATAGCACAGCGCAGGCAGCCAGATTCATCATTTTGACGGGATCCGGGCGAATATCGAAGTGTCCCGGCATGCGCGTTTGCCATTGGCCGGGCTCTTTATGCTCGAAGGTGTAAAAGAAAATGCCGTCCCAGTCGTGGAAGGCCGAATACGCGGCCAGGATGCCGATCCCCTCACAGGCGTATTCGTTGGGGAAGGGATGGTTGGTTTCAGAAACGGTGTAGGGCTTGCCGCGAATCGCGGAGCGCGAGAGCTGAACGACGGTCGAGTCAAAAGGGTCATTGACCATCGGCGTGTTCGGTATGGAGAAGCTCCTTCGTTTCGTCTTTGGGTCCGTCAAGTAGCGCGGATGCTGCCAATAGACGTGGCCGTCCACGACATCCAGCTTCGACGTAGACGTAAGCAGGGGATAGCCGGTCTTATAGTGGTTGTGGTCGCTGGTGCCTGCGATCAGAGACTTGACGCCAAGTTCTTGAGTCAGGAATTGATACATGGACTCGAAGTAATTCTTCTCCAACTCCATATAGAACGTGGCTTCCAGATGAAGTCTTTTTTTCGATGCCGTGCTGAACTGCTCTTCTTTCAAGCGGGGAATAAGATCATCTTCGCCAACGCCAGACTCTGTACGCAACTCATTCAACTCGACGTCGGAGCAGCGTTTTCGTAGCCAGAGATTGTATTTCTTTGTCAGTTGGTCGGCATACCAGGCCGTGATATCGGTCCAGGTGCCGGGGCGCTTGTTGGTGTTCCTGCCAAGCAGCCGGTCGCTGAACCATGCTTCGACAATGGAATTCTCATTGACGATCTCGACGATAAGGACGGCCGGCTCGCTGCGATACTCGGATTTCGTGTACGGGTTACAGTGCGTTAGGAGCTGACGGGCGTATTCTTTGTGCAGCATCTGAACGCGCTCGTCGAAGTAGTTCACCACCTTGGCCAGCCCGAGATATTCGTAGTCCTCCACGCCGTCGCCTTTTCTGTAGTTCCGGCCGACGTTGAGATTGATATTGGTGTAAATACCGCGTTTTTTCAACTCGGCGACGAAATAATCCAGGCGATCGAGCTGCTGAGGGTCCAAAGCCCGAGTGTCATCCCGCCCTTGGATAAAGAGGCTCGCCGACCAGTTCGAGTCAAGAAAGTGGAACCGGAGGCAGTTGATGCCGAAACGGGCCAGATGGCCGGCGACGACGGGGGCGTTTTTCTTCGACGGGAAACATGCCGAAGCCGTCACATTGATGCCCCAAATCCGAAAACGTTCTCCGTCAGGTTTGACCAGGTGACCGTTTTCGGCACGGATGAATCCGTCTTTTCCCGCCGGGCCGTCCAAAAGAAAGGAAAGGTCCACCAGTGCATTCTCATTATCACGCCAGTCGATGGTGAACGGCTGCATCGCAGACGTAGTATTCGAAACGAGCAGGAGAAGAACAAGGAAGTGAAGATTGCGCTTTACAAGCATGAGTTTCTCCAGAATTTAATTTCTAAATCCTAAGCACGAAATCCTAAACAATATCCAATGTTCAAATACCAAATGATCCAAACAAGGAGGCTTTCTCGAACGCGAAGCTGTTTTTGCATTTCTGTCATTAGGATTTTGAATTTGTTTAGAATTTAGAAATTCGTGCTTAGTGCTTCTGATCCCTCTCAGGCAGAAAGGTCCGGCACGACGTACGGCGCCCGGTAGAAGCCGCGGACCAGTCGGTTGGCCCGTTCATTGTCTTTGAAACGCTCGTTTTCCCTGTCGATATCGAGCCAGGGCCCGAGCGTCACCGTCCCGGCATCCGCGTCGATTTCGTGCGCCGCAAGGTGCACCAGCAGCCCCTCGAACATCGCGTTGAAGGCCGGGATGTCCCGGACCTGGGCGCGCATTTCTTTGACCGAGGCTTTGTCACCAAGCCGGTATGAGATATTGCCCGTATGGCAGACGGCTGTGGAGGTGTGGCCTTCGAGAATTTCCGCCGTGAGGTGCTCGCGCCGGCCGGCGCGGACCGCTTCGATAAAGTTGACGAAATGATCGCCGCGGCCGCCGAATCTGGCGACCTCCTTGCCCTCGTTGTCCCACGCGATGCCGCGATACAAGCTGACCGATCCGCTTTCACAATCAACGATCACGCCGACGCGCTCGCCACGAAAGCTGGGGACTTCGTCAGAATTCTTACCCTTTCGGAGGTTGTGCACTTCGTACAAAATAGGAGCGGTCGGAAAATCGTAGTAAATGATCTGTGTGTTGGGGACATCGCACGCGTCGTTAAACACGAACCGGCCGCCGATGCTCATCACCCGTCGCGGCAGCCGTTTCTCCCCCAGGCACCAGCGGGCCACGTCGATCTCATGGACGCCCTGGTTGCACGACTCGCCGTCGCCGGTGTTCCAGTCGAAGCTGCAATCATATTGCAGCCGGTCGCGGTAGATCGGGACTTTCTTGGCCGGGCCGCACCAGAGGTCGTAGTCGACGGTTTCGGGAATGGGCAGCGGCGTCGCGCGCTTGCCGCACGATTGGCGGGGCTTGTTGGCGAATGCAGTGATGAGCTTGATCTTGCCGAGGTGCCCTTCGCGGATCCATTTTATCCCCTGATAGAACAGAGCCTCCGAGCGATGCTGCGTGCCGCATTGGGCAATGCGGTCGTACTTTCTGGCCGCGTTGACCATTTGCCGGCCTTCCCAGATGTAGTGCGAGAGCGGCTTCTCGACGTAGATGTGCTTGCCGGCCTGACACGCCCAGATGGTGCTCAGCCCATGCCAGTAGTTCTGCGTCGCGTTGCCGATTACGTCGATGTCCTTCCTATCGAACATGCGGCGCATATCAACGTACTGATCGACACTGTGATTGTATTTCGATTCGATGGTTTTGGCCGCCCTGCCCATGCGCTCTCGATCCGGATCGCTGACCGCCACGACGGTCACGTTCTTCTGGTTCTCAAAAGACGGTACGTGAGCCCCTATGCCGCGGCCGCCCAGGCCGACCACGCCGACGCGGATCGTCTCGTTCGCGCCTCGTACCCGCGAAAAGGGAAGTGCCGCCACCGCTCCGGCGGCCATTGAGCTCTTTACGAAATCCCGACGTGTCATGCTTCTCATAATCTATCTCCCTTCCGGCTCCGGCTCGCTCCGCCGAGACGAGTCCAGTGCATCCAAAAGCGTGTGGTTGACGGCGTGCATCTTCTCCGTCAGTTCGGCCAACTCATCTTCACCTTTGGCCGATTCGACACGGCGCGAAAGCTCGTCCAGCTCCGCGGCTCCGTTGATCGTATCCAAACCGTTGTTTCGCATGGTCACCAAAACGTGCTCGATCCTCTTGAGAAGCCGCCGGCGAAAGAATTCGACCTGCCCCGGTTTCAGGGCCCCCGCTTTGAAGGCCGGCTCGAACTCATGGAACGCCGTACACGCCTTCTGGATGTAGAGCAGGACCATTCCCTTGGCCGGGTGGCCCTCCGAGAGAATCCGAGCCCACTGGAACTCCTCGTCCCGCCAGTGCTCGTCCGTTATCGTCGTCTTGTATTCAACCTTTTCTTGAGAAGTCATCGTTAAATCACCAAAGCTTTTGAAATTGCCCCTTCCGAACGGCCGGCTAAACGGCCGAGACCGTCCACGCAGACAGCATACCAAATATACTCAGACGGGACAATATCCTCACGCCAGGGAACCTACTTCCCTTCCGCTTGCCATTTCTTCATCAGCGCGATGTTTCTTTCGATAAGCTTGGCGTGCTCGGTCCATTCGTCGCCGCCCCGGCTTCGGATGCCGTCCACATAGACCTTCATGTCGCTATCGTACATCGCCGTTGGCTCAGAATATTGTCCGCGGTCTTTCGTTTCTCGTATCCATTTGTCCAGGATGAGGCGCATGTTCCTTAGGAGCCGCCGGTGCGCCGAATCGTAAGCGAGATTGTGCAGCTCCCACGGGTCTTTTTGGAGATCGTACAATTCCTCCTTCGGCCGTCGTTGAGCGAAGATCAACTCTTGATCCCGATTGAGTTTGCCGTCCTTATGCAGCCGGCGAAGGGCCTTCAAGATTTCCTTCTTGTCCTTATAGGCGCACGGCTGCAAGTACGGCCGGTTCGGATAGAAATTGCAAATGTATTTGTACCGGTCCGTTCGCACGCAGCGGATGCGATCCACTGTTTCGTCGCATCGGTCCCGCGCCGCGACGATGGCACCCCGCCGCTGGTAATCCTCCGCCAGAATATCCTTCGCCTCCATCCATTCCGGAACCGCGATCCCGGCCAGCGCCAGAGATGTCGCGGCCATGTCGATATGGACCACCAAGTCCTCGCGAACCGTTCCCGCTTTCAAGCCGGGCCCGCGCACGATGAGCGGCACGTGAATCCCTTCTTCATAGAGGAACTGCTTGCCGCGCGCGTGACTGATCCCGTGGTCGGTTAAGAAGAAGATGTATGTGTTGTCGTAAAGGCCTTCGTCTTTGAGCCGCTGCACGATTTGTCCGACCTGGATGTCCGTGTTCATAACGGCGTTGAGATATTGCGCCCAGTCGTCGCGAATCACGGGGTCGTCGGGATAGTAGGGCGGCAGCTTCACGTCGGCGGGGTCCATCGGCTTGGGCGTCTTTTTTGTCCGGCCTTTGCCACCCGCCAGTTGGATTTGCGCGAAAAACGGCTGGCCCGGCTTGCGATCCGCCCAATCGTTGCCGTCATAGACGGCCTTGTCGTACTCGAAGTTGTAGTCCGTCTTGCCCGGCCGCTTTCTTCGGTTGTCGATGAATCCATTGCATGTATAGTAGCCCGCCTCCTGGAACAGGGCCGGAACGAGCCGGACCTGCGGCGGCAGGTGAATCTTTTCCGTCCCCCGTCCGGAGCGGTGCTGATGGGCGCCGATGCTGGTCTGATACATCCCGGTAATCAACGCCGAGCGGCACGGCGAGCAGACCGGCGCCGTGATAAACGCCCTATCGAACTTCACGCCTCCGGCCGCCAGCTGATCTACGTTCGGCGTCCGGATGCTCGTCTCACCGTAACAGCCGAAATGACACGACATATCCTCCACGACGATCCAGACGATGTTTGGCTTCTTCTTGTCTTTCGCACCTATCCGGCCCTGTGGCGCCAGCCCTAGAGCCGCTACTGCGAAGCCCCATCGGGCAAGAAACTCCCGGCGATTACATGTTTCTGTCATAGCACGTACCTCATCTTTCTTCGTGAACACTTCTCAACCTGCGAATCCACCATATTACCAGGCCATCCCCGAAACTTCCACTGTTTTGCGCCGCGCACGAGAAGCGGTTCTGAACGTCTGGGAGGGGGCCTGGTGTGGTGACTGAGACCATTCTTACTGTAAGGAACCGATAGGAAATGTGACTCCTGCTTCTTATGAAACCACTGCCCCGATAGGTCCACAGTCTCCAAATCGAACGGAAGAAGCGTGCCTCCTTATAGGACACTGCCAATAACCGGTCAGAGAGCATTTGGAGGTATCCCCTCATTTCAACATACGGAAGTGACAGATAGGAGATTTGAATACTATTTCTCATAAAACCACTCCCCCGATATGTCGATACTTTTCAGATCTAATGGGATGAAAGAAGTGTGCCTGCTTATAGGACATTACGAATAGCCGTTCAGAGCGCATTTGCAGGCATTCGGCTTATTAGCGAACGCGGGGGGGACTACAGAGAAGCTGAGAAAGGGATGATACCGTGAGCCGATGGATTCCTGTCCTGGTCGTTGAGGACGATGGGCTTGTCCGGGAAGCATTGACACGCAGCCTGAAACTGCACGGGTTCAAGGTTTATCCGGCTAAAGACGGCCAAACCGGGCTCAAGCTCGCACGGGCAAAGAAACCGGCATTGATTCTATTGGATTGGATGATGCCGGAGATGGATGGGCTGGAAGTTCTCGCTGAGCTGAAACACAATCAAAAGACAGAGCATATACCTGTATTCATGCTGACGGATAAAGGTATGATAGGCGATATGGATCAGGCTTTCGAGATAGGGGCCGATGACTATATTACCAAACCCTTAGACCTGATGGAGTTAGGTAGAATCGTCAAGGCTAAATGGGAGAAATACACTACTCCGGCCGAGGTCCGACAGAGATAGGCAGCTATGCAGAAAGAAAGGGTTGCATTTGGTGGTGGCCTTCACATAAGAAGGACCTGGCTTGGGCGAAATGTATATTGCGCGGCGTAGATGTCCCTCAAGTGAAAGGAAATCTGACTGCAACACACAGAAGTGAGTATACGCCCAGGCAAATAACGATTCAAGATGAAGAAAACAGCAAGCGCTTCCTCAGTAGTCTTTGAGGGTCTTCATCCATTGGGGCCAGTCTTCGGGTGCCGCGCCGCCGGCTTTGGTCCACGGACCGTGAATATCGAACTCGCGATTCCAATTGAACGTCCAAAGCTCTTTGAGGCCGACCTTTCTCGCGTTGAGGTCCAGGAAAACGGTGTTGTTGATGCCGTCGTGCCGGTTAAGGCAAACCAGGTGCATTTCGTTCGGCAGCTCGACAACGCCATCGAACGGGGGCGGGCCTTGTGTGTGATTGGGCCAGGTATCCCAGACGGCACAGTCCAGAAACAGCGGTATGTTGCCTGCCTTTTTCTGATCGCGATGCCTCCAGCACCTCTCGTCAGGGCGATCGCCGAGCCACTCATTCATGCCGTAGCTGCCGTAGTCCGCGCCCGGCTTGTCCTCGAAGTTCGTCCAGCCGCCGCCTTGGGTTTGCCATCGCCAGGCGCCGAAGGGGACCTTGCCCCCATCGGTGTAAGGTTTCTTCGCCGAGGGACATAACGTTAGAGCGCCCCGATCGTGGTAATACGGCCGCAGCTTTTCGGGCCAGTCGCCGGAGGCGTCGGCGCCCGTCGGGAACGTGCCATCGGACTCGTCGAGGTACATATGCCAGCAATAGCTCCACTGTTTGATGTTTGACATGCAGGAGACGCTCTGCGCCTGTTTTCTGACCCGTTGCAGCGACGGCATCAATATGGCCAACAACAGGGCGATAATGGCAATCACGACCAAAAGCTCGATTAATGTAAAGCCGCTTTCTTTACGCATGACGTTTCCCCTTCTCTTCCAAAGAGCAACAATGAGTTTCGCTGATATGTTTATCTGCCTTGATTATAACACAATCGATCGCGACAATCCAATTCATTCTTGCAATTTTACCTCTGAAATATGGTACTCGTCAAGACGTGATCGTCCATTCTACGAGCGAAAAACGCCTCTGAGGGCCTACTCTGGGAGATTCTGGGGGCTGGATTGAGCGATGATAAAAGGGCTGCAAGCGAGATGCTCACAGCCCCATCACACATCCATCCTTGGAGGGTAATTCCAAAAAAGCAATAAAAAGGTCCCCGCCTGGAAGTTGGTGAAAAAGGAGCAGGGGCCATATCATTATTGAGCCGGTGGAACTTCCTCGAATAGATGCTCATGGTTCGATGGGCCGGCCGGGCAGTTTCTCAAATAAATGCTCCGCCAGGACGATCAAATCCTCGACATCGACAACACCATCGCCCCAGGGCATCGGGCCAATGTCACACACTGAATTATCTGTGCCCCAATTATCCACCATGATGACCATGTCGGCCGCATCGACAATACCATCGCTGTTGAGGTCGACAACCGGATCGATTGATACCTGCCATATGTCATTATCACCAAAACCCCCGTCACGATTGGAGCAGAAGTACATCGTTCTGCCATTGCTAGTTAAGCAAGGAAAATAGTCGTCTGTATTTGTTGTGTTGACTTCCGGTCCAAGTATCACAGCCTGTGCCCAATCATCTTCTATCGAATTTCGTCTTGACATAAATAAATCATAAGAGTTTGCCCATGTCCCACTGCTAAAGAGAAGGACTAATCCATCGGCCGAGATACAAGGAGAAATGTCGGCTTTTCCTGTATTGACAGTGTGACCAAGGTTTGTGGGCGGGTTCCATTCATCATCTGTCGTAGGACGCGTGGCTATCCAAAGATCATACAAACCAGATCCGCCACGTGCTTGCCCTGATGCATGGTAGAGCGATAACCCGTTGGTCGAGATGCTTGGGCAGATGTCTCCACCTGTGTAGTTAATGGGAAGGCCTACATTAATTGGTGAACTCCAATCGGCATCAAGGTTAGGGCGAGTTATGAACCAAAGGTCGGTGCTACCAATACCACCTGGTATCAGGGGGTCGTATTCACCGTCAGAAAAATATAGAGTCAACCCATCGGCTGAAATACACGGGGCCATACATCCAGCCGCAGTATTGACAATGGGGCCGAGATTCACTGGTGCTTCCCAATCAGACAACTGTGTCTCGCGCATTGTGACCCATATATCGTAGCTACCATATCCGCCATCTCGGTCTGAACAGAAGTAGAGAGATAATCCATCGTGTGAAACGGATACACCGGCTGCATCTCCCGAAGAATTGACAATCGGCCCGAGATTCACTGGCTCGCCGAAGGTGAAATCCGCCTTCGCACTTCCGCCGCCAAGGACCATCGCGGCCACAACTCCTGCTAACACTAACCTCGTTCTGTAATCATTCAACCACTTCATGCTCCACCTCCTTTACAACGATGATTATGTTTTCACGCCGCGTACTACGCACACTCTCTGCGGCTCGTGATTGTGTTGAAAAACCTCCTGATCGATGCCATTTTGGCTTCCTCCAAAACGCTATTTGCATTCTACTGCAAACAGCAGGGATTTGTCAAGTGTGGCAACTATGTAATTTGCTTGAGAAGCCCCTCTAGTGCGGAGGGAGTGGAAAAAGCGACTTTATAGCGAGCTATGCAGGGGCTTGTAGGCCGTTCAGTAGTCTTTGAAGTTGCTCATCCACTCGGGCCAGTCTTCCGACTGTACGCCGCCGGCTCGGGTCCAGGGGCCCGTCGCGTCGAACTCGCGATTCCACTTCAACGCCCACAGCTCCTTGAGTCCTACCGCCCGGCTGGAGAAGTCGATGAAGACCGCATTGGAAAATCCGTTGTGCCGGTTGAGGCAGAGCATCTTCATCGCATTGGTGCTCCAGCCGTCCACCTGCCCCTGGAATACCGGCGGTTCATCCGTATGGTGCGGCCGCGTATCCCACCAATAGTCATCCAGGAACAGAGGGATATTGGCGGCACCTTTGACATCGCGTGTTCGCCAGTACCATTCAGGCGGCCTTCCGCCTTCCCGGCCCGGCAGCGGATCGGTCACGCAGATATTGATTCCGTAGCTGCCGTGCTCGCCGTAGTCGTTCGTCCAGGCTCCGAACGTCGCGTCCGCGCCTTCGTCGCGAGGTTTCGTGGCCGTCGGGCAGCAGCAGAGATCCGGATCGTCCAGGTAGTAGGGCCGCAACACGACCATCCAGCTATCATCGAAATACGGGCTGGCGTTCCAGCCTCGATGGAAATGGCCGTTGTTGTCGTCCGTGTACAGCGAGAAGTACAGGGCCCACTGACGTAGGTTCGATTGGCAGGCGACGGCCTTTGCCTGTTTCCGGACCCGTTGCAGCGAGGGCATCAAAATGGCCAGCAACAGGGCAATGATGGCGATCACCACCAAAAGCTCGATCAGTGTGAAACCTCTCGATCTGTCCATAAGAGCACTCCTCGCTATCATTTTCTGCCTTATGGGCTCGAAGGATATTATACACACTATTTCAAGCGCTTGCAACATTATCTATCCCCGGATTTCCCAAGTAGTTGGTGATACGCAAACGGGGTTTTGATAGCATAGGGCTTATGGGAGCCGTTCGGCATGAACTGGTATGTAAAAAAAGCTTGCCCCCCCGATTTCTTGTCAACCGATTAGCCTGGCCGGTCGTCATGGCATACACTCAAAGAAGAAACGTTCAAAGGCTTTGCTGGAGAAGTTCGCTCGGGCCCGATCGACAAGGGGAGCCTGTCGTGTCCATGAACAGTAATTCACTATGTTAGGAGATATGAAATGTGGCGTTGGAATATCGTATGTTTGCTTATGGCTATGATGGTTGTTGCCTGCTGCTCTGCAGAATCGTCTCCGTCGCAGCCGACATCTACAGACCGGGACGGCAACGCACAATCAGCAATCCTGCCGGAAGCCGCATCCTCCCACGCTTCCCTTCAACAGACATCCCATCCTCTATATCCCAACGTACTTGATAAGCGACCCACTATCCCTTCTCCATACGTGACGGAACAAGGAACGGAGATTCTAACGGCCATTCTGAAGAACGGGAAATATGTTTTCATACCGGTCACCGTCGAAAACGGAAAGCCTTTGCACTACAGCTACAGAGTTTCAACTGTATATGGCAAAGATCAACAGCTTCATGTGAATCGTGGTGATTTTCCGGCTCTGGCCAGAACCGGACTCCACGCGGAAGCCGAATTGGATGCCAAAGATATGATAACGGGTATGCCCGTTGATGTTATTACGTACATCGGTCGGCCTGGGCGGTTTTCGGGGGCGGGTTTCATGGCCGATGACGAGACTGTCATCTCCGTCCTGAAGGGGGACAACGACCTGGTCAGAAAACTGGGATTGACCCATCCACAGATGGCCCGACCCCTCTATCACGTCTGGAATATGATCCTCCAAGAGATTGAATGCGGAAGGTGGGGAAGGTTCTCCAGCATCCAGTGTTTCTTCTACAACGGTAATAAGGTCAGGCTTCGGGCCGAAAGCATGAAAGGGTGGCAGATCTCCATATTTCAGGATGAGATCCAGGGCAGATTTGATATCGATGTCCAACGAACGCTCACCGCTGCGGAAAGATCATTTCTCCGCGGCCAGTATCCTCATCTCTCCGACACACAAATGGTCGAGCTGGAAGAGAGAATGACCCATCTGCATTTCAGTGAAATGGTTCCCTACTACATCATGCGCTACGGTTTCTATGAAGGGCATACGAGTTATCGGGCAGATCCTATTGCCATAGCGTGTATCTTCAAACTGAAAAGCGTGGAAGAAATTGAGAATGCTTTTCGGGGCACTCTGTATAGGACCCTATTCAGCCATTTTACAGAAGAAGACACTACCGGCTAACTACACGTAGTAAGAAAGCACCCGCTTATTCTTGTAGAAGAACACCCGGGCATGGCGGCTCCGGCCATAGACGGGATTCATGATCACGCCCACATAATCCCATTTAATATGGAGAGGGAGAAAATGTCTGACCTTACCACGTGGTGTATACGCGCTATCCGAACAAGAGCTGCAATTGTGCGGTAAATGTGGTATCGTACCCCGATTGTAATTGAGTCGTGCCAAGAAAGACTCCGTAGCAAGCTGTTTGTGAAAGATGGCCACAATGGTAATTACGGTCGAGAATATCAGCAAGAGCTTTGGCAACGTCCGGGCGGTGCAGAACTTAAGCTTCTCGGTCGAGGCCGGCCATTGTTACGGCTTCCTGGGCCCGAACGGTGCCGGAAAGACCACCGCGATGAAGATCATCTACGGCAAATGTATCCGTGACAAAGACGGTGACAGCCGGGTGGATATCTTCGGGTACGATCCGGCGGACAATGAGCTGGCCATAAAATACCTTTCCGGCGTGGTCCAGCAGGAGAACAATCTGGACGACGAGCTGAACGTCATACAGAACCTGATGGTCTATTCCCGGTTCTACAACATGCCGGTCGGGGCGGCCAGGGAGCGCATCGAATACCTGCTCGATTTCCTCGAGCTGTCCGAAAAAGCAAACTCGAAAATCAAAGAACTATCCGGCGGGATGAAGCGACGGCTCGTCATCGCCCGGGCGCTTCTGAATTCCCCGAGATTGCTGATTCTCGATGAGCCAACGACCGGTCTGGACCCGCAGGTCCGACACGTGATCTGGGACAAAATCCGTCAACTGCAAAGACAGCAGACGACGGTTCTGCTGACGACGCACTACATGGAGGAGGCGTTCCAGCTTTGCGACCGATTGCTGATTATGCACAAGGGCCGGAAGATCATGGAGGGCCGGCCGAGCCATTTGCTCGAAGAGAACATGGAAAAATATGTTCTCGAAGTCCGCGACATCGAGTCCGCCAGGCAGATCGACCGCCAGCCGCTTTCGAGACGGATCCGGGTCGACCCCGCGCCGGAGCTGATGCGCTACTACTGCGACGATATCGAAGTTCTGAAAGACGTGGCGGCTTCTCATCTGAAGGCCGGCAACTATCTCATACGACAGACGAATCTGGAGGACGTATTCTTGAAAGCGACGGGGAGGCAGCTCAATGACAGACAGTAGCACCGTGCTATATCCGCCGCTCCATCGCAGGCTCTACGCCGTGTGGTTCCGGCACATGCGCGTCTATACGAGGAATCTGCTGAGCAATGGACTCCCGCCGTTTCTGGAGCCGCTGATCTTTCTGGTCGGCGTCGGGCTCGGATTGGGCAAGTACATCACCGAGCCGATGGGCGGCGTCAAATATATCGAGTATCTCGGCTCGGGATTGCTGGTCACCACCGCCATGTTCACGGCCGCCTTCGAGTGCAGCTACGGCACCTTTCTGCGCCTGGAGTTTGAGAAGGTCTACGATGGCATGCTCGCGGCGCCGATGACCGTCAATAATTTGATTGTCGGGGAAATGCTGTGGGCCGGCTCGAAGGGATTCTTCTTCTCGTTCGCCGTCTTGTGCATCCTCTCGGTGTTCAAGATCGTCGCTCTACCCTACGGCTTGCTCGCACCCTTTGTCGGTTTCCTGACCGGCGTGATGTTCAGCACGATATCACTGCTCGTGACCTCCTTCGTCAAGACGATCAACCATTTCAGCTTCTATTTCACCGGCTTCATCTCGCCCATGTTCTTCTTCTCCGGCGTGGTCTTTCCCGTCGAGAATCTGCCGGCCTTTGTCAGACCGTTCGCTGAGATCGTTCCCCTGACCCACTCGGTCCGGCTGGTCCGAGCCGTATGTATCAATGACTATAGGCCGATTCTGCTATTCGATTTTCTCTACATCGTCGGTTTCATTCTGGTGGTGGGACTCTTAGCCATCAGAAGACTCAAAACACGATTGGTTAGTTAAGAGACGTAACGTGCAGATAGCCAGTTACAACGTAAATTCCTTGCGTGCCCGTTTGCCCATTGTGCTTCCGTGGCTCGCCGACAGTCAGGTGGACGTGCTTTGCGTGCAGGAGACCAAGGTCCAGGACGTCGATTTCCCGACCGAGGCCTTTGACGAGATAGGGTACCACTACGCATTCAAAGGCCAGAAAAGCTACAACGGTGTCGCAATCTTTAGCAAACATCCGATCGAGGACGTCGATTACGGTTTGCCTGACGAACCGAAAGATGAGGCCCGCTTAATCAGAGCGGAAATCGCTGGCCTTACCATCGTCAACGCCTACGTCCCGCAAGGCCACTCGCCGGACTCGGAGAAGTTTCAATACAAGCTCCAGTGGTTCGCCCGCCTGCTCGATTATTTCCGGCGAAACTTCACGCCGGATGACGCCATGTTGTGGGTGGGCGACTTGAACATCGCGCCGACACCCATCGACGTGTACGATCCGAAAACGCTGTTAGGGCACGTGTGCTTTCACCCGGCGGTGCACGAGGCGCTGAGTCACGTGGTGGCGTGGGGTTTCGTCGATGTATTTCGAAAGCACTGCGACCAGCCGGGCCAGTACACGTTCTGGGATTACAGAATGCCAAATGCCTTCGGCCGCAGCCTCGGCTGGCGCCTCGACCACATCATGGCAACCGCCCCCTTGGCCGAAAAGAGCACGTCATGCACCATCGCAAAAGACCTCCGCCGCGCCGAGCGCCCCAGCGACCACGTCCCCATCGTCGCCGATTTCAACTGGCCCTGACACACGTAGGGTGGGGCTGGCCCCACCATTTTTCCTCATGACAAATACACTCACATGTGCTAAGCTAAAGATTATGGACGTCGTCCTGAATCAGCCCAGGCTTTGAAGTACTTTTCTAATTGGTTCGGGAAAAGGGTGGTTATTCAAGATTCATATATATTCCTGAACCTCTTGGATTCAGGATAGAACCAAAAGAAGGGATAAATTTATGCCGACCCTGGGACGATTTCATGTTGTGCTCGCTGGGGTAACACTTCTGCTTTTGGCTCTAAGTGCTGTGGTTGGAGCCGGAGAAAAGGTCATTCTCGATAGCGATATGGTCGTCTTGTATGACGACGGTGTGGCGATGATGATGCTTGCAAACCATCCGAATATAGACCTGCTTGGAGTAACTATCGTCCCGGGGAACACCTGGATTTCAGAAGGGACGGCCTATGCTCTTCGTCAACTTGAGTTACTGAATCGCACGGATGTCCCCGTAGCCTTGGGAATACGTTATCCACTTCGAGCCGCTCGTTATGAGACCATGGACGTGGAGCAGAAGATGTTTGGTCAATCAAGGTATGTAGGTTGTTTTGAACGGCCTGAGCCGGCATCGTACCTCCACGTGTATGAAGAGACATTCGGAGGTAGCCCAACGATAAAGCCTGTGAATGCACACGCAGTGACCTTTCTGATTGAAACGATTAAGGCCCATCCGGGTCAAGTTACCGTAATGCCGATTGGCCCCTGTACGAACCTGGCCATCGCCATACGGATGGCCCCGGAAATTATTCCCCTCATCAAGAGAGTCGTGTACATGGGCGGGGCATTTGATGTTCCGGGCAATACGACCGCCGCTGCCGAATTCAACTGGTGGTTTGACCCGGAAGCCGCAAAAATGTCCGTCCGAGCACCCTTTCCCGATCAGCTTATCGTTGGATTAGATGTATGTAAGAAATATCGTTTCAACAAAAAAATCTTTGATCGTATTACAGCCGCAGACACACCTATTGCGGCGATGTTCAGGCAAATATATGGGCTATCTTTTAAGAGAAATCCCGCCTACACCCGGTTGGTTTGGGATACCATTGCCGCCGCGGTCGTCATCGATCCGACATTAATCGTTGAGGAAGAAACTCGGTGGGTTGATGTTAATTCGGATTATGGCTTGGACTACGGTCGAAGCCTCGGCTACGGCAGACAAGGGCCCCCCGGGACTCAAAGAGCCCGAATTCTCCTGACCATTGATGAGGAACGCTTTTGGAATTTAATGGTTAGCCTGCTCACAAAATAATCTAACAGGCAGCTCGAACGTATTTGCACTATTTGTCGGCGAAGGCTTTGAGTTCCTTGTTGAATAGGGCGTAGGTTGCGTCTCTGTTGATATCGTAGCATCGCAGGATGGAGCCTTTGGTGCCTTTGAATTTGTAGCTCAGGTCCCAGTCTACCTCGGGGCACGCGGTCACCTCCCAGGACGCCAGCGAAGGATCGACCAGCGCGGCGATATCGCCCAAATCGAAGAAGCCCTTGTTCGGTCTTTGATAATAGGAGGATTGGTAACGATACTCGTGCAGATATTTTCCAAGCTCGCCATACGACATGAACTTCTTGGATTCCTCCATCGGACAATACAAATGCGTGCCTGTATCGAACAGGACAAAGGACAAATCGGAATGGAACACAATGCGAGCCGCTCGAACGTCGCCGATCACGTTGAAGTTCCAGCATTTCTCGGGCCACCGCGTGCGAAAGTGCCAGAAGACAAGGATCCGGTCTGCTATGCGAGGCTCCTTCAAATACGCCGAAGCGATATCCGTGGCTGCTCCGAGTCCAACAATCCACAAAGGGTCTTCCGGCGTCGATTCCATGGCTTTTTTGACAATAAAATCCACACCTTCGGACTCAGACGGTTCGTACTTGTACCGCATAGGAGCCGAGCCGCGCAGAATGGGCCATTTGCCTGCTAATCCGGCTTTGCTCAGGATCGTCTTGATCTCTTTGAAAGAGGCGTCGATACTGTCCGGCCCGGCCTCCGGACGGTTGTTATCGAAGTTGGCCGCCACGAAGCCCTCGATCTTGAAACGTTCGCGGGAAAGAACCGCCAGGGCGATCGCCCATACATCGTCGATTTCGTTCTTGGCATCCGTGTCGATAATCACACGCAGACGCTCGCCTTTTGGGGGTATCTTGGGCACCTTTCTCAATTTTGGATCGCGCCTTGAGATGATTTCTTTTCTCTTTCTGTAACTTGAATCCTGTCCTTGCTGTGCGAACAGACTCACAGGCAAGATCCAAGTCAGCATGAGAAAAAACACAAGAATGATTCTATACCTGGACATGATCTCTATCCTCGCAACAATGTCTGTGAAACGTCACATATGTTTTTTGTGTCATCGGCCGGCGCTGAGCAGGTGTGTTTTGGATTTGCCGCCGTGCCAGAGATCGTATTTCGGGTCGGCGTAGCGATGAAAGAACTGATGGAGCCGCGTACGGAGCTCCTT
>Ga0209427_10002902_pt1 | contig 20119 bp, 12 predicted proteins | sample DeeMarSWOR136_30_FD_187465 | JGI IMG/M metagenome (GOLD analysis project Ga0209427, IMG submission 187465) | Marine sediment microbial communities from White Oak River estuary, North Carolina - WOR-1-36_30 (SPAdes) (version 2) | ecosystem: Environmental > Aquatic > Marine > Intertidal zone >...
CTTATCAGGCGCCTCGCCCTTAACGGTATTGCCGCATACCTGACACACGAATATCTTTGTCTCAGGCAAATCAGAACCCGATTTTGCAGACTCAAGGGCTTCGGTATAGAGACCGTGATGGATTTCCTCTACGGCCAACGCGTTCTGAAAAGAATAAAAGGCCGGCTTGTTGCCTTCCTTTTCCGCCTCGGTAACAAAACCCGGGTACATTTGCTTGAATTCATGGCCCTCCCCGTCAATGGCCGCCTGCAAATTCTCCAGCGTGCTGTTGATGCCTTTCATTGCCCGAAGATGGGCATGGGCATGAACGGTTTCGGCATCGGCCCCGGCACGAAACAGTTTTGCAACCTGCGGGTAACCTTCCTCCTCTGCCTTTTTAGCAAACGCCAAATATTTTCGGTTGGCCTGGCTCTCACCGGCAAAGGCTTCTTTCAAATTATCACTTGTCGACATAACGTAAGCTCCTTTCTAAACTTGTCATCAACCTTTTGTAATCTGCGAGGCGGCATTATAGTCATATCTATCTGCAAAGTCAAGTTATTGACTCTCAAAGAGTGGGATGTTTTTGCCATCTTGACATTCGCGCGGTATTTATATAAACTTTTCACGCTATTCCCTGTGGAATGGGTGTCATTCGGAAAAACTAAAATGTACTGCTGAAAGGAGAAACCATGACTGCAAGAATTGTTTTGAGCAAACTTTCGTTGATTGTTTTTTGTGTTTTGCTTTCAGGCTGTGTAGAAATGCAGCGACCGGTGGATATCGCCGCCGAGCCCTATCTGCTTGATACCGGGCTGCTTTCGCGGTCGATTTGTTTCGAGAATCCAACCGGTGCACCCGGCCAAGGCGGCAAGGCGGCCAGCAAGCTCGGCGTGGGAAGAAAAGGCAAACCAGCGATAACATTGAATTCCGGCCAGACTACGCAGCTTTGTGACATCAAGGGTTCCGGTACTATTCGACATATCTGGATGACTACGAGCAACAATCCGCTTAACCTCAGAAGCCTGGTAATCCGCGCATGGTGGGACGACCAGAAACATCCGAGCATCGAATGCCCAATCGGTGACTTCATGGGTTTTGCACACGGCAAAGTCATGGCGTATGATTCTGCCGTACATTCGCTGGGGCGAAACGCCGGCATGAACATCTGGCTGCCGATGCCTTTTACGAATCGTGCCAAGATTACGCTGACAAACGAAGGGACGGAGAATGTGCCGCTGTTTTATCAAATTGACTATACGGCGGGCGATAAGCACCCGGATGATGTCGGACGCATGCACGTGCTGTTTAGAAGAGAAAATCCAACGACCGAGAAGCAGGACTTTGTTATGCTTCCTAAGCGAAAAAACAAAGGTCGATACATGGGAGCATTAATCGGTATCCGAAATATGCATCCCGGCCAATGGTGGGGCGAAGGGGAAATAAAGATTTATATGGATGGCGACAAGGACTTCCCGACTATCTGCGGCACGGGAAGCGAGGACTACGTTTGCCTGTCCTACGGTATGCAGCAGACCCCGTTCCTTTACAACGGCTGCAACCTCGACCAGAAAAACTTCATTTCGATGTATCGCTGGCACCTGCCCGATCCTATCTGGTGGCAGAAGGAATGCCGCATCACGATTCAGCAAATCGCATGGAAGAACGGCCTGGCCGAGACACAGGACGACTGGTCGTCTGCCACGTTCTGGTACGAGCCGGTTCCAAGCGAGCCGCTGCCGAAAATGCCCGACCATAAAGCACGAACCACCGATATCTGGAAGGATTAACCGTACACATTCAATATGATGAGTAGAACTCTGAAAATCACGGATCGGCTTCGTTGGCTTGTTCTCTCTGTATCAGCGGCCTTCGGATTTTGTACTTTGCTTTACGCGAAGCAGAACCAGCCGCTCTATTTTGATGTGAAAGATATCGGTGAACCATCTGATAAGGTCCCCGTGATTGAGCCCTGGAAAATAGTCGCTCTCGATCCTGAATACGGCGGGCAGTGGGTTGTAGCCGGCGATATAGACAGCGATAGCGAGGTCGAAATCGTCAGCGCCGAAAACGTCAATAAAAATGACGTCCACTACACCAGTACTGCGGTAGCGCAAAAACTCGATGGCTCGGTTTTGTGGCGATGGGGAAATCCCGCCATCGGACGCAAAAACTGGCACCACGATGTTGCGTGTCAGATCCACGACTGGGATGGCGATGGCAAAAACGAAGTGGTTCTGTGCACAAAAGATTACCTGGTCGAACTGGACGGCAACACCGGTCGGCAGCGCAGAAGGATTGCCATCGCTGACGAAGCTACGGATTGTCTGGTTTTTTGCAATCTGACCGGCGGCAACCGGCCGACCGACATTCTGGTTAAGAACCGATATCACCAGATCTGGGTGTATAATCGAACCGGAAAACTCCTTTGGACTATAAAGGACCCCGGCGGTTACCGAACAGCCCATCAGCCGCGGCCGATTGACATCGATGGCGACGGACGCGATGAGATTATGGCAGGCTATGCCATGCTCAATTCGGACGGTTCGATCCGCTGGATTTACAAGTCTAAAAAAGTCGAACAGGAGCGCGGTCATTTGGATTGCTGCCGGGTCGTACGCCGGGGCGGGAGACCGGAAGACTTTCGGCTGGCTCTGACCTGCTGCGGCGCCAATAATGTTGCTCTCATCGACGGCAACGGCAAAGTATATTGGGAAATCTCCGGCCACCACTTCGAATCCATTGATGTGGGACAAATCATTCCCAATCACAAGGCGGCACAATTGCTCGTTGACATCGACCACCAGCCCCTCGGCAAAAGCCCTCTCTGGCTGCTTGATGAACAGGGTAATCTCCTCGGCCGGATTGTGACCGATTACAGCCGGCATCACCACCTGCTGGACTGGACCGGTGATGGGATGAATGAAATTATGGTCGCTCATAACGGTTGTATATATAACTATAAGGGCAAATGCATCGGGGTCTTCATGACACCCAGACTAAGTGAAAGCGGCTCCCCCGATGAGAGTACTTACGAAAGGAGTATCCTAACCGGTGATATGACCGGAGACGGTGTCCCTGATGTTGTATTGGCAACACCGGAAGCTGTGTACATTTTCAAAAACGAAAAGGGGCTAAAACCAGACAGGCCCGTCACCCTTGGAACCGAACCCAATTTCACGCTGTACTAATATGAGAACCCTGACTCTTATCGAAAAAATTCTGTTAGTAAAAGGTGGACAAAATAATAAAATAAAAAATTATTTTTACTCTCGGTATTCCAATAACAACCTTAAAGGAGAAAATTATGTCGCGTGGATTGTTTACTATCGTATTCCTTACAATGTTAACATTTCAAACCGGTTGTGGAGTGGTCTTTACAGATGATACACAGGCCAAGGCAGGATTCGTACGAATCTTCAACGGCAAAGACCTGACAGGCTGGGAGTTGAGCGGCGGTGCCAGATGGGTCATCGAAAACGGTGCGATTGTCGGCACACAGGGCAAAAACTATGCTCACGGAGACCTGTTCACAAAAGACACTTATAAGGACTTTGAACTGATCGCTACCTATCGCGTTAAGTGGCCGTGCAATACCGGTATATGGTTTCGTTATCAGTCGGCGTCGAAAGCATATCAGGCTGACATACTCGAGTACAAGAATCCTGAATGCTATTCCGGCTCGCTTTACTGTCCCGGGAAAATGTTCATCGCGATGAACAGGGACAAGGCGATCGTAAACCGGGACGGCTGGAACACGATGAAGGTCCGCGCCGAGGGTGACCACATTCAGATCTGGCTCAACGACCGGCAGGTGGCCGACGTGCACGACGACACGACTGATTCCGGCAAAATCGGTTTCCAGGTCCACCCGGGTGAGCAGTTCGGCCCAATGAAAATCATCGTTCGCGAAATGCTGCTCAAGCCACTTTAAGCATTAACATCGCTGTTCCAAAAAGGACAAAAAGGGCTTCAGAACATCAGGCCGAAGATTCCATCGAAGCCTCATCCTGAATGTAGTCTTTTGGTTTATACCAACGCGCCACTGGTATGAAAATTGCCGCCGTCAGCAGCATGGAAATCACAAAGAACCAGTAGTAGCTGGCACCGGGGAGTTTGCTTGTGCCGTCGTCATTTGTTATAACAAGATTCACCACTGCTGCGAACATGTTTCCAATCGAGACTGCGAGCAGTTCGACTGACTGGATCAGAGACTTCATTTTCTTAGGGGCCTGTGTATAAGCGAACTCAAGTGCCGTGACGGACACCATAATCTCCGCGGCGGTCAGGACAATGTATGCGGCAAACTGCCAGCCGATAGATGGCTGATTGCCTTTTGCCAGCTCGTTTTCGATCCAGACGCATACAAGGAAACTCGCAGCTGTCAAAAACATACCAATGCCAATTTTACGCAGGGGCGTAAGGGCCCACAGGCGATTGAGGCCGGGATAAATCACGTACGAAAACAACGGGATTAAGATCATGATAAGGAAAGGATTGGCCGCCTGCATTTGGGCCGGCCGCCATTTGATCCAGAGCCAATTAAGATTCATTTTCCCAGCCTGGAGTACCCATGCAGATTCCGATTGATAAAACAAAGCAAAGAACATGGACACAAATACAAAGATTATACAGAGCCTGCCCAATGCGATGACTCCTTCCTTATCAAGCGTTTCTCGCCAACCGGTCTTGCCTGCGGGAGGAATGTGCACGAGCTTGTACCGTCCCAGCCAGTATACCACCAACGCGACAAACATGAAAATCCCCGGCACACCGAATCCATATTTGGGGCCATACTTATCCAGCAGAAACGGACAGGCAAACATCGAAATTGCGGCGCCTAAATTGACCGAGAAGTAAAACCAGCCATAGAATTTTGTTAACAAGTGCTTGTTAGAGGCCCCAAACTGATCTCCTACATTGGCAGACAAACACGGCTTTATAATCCCGGCAGCTATTGCGATTAGTGCCAAACCCCCAAACAAACCCATACGAGTCTGATCCAGCACTAATATTGCAAATCCGGCACAGTAAACCATGGAGAACCAGATAATAGTCTTAAACTTACCGAACCAAACATCCGATATTACCGCACCGATCAATGGCATAAAATAGACCGCGGAGGTAAACAAGTGGAACCACTTCTTGGCGGGGTCCTCGGCCATTACATCCAGAGTGTCGTTTGCCCCCATTAGATTTTTGGTCATAAACACGACGAGTATGGAACTCATTCCGTAAAACGCAAAGCGCTCGGTTGCCTCTGTGGTGAGGATACACGGCATTCCCGGCGGCATCTTTTTCGTTGGGATTGGTGCGGTCAGGTACTTACTCTTAGCCATAATAAGTTATGTCCCTTCTTTTTGTTCTATAAAATATTCTCTGTCGGCTTTTTAAATATCGGTTCTGCCGTTCCTTGTCATCATAAACGCAGTATAATACCCGTACTGCCGCCGTATATCAAAGAAGAAATGAAGGTATGTGAAAAATATCAAGAGTATTAGAAATCAGGTTTCAAATTCCAGAACGTTCTTGATTTCAATATATACAGGTGATAATATCCCTTGAATGAATTAGATATGAAAGGAGCATAAAGCAATGAAAATTTTATCAAATCTTATTATGATGTTCGCAATAATTGTTATGGTTTTCGGCTGCGCACCCATGACAAAGGAACAACAGATGCAAAATTTCGTTACAAACCACGTGCAAAAAATCAAACCTATGGACAAGGAAACCAACCTTGCCTGGTGGGACGCGGCAGTCAGTGGCAAAGCCGAAGATTACGATAAAGTCAGCAAACTAACTCTCCAGATTCGTCAGGTCTACAGCAACCGCAAAGAATTCGCTTTCCTCAAAGATATGAAACAAACCGGCTCAGTAAAGGATACCTTGCTCGCACGACAATTGGAAGTATTGTACAGGGCATATCTTAGTAACCAGATAGAACCGAAGCTGTTAAAAGAAATCGTTGATTTGGGTACGGAAATTGAAAAGAATTTCAGCGTTTTTCGCGGAACCATTGAGGGCAAAAAGGTCACCGATAACCAGATTAAGGAAATCCTGAAAACAGAGACGGATTCGGCCAAAAGAAAACTTGCGTGGCTGGCCGGCAAGCAAGTTGGTGTCGAGGTCGCGGAAGATATCATCCGGCTGGTGAGGTTACGAAATAAAGCGGCCCGAAAGCTTGGCTTTGACAATTATCATACTATGTCCCTAACCACCGGTGAGCAGGATGTCGAAGAGCTTGACCGGATTTTCGATGAATTATACGAATTGACGAATGAGCCGTTTGCCGAACTAAAGGCCGATTTGGACCGGATGCTGGCGGCCAAGTGCGGGGTGGCCGTTACGGAGCTCATGCCCTGGCATTACCACGACCCGTTCTTTCAGGAAACCCCTATGGTATACGAGCTTGATTTAGACACCTATTATAAAGACAAAGATGTCAAAGAATTGGGGGCGAGCTTTTATGCCGGTATCGGATTGGATGTTGAATCTGTGCTTGCCAACAGCGACCTGTATGAGCGTGAGGGCAAGAATCCTCATGCTTTCTGCACGGATATAGATAAAGAAGGTGACGTCCGTGTTCTATGTAATCTCAAGAATAATGAGACGTGGATGGAGACTTTGCTGCACGAATTAGGCCATGCAGTCTATAATAAATACAGCGAACCGACCGTGCCTTACCTGCTTAGAGAGCCGGCGCACACCTTCACAACGGAAGCCATCGCGATGTTTTTCGGTCGATTGAGCCGTAATCCCGCATGGATGCAGCAAATGTTAAAACTGTCGGAAGAACAGAGAGCGGAAATCGAAAAAGTAAGCGGCAAATACGCACGGCTCAAACAGCTCATTTTTGCCCGCTGGGCAATGGTTATGTACAATTTCGAAAAGCAGCTTTATGCAAATCCCGAGCAGGACCTGAATTCCCTCTGGTGGCAGACGGTTTCCAAATACCAGCTTGTCAAAAAACCATCGGGACGAAATGAACCGGATTGGGCCGCCAAAATTCATTTTGCCGTCGCGCCGTGTTATTATCACAACTACATGTTAGGTGAATTGTTTGCCTCTCAGTTGCATAACCATATTGTTCACAACATTCTAAAGCTTGAAACGGATGAAAATGTCAGCTATGTCGGTCAAGGCAAAGCCGGTGATTTTCTGACCGATAAAGTCTTCGAAGCAGGAAATCTCTATCACTGGAACGAGATGATCGAACGGGCAACAGGTGAGCCTCTGACACCTAAATACTTTGTCACACAGTTTGTCAGATAATGAGCCAAATTCCATAACCGATTTGATAAGCGGTAAAAATTTTTTAAGATTTAGGGAAGGTAACCAATGGATTTACAGGGACGTTCATTACCGGAAATCACAATTAAAGCGGTTGTTTTAGGAGTCTTGCTCTCGATGATACTCGCGGCGGCAAACGCCTACCTTGGATTGTTCGCGGGCATGACGGTCTCGGCATCGATACCGGCAGCGGTGGTCTCAATGGGGATATTAAGATGGTTTCGGCGCAGCAATATCCTCGAAAATAACATCGTCCAAACCGCCGCCTCGGCCGGCGAGTCGCTGGCGGCAGGCGTGATATTCACGCTACCGGCTCTGGTTATCCTCGGCTTTTGGGACGATTTCGGCGGTAAAAACTTCCTGTGGATTACCATCATTGCCGCATTCGGCGGGCTGCTCGGAGTCCTGTTCACAATCCCCCTGAGACGATCCCTTATAATCGAAGGCAAACTCCAGTTTCCCGAAGGTATCGCAACAGCCGAAGTGCTCGAGACAGGACAGGAAGGCGGTAAGGGCGTCTGGATCATTGCAAAAGCGGCCTTGGCAGGCGCCCTGTTCAAGGTCGGCGCAAAAGGCATCGGCCTGTGGCCCGAAGTCCTCGAAGGCGCCAGAGGCATAAAAAGGACACTTCTTTACGGCGGTTCCAATCTCAGCCCGGCACTTCTGTCGGTCGGATACATCGTAGGGCTCAACATAGCCGTCCTAATCTTTCTTGGTGGCGCCGCAAACTGGTACGCCGCCATCCCCACTATAGCCGGCCAAAACGAATGGCCCGTGTACCGGTTGGCCAGTGAAATTGAAAATCCGGATGCGTGGAACGCATTTCCACTGGAATACAAAACCATCGATCGCAGCGCGCCGGCGGCAGAGATTGAGGAAGCCGAAAAATATAACGCCGGTATAAAAGAAAAGCTGGGCAAACGTGTCGATGCAAAAGAATACTCGTGGCGGATATGGTCGAAGCGGACGCGATATATCGGCGTAGGGGCCATGCTCATCGGTGGCCTCTGGACAATCTTCAAGATGAGAAAATCCATCGTCAGCGGCATAAAAAGCGGGCTGGAAGCCTACCGCGCCATCGCGCAGGGCGGCAGCGAAATCGAAAGAACTGAAAAAGACATGTCCATGAAATGGGTGCTTATACTTATTATTGCCTCTATTGTCCCTCTGTTCATGGTTTATCAGTACTTTGTCAATGATATTACAATCTCTCTGCCGATGGCTGCTGTTATGCTGGTTGCAGGCTTTGTTTTTTCCGCCGTTGCGGGCTACATGGCCGGCCTGGTCGGTTCCTCCAACAATCCCATCTCCGGAATCACCATCGCCACGATTCTTGTCTCTTCGCTGTTACTGGTCCTGCTCATGGGTAAAGGCGCAGAAGGAGGGCCGGCGGCTGCAATAATTATCGGTTCGGTCGTTTGCTGCGCCGCCGCTATCGCAGGTGACAATATGCAGGACCTTAAGGCCGGCCGCCTCGTCGGCGCAACGCCCTGGAAGCAACAGGTCATGCAGATTGTCGGAACGCTTTCCGGCGCGATAGTCATCGCGCCGGTGCTTATGCTCCTGCACAAGGCCTATGGCTTCAGGGGCCAGGAAGGTGCAGGCAAGGATGCCCTCGCAGCCGTCCAGGCCAACCTAATGGCATCCGTCTCACAGGGCGTTTTCAAGGGAAACATGCCCTGGAACTATGCCTTCATCGGTATGGGTGTTGCAATCGCAATCATAACTCTGGACCTGATCCTGGAAGCAAAAAAGAGCACCTTTCGCACACCGGTGTTGGCCGTAGCAATCGGCTTTTACCTTCCTCTGGAACTATCGGTGCCCATCTTTGCCGGCGGAATCATCCATTGGATTATACAGCGTTTCCACAAGCGACGGGCGACACCCGCCGGGCAAGTTGAAAAATCCTCTCGAAACGGCCTGCTCTTTGCCTCCGGCCTTATCACAGGTGAGGCCCTGATGGGCATCGTACTGGCGATCCCCATTGTAATCCTCAAGCGATATGAAATCGTGCTGCCGTATCTGGAACACGTCTACAAGCGTACCCTTCCCTACGGCGGCGCTATTGGAACGATTTTACTTTTGGCCGTGGCTTATTGGCTGTATCGGACTGCACGGGGAAACGCCCCTGTTGAAAAAATGCCGACCGGATAATTCTCTGAGTGTTCCTTAATTGGCATTAATGAATTATCAACTGATTGCAGACGTACTCAAAATAACCGTTTCAACCATCTGCCGAAAAGATTTTTTATATAAAAAGCGGTACTTTAGTCGTTATATATATAGACGATCGTCAGGTTCGACAGCAATTAGGTAGGCCTTAAATGCTGGAAGACAAGCTGCTTGTTATGAAATGCAAGGGCGGCAGCAAGGAGGCAATGCGCCGCATCTACGATAAGTACAAGGATTATTTGCTAACACTGGCAAGAGCTCTGTTGAATGAACAGGCGGCGGCTGAAGACGTTGTGCATGATGTCTTTGTTTGTTTTGCACAATCGGTCGATAAGTTTCAACTCACGGGAAGCCTCAAAGCCTATCTGGCAACCTGCGTGCGCAACCTTGCCATTGACACAATACGTTTAAAGAAACAACAGGTAAAAAATCTGTATTCGGCGGACACGGCCGGGGCGGATTCAGAAAATCCCGAAGAACAGGTAATTGAAAAAGAGGAATTAAAGAAATTGAGACAGGCCTTAAGCCGATTGCCTTACGAGCAGCGGGAAGCCGTCGTGCTGCATCTTAAAGGTGGTATGAAATTCAAAGAACTGGCAAGGTTACAGGGTGTCTCGATGAGCACCATTCACGGGCGGTACCGCTACGGATTATATAAACTGCGGTCCCTATTAAATGATGAGATGATAAAATGAAATCGTTAAAACATGTCGAGAATTTAATAAACGATTTAAGTGATACAACAAGCGCTGATATGGATAAGAGGGTCCTCAGGGACACCTTGCGGGCACTTGAGATATCCCATGAAAAATCGGCTGCTTCACAATCCAGTATATTCAAAAATGCCACGAAAACTCAGATATGGGCAACGGCGGCTGCGGCGGTGATTATCGTCGGCTCCTTTATTGGGATGTGTATTTTTTCAGATCGTGAACAACAACCTGAAAAGAAAATCACACTGAACAGAAAAGTAGCCGCGGAAAAAGATCTTGGTGTAACAAAACCCATAGACAAAGCAGTTGTAAAAACCAAAGTTGTAGAAGCAAAGAGTAAGCTTGATTTGGAATTAGAAAGTATCCAACAAATGTTCAGGGCCGGTAACACCAACGGCTTAATAGCAATGCTTTCGAAAGGTGAATACGAAAGCAAGGTGGCCGCCGCAAACTATCTGGCAAAGATGGGAGCAATACAAGCCCTTGAGCCGTTAGAGAAAACAAGGGCCGAGTATGACATAGATAACAGGAGCGCACCATTTGCAAAGGCGGTTGAGACAATTACAAACCTTGTTTTCGCCGAGTTGGAAGAAAGCAGCAAAGTAATTGAAAAACCAAAGGCCGATATTGATACTACTGTAGCCTTAGCTGAAAAAGTGACAAGCCCTCCCCCGATACGAACATTAGCAAAAGCAGGTAAAACGGACAGCAGCAGGCGGGAAATGGGCGAACCATCAATATCAATGGGACTGGCAAGGTCGTTTCAGGCAGAGGCCAAAGAAGTAGCCGACGGTTTTCCAATAAAGGGATGTGGCAATGCAGCGGTAGAATTAGTACCGGCAAGCCTGCTTCAAAATCTGGTCTGCTATTATTCATTTCACAACGGTGAAGACCCAAATACCGCTTTCGACGTTTCAGGAAACAACTTACACGGGCAGGTGCATGGGGCCAAATACGCGCAAGATGAGGTGCTCGGTGGAACGATGGCCTTTGAAGGCCAGGTTGATTACGTAAGTATACCGGAAATTTATCTTGATGGATTTACTATTACAGCATGGGTAAAAACACCTGAAGCCGGTTCAATGAATAATCGGCGCATATTTACACTATATGACGAAGGGCACTGCTATGCAGTTGAGGGTAATACAAGAGGCGGAATATCCGTAGGCGCAGAGAAAAAGCAGACGGATGAAACGACATCGACACGGGAAGAATACGATACACTGCTGCCGGAAATTAATGACACAGTATTTACAGAAGACGCTAAAAACAGCGAGGGAATATCATCAGAATCAGAATGGTCGAAATCAAACTGGGCCGAAGGTGCTCAGTTCAGCGACTACGACTGGCGGCTTAAATCCAACACGTGGACACACATAACCGTTACGTATGACGGCGTTACAGGCAGGATTTATCGCAACGGCAGACTAAGAGAAGAGGGACATATACCCGCTGAAGGCTTTACGGGAACGGCATACATCGGTGGTATTGATAAACATAACGGTGGCTTCTGGCGAGGGATAATTGACGAGGTGGCGCTTTTTAACCGCGCTTTGAGCGAAGAAGAGGTCGCCCAGCTTTTTCTTTCTACCGGTGAAATGCTCCCAACCGGCCCGACTTTAACCGAAGGCGTATCAGGTAGCGGCTATTATTTCAATGGAGGCGCAGATTATATTGATTTTGGTAGCATATCGGGTTTGGGAGCAGAACAGACTAAAATGCTATGGATAAACATGGAGGCCTCCCCACTGACACATGATGTGTACCTGATTGATGAAGGCGGCAACAATAACTGGATTGAATTAATTGATTCAGACGGCAATGGTATCCCGGAGGTCAGGGCTGGCTTTGACGACGATAATTTCTTCGACAGTGAAGGTCAGATAGTACAGGGATACTGGTGCCATATTGCGGTTGTCAGTAACACTTCCGGCGATATAAATATTTACATAAACGGCGCGTTGGATAGTTCGGCATCCGGTTTTTCCGCTACCAACAAACCTGGCGCAATATTGATTGGAACGGATTCAGGTACACAGGCTGCAGGTTTTAAGGGCATAATCGACGAAGTTGCAATTTTCAACAGGGCCTTGCCTGATTATGAAATCAAGCAGGTTTATCAAAATGGCGGCAGATTAAGAGGCAACGAGCCGGGACTTGTGGGATACTGGAGCTTTGACGCAGACGAAGGGAGCACTGTAAAGGACAGCAGCCCATATCACAATGACGGCAAGTTGAGTGAAATATGATAATCTGGTTGTCTTGATCGTTTTTGCTATTCAGTTATTTTGAGACCAACTATATAGAATTCCAAAAAGGGCGGTTTATTGCGAGCAATCGCGATAATAATAAACAACACCGCTATAACGACCCTTGTGAAGATTTGCACCACTTTTTGTGTCGTGGCCGTGCTCCCAGTTAACAAGCAGTGAATCGCTAAAAGGAACAGCCGCCGGCAGATGGAAACGATAGCAAATCGGCGAGCCGGATTGAATTGTAATCCCATGAAGTGCAAGTGAAGCGGTGTGCCCCAAGCCCCAGGCAAAGTTGAAGAAATCCTCGGTTCCTGTCCCGTGGATCGAAGGTTGTTTTTCGCCGTCAACAAAAAAGAAATCATCGCCCTCCATATGGCCCGGCCTATCCATGACAAGACCTGCAAAATGACCTCCGCCCTTAATATCAAGAACTGTATAGTTTTTACCAGCCGTAGGTGACAGGTAGTCATATCTATGGGCACAGAAGAGGCCATCCGTGCTGCAAGGAATCTCTGTTCTGTATTGAAGTCGAGCTGCCATAGAAACTTCCTTCTTAGCATGAGAGCTAATTTGAATCCTGGCTGCCTTGTGGAATGGCATAGGCAGATAACAGTAATATAAATCTTTAGTAAAGCCGGCCCACAATCCCCGAACGTCTTGCTCAGGTCTTTCTGAACTGCTGCAGGCAAAAAACGGCCCGAGGGGGACGTTCACATCAGGATTCGCCGCTCCATTCCAGTAAATCTCAAGCCAAAGACCTTCCAGCTCTTCCGTCAATAATTCCAGTCCATATATTACTCCTGACCCGGCGATTTCGAATAGGGATATATTGCTATTCGGCTCGACATCCACTTGTATTTCGTTTTCTTTCATGTCTTCAAAAGCGGCCCAGGGTGACAGGCCGGCATTTTTCCAAATTGATTGAGCTTTGGTCAAAGCATCAGATTCTTCCTTTTCCAGATTCCATCGAAATTGCTTTACCTGAGTATCAGGCTGGAACTTTCGGTACGTAATCTGGTAGTAAATATGCGGGATTTTCCTGCCATAGCTATTGGTACGATACTGGTACTGCTCCTCCGGTGCTCTTGGAACAAGAATGACTTTGCATGAGCGCTGGAATCCAATCGGCACATAAGAATATCGAGCTGGATGCTTTTTATTGCCACATAACCCGGCCAGTGGCGCAATAAAAGGAAAATGTTTTCCCGAAAACAAAGCATCAAAATCGACTTGTATAACAGGCTTATCAAGGTCATCGAGAAATATCAGCAACTCGTATGGTTCTTTTCCAACCTCACTTTTATAGGTAAACCACATACGGTCGATACAGCCGGGGCCTTCGGCTTCCATCAGTACGTAGTGTCGATTACCTTCGATACGGAGAAAGTTACCGGAATCATAAAAACCCCCGCCGCGGTCATAACCTGAGGCCTGCAAAGTCCTCCACGTTTTAAGGTTTGGAATGGAACGAAAATCCAGCAGTTCTGCAAACGAACCCGGCAACACGTCTCCTGCCACCCTGAAAGTATGACATCCCGCAACAACAAAGGTAAGATACAGGCAGAGCAGCATAAAATACTTGCTACGATTCGATTTCTTCATCGGAAAATTTTTTAAAATATCACCTTTATCCACCATACGACGTCGAGAAATCCATAATGAACCAATATAACCGAGTCTCGCTGCGGGTACAAGGACTATCGCGAACTCAGTGATGTGATTTCGTATCCATGCTGCGAAGTTAGTTTAGATATTTAAAGGGCCACGGTTCGTAAATAGAATTTGGTTGTGCTTAGAGCCTTTCAGCGGTTTATGTTTTCCTGCCGGCAAACATACAAGTATATTAAAAGTGCTTTTGTTAACCGCGGAGAACGCAGATTATTAAGGATTGGCACAGATTTACCTGTGAAATGCGGTTTAATCTTACTTCCGCAAAGCTTTAGCTACTGCTGCTTTGAGCTTATCCCAATCTCGTTCCTGACTGAGTAAAACCCTGCCATCGGGGCCAACCAGAATATATGCAGGAACACCACTAACGCCATAATCTGCTGCAACCTGAGAATTTAATCCTAAACGCACCTGGGGCCAGGTTAGTCCATATTGCTCAATGTGCCTGCGAAGTCTGAATTCATCGTTATCAATAGCGAGGGCGATCATTGCAAAGCCGTCGTATTGACATAGCTGTTCGTAGAGCTTCTTAAGCCCCGGTGTCGAAGCAACGCATGGGCTGCACCATGCACCCCAGAAATACAGCAGCACCACCCTGCCGCGATAGTCTTCAAGTTTGATTTCTTTTCCATCAAGTGTTTTAAGGCTGAACTTTGGAGCAACCTCTCCTATATTAGGGCGACTCTTAGTGACTCTGCTCTTATTAACATAAAGTCTTTGAAGTACAGGTAATTCTTTCTGTAACTGTTCGAGTTTCGCAGGACTAAAGTCGTTTCCGGATGTTATTCTTAGAAACCTCAATGCCTTCAATCTTTCAAGGTGACTGAGTCCCTGGTCTGTGAAATCACCCTTAACCTGCAATTGCTCCAATTTATTCATGTTGGCCAGGTATGATAGTCCAACATCAGTCATCGAAATCCAGGGAGTAAAATCTTCAAGGGCAGTTAAGCCCGCCAGATATGCCATGCCGCCATCGCTAACCGTCTCAGAGTCAAATTTCAATTGTTTTAGCTTTGTGAGCTTGCCTATAACGGCCAAATCCTCATCACGCAACTGCATTCGTTCAACATCCAGCCCTTCAAGCTGTTTCAAACCTGCGAGGTGGGTTAATCGGGATTCATCTAACTTTAGTTGGTATAACCATAAGTAAGTTAAAGGCAGTTCCTTAAGGTATGCCAGGCCTGAACTGGTAACTTTCATATTACTGTCATTTCTACCATTGTGCAGCAGCAGCTTCCTGAGGGACTTAAGGTCAGACAAACATCTCAGACCTTTATTTGTAATTGGAGAATTCTGAATCCACAGCTCTTCAAGCGAATTGAGGTCTTTAATTACGATAAGGTCTTCGTCGTTAATGCCATGTGGAAGCTGGAGATATTCAAGCGACTTAAATTCCTTCAAAGTTTGAATACCAGCCCCGGTCAATTGCATACTGCCGATATCAAGCCGTTTCAGTCCTGTCAAACCTACAAGTTTCACCAGGTCCGCATCTGTAATTCCGCCAGGCAGTTTAAGACTCTCCAGAGAAGTCAGCTTCGCGATGTGACTTAGGACAGCACCGCTTAATTTCATCTTGCTTACGCCGGAGGTACCAAGATTCAGTTCCTTCAATGCTTTTAACCTGCTAATATGCTCAATGCCTGTGTCACTAATAGCTGTGTTTATCAAAAACAATCTCTCCAGCGACTTCAATTTTGCAATATGTTTAAGCCCTTCATCTGTGATATCACTGTGATTTAACCAAAGTGTGTTTATTGAGGTTGTATCAGCAATAGAAGAAAATCCTTTACCGGAAATACCCGAACTTCCCAGCGAAAGACGCTCAAGTGAGCTTAAGTTTCTTAAATGAACCAAACCGGCATCCGTCACCTTAGTGCTACTGAGGTCAAGCCTTTTAAGAGAGTTAAGCCCTGCAAGATGTTTGAGACCATCATCGGAGATTTCAGTACGGCCAAGAAGCAAAGCTTCCAACGATTTTAATCCGGACAAATGCAGGAGCCCGGGTCCTTTGATCTGAGTCGAACTGAGCCCAAGGTGTCTCAATCCGGTTAAGCCTGATATATGTTGCAAATCTTTATCATCAATGTTACAACGGTTCCAGTTAAAAGTAATTGCCTGTATATCGTCAGGACCAAGAGTAGCTAAAGGCGAAATATCTTCTGATGCCTCCGTGCTTATATCCAATCTTACCGCTTTATCAAGGGCAACCCTAACATTGCCCCTTGCCTGTCCAACAGCTTCCCATCCCTGCCACCACAACGGATCTAACGTTCGTAGTTCACCAACCTGAACCAAACCCATTGATCTGTCCTTTGGAAAATGAATAACACGAGTTTTAGTCTGTTTGGTGAGATTTCCGGCTGAGCAGAAGGGCACAAAAGCTGCAAAAAACAGCATTGCAGTTAAAATTGTCATCTTATCTTTGCACATAACCCAATCTTATGACGCGTCTTCATCCGGCTGCCTTCCTGATGCTATAATAATACTATCTCAACTGGGGAATAATATAGCAATATTTATTATTCAGAGCAAGGACAATACCTGCCTCAGAATTGTCCAGGATTAGATATAATTAAAAAACTATTGAGGGGGAAAACTACAATTTACGCTAAATTACCGCAGAAAGGGTAAAACTACCTATTGACAAAACTATGGATTGGGACGGTATGGCGGGCACGAGTTGTAATTTATCACCCAAGCTGCACAGTTAGTTTAGATGTTGACACAGCCACGATAAATAAATAGAATTTGTTTGTGTTTAGCCGGGCACGATTTGGAAATCCCATTTGAGAAATCCCGGCATTTTCTATCAACCAATGGAGGTGGCTTATGGCACTGCGAACAGTAATACACATCTTAATAATAATGTTGGTAACAGCACCGGCATCAGGCCAGATTTCCGGCCTTGATGATTTGGCTAAGCTGACGCCGGGGCGGACCGCGGCGCAAAATGCACTCTGGAGTGAAAATCCGCTCAGCGCGCGGTTCAATTCCTCGAAACGCGTGGTCGTGGCCGAAATAAAGGGCCCGGCGACTATCACAATGATACACTTTGCCATGCCCGCTGTGCTGAAACTGAATCGCGACCTGCTGCTGAAGATGTACTGGGACGATGAGAGCGAACCAAGCGTGGATTGTCCACTGGTAGATTTCTTCTGTGACCCGGCTGGCCTGCGGGAGCAGGTAAACACGGTCCTTGTCAACAAGCGTCGGGGCTTCAATGCCTATTTCCCGATGCCGTTTCGAAAGTCGGCCAAAATCGTGCTGGTCTACGACGGGCCGGTCGAGCCGGGCAATGAACTCTGGAGAATCATGCCCTGCTACAGTTATGTTATGTACCGCACGATGGACAGGATTGCAGGAGACATAGGATATTTTCACGCCCATTGGCGGCAGGAAGGTCTGCTGCTCGGCAAGCGCGATTACACGGCATTGGAGGCTAATGGTAAGGGCAAGTTCGTGGGATGGAACGTGACGGTGCGCCGGCCCGGCCGGGGAGGATATCCCGTGGATGAAAATGAAAAGTTTTACATCGACGGTGAAAAAGTCCCATCAATCGAGTTTCAGGGCATCGAAGACTCGTTTGGCTTTAGCTGGGGATATCCCGAAACGGAAAACCAGTTTGCCTTGACCGGATATTTCCCCTTCTTAAAAGGGGCCTTGGGTTACCGCTTCTTTATCAACGATGCCATCAGCTTCGATAAGTCTTTGCGCGTGGATATCGGTTTCGGGAAGAACGAAAACCCAATATTTCACAGTGAGTTCAGCAAGCCCGGCAGCACGCTGCAACTCTCAAGTGTCGTGTACTGGTACCAGCTCGAACCGCATGCCCCCCTGCCTGCTATGCCACCCGCAGCCGAGCGGGCGCCGGCTCCCGAAGAGCCCTTCTGGCCTGACAAAGAAGAACTCCCCACGGCCGAAGAACTGAAGGAACGCGATGTTCGCTTTTATATGTTGTGCGGCAGACCAAAGCGTGAAATAATTTATGCCGAGCCGGGATTTTCCGCCGAAGCCAAAACAGGATACACGTTTGACGGCTGGGGCCTTCCCGTATATCACTGTCGGGCCGCCGACCAGGAGCTGCAAATAGAATTGACAATTCCAAAGAAAACCCGAGGTACAGTACGGCTGTACGTAATCGACCCGGACAACTTCGAAGGCGGACGCAAACAAACAGTGAGAATTGCCGGCAAATCACTGGGATTGGTCGAAGACTTCCAGGAAGGCCGATGGCTCGAACAATATATTAGTCCCGACGATTCGGCAAATGGCTGGATTCTTATCCAGGCCCGCAACGCCAGGCAGGGCTCCAACGCCGTGATTTCCATCATTGAATGGATAGGGAGATAATGAATCCGGCAACAGGTAAAAGGAAATTATTATATACAGCATTTACAGGGATAAAATCAGGGGATAAAAAAAATGAAAACACACCCTTCCTTGAAAACAATATTACTGCTTTTTGTTATTCTTTTAACCGAAGGTATCTTTTGCCCTGCCTGCCGGGCGGCTCTTAAAGCCGGCTGTGCCAGAGTCGATATTACACCTCCTGTTGGCGTCTGGCTGTCGGGCTACGGCAGCCGAAACAAACCGAGCGAGGGAATATCCGATAAACTTTACGCCAAAGCTGTTGTACTTGACGATGGACAAAACAAAATGGCCATCGTTTCGACCGACTTACTATGGGTTCCACTGGAAACCACAAATGAGGTACGAGGGATAGTTAAGAAAAAAATCGGCATCCCTGAAACTAATGTCCTGATTTGTGCGACGCATACCCACTTCGGCCCCAAGGTAGAAAAGATTAGAAAAGACTGGCCCGATACACCCGCCTCTAAAGTCGATAAATCATACATTCAAAAGCTTACAAAAAAGATTATCGAGTCGATAATGACCGCCGCCAAAAATACCAGGCCGGTAAAGCTTGGCGCGGTAAAAGGCGAGATTTCCGAGATCGTATATAATCGAAGGACAAAAAAGCCCGATGGAAAAGTCTCGATGACCTTTCGGCTTCCACCCACCGACCCGAATTTGGTTTTCGGTCCAACTGATCCGCAAGTTGCAATACTGCGAATCGAAGATTTTAGTCGTACACTTGTTGGTACTATTGTCAACTATGCCTGTCATCCAGTCTGCGGCGCTACGGATAATCAGGAATTTTATTCTATATCGGCCGACTATCCAGGATATACCATGAGGGTTGTCGAAGAGATGGAGGGAGGAATCTGCCTTTTTGCGCTTGGCACAGCCGGGAATATGAATCCTGTAAGATTCGAGGGAGAAAATCATCGCTCCCGGATCGGCAAGGCCCTCGGCGGCGAAGTTCTGCGACGACTTCAGCTTGTTTCGACTTCCGGTGACATTTCTCTTAAAGCGATGAAAAAACAGGTCATCCTGCCTGTAAAGAAAGACCTTCCGCCTGAAAGACTTCAAGATCCAAACAAGCCGGAGGAACTCTTGGCAACAGAGATTCAGGTTTTAAGAATAGGGGATATTTATATTCTGGGACTGCCCGGAGAGGTCCTGGTCGAAATTGGTTTGGAGATTAAGAAAAAAGCGGGAATTGAAAATCTTTTCATTATATCTCTGAGCAACGATGCCTGTGGATACGTCTGCCACAGTCATGCCTACGACGAGGGGGGGTACGAGCCCGGCTGGGGAACGAACCTTGCCAAAGGGGCCGGCGAGATTATTATTAAGGAGGCCCTGGACCTTATTAAAAAGATACAAACCAGCCTGTGACATTATGCCCATTGGCCCCGGCATAAAAATACTTAGCCGCAGAATCTTTATAATTGATTCTATAAATACCCGGCCTGTCACTTATCTTTAAATTTCAAAGAGCAAAATAACAATATCAAAATAAAACAAACTTTGGTTTCCATAAACAAGATTAAGGACCGCTAAATCGAGCTTAGCTTGTCCTTGTTCTCATAGACTTTGATGATGGCATCGGCGATGTCGTCCATGTCCTCTTTGGTTCCAAGCAGCGGGCCGGAGGCCCAAATCATGGCCATCTCCCGGCAGACCAGGTCACAA